>RRZU010227486.1_pt1 | contig 13147 bp, 9 predicted proteins | sample 2165561 | NCBI WGS metagenome assembly RRZU01 (sample SAMN10456909, study PRJNA506462) | wastewater metagenome | isolation source: wastewater sludge | place: USA: Moscow, Idaho
ATCGACCGGCAGCATGTAGTTGCTGTACTCGCGGGCCTGGCCGGCGGCATCGCGCAGCTTGTAGACCACCGAAGGGCCGACATTGCGCAGCTGCTTGTCGCCCGACGGCCGCGCGCCCGAGCCGAGATGCTGGCCGAGCGAATCGACCAGGTCCACCTTGCGCACATCGGCACCGGAGGCCGAGGGCGCCTCGGCGGCCATGTTCTCGACGTTGATGACACGCAGGCCGGTGAACTCGAGCTGGAAGCTGTTCTTCGCGTCGGCGCCGCTGCTCAGCGTGGTCACGCCGCCGACCTCGCCCTTGACCTCGAAGGGCGCACCGGGGCGGCCCATCGGCCGGCCCAGCAGCGTCAGCTTCGAGCCGCCGTCCTCGAAGCTGGACTGGTAGATCGCGATGCCCTTGTGGATGAAGGGCTCGTTGACCTTGATCTTGGCCTCGGTCTTCGTGCCGTCGGCATCGTGCACCACGATGTCGCTGGCGAAGAGCTTGGGCATGCCGGTGTCGTAGTACTCGACGACGAACTTCTTCAGCTCGATGCTGAAGGGCAGATCCTGCAGTACGATGCCGCGGCTCAGGTTGATGACCGCGGTGCCGGCGGTGGCGCCCTCGGGCACGTAGAGATTGCCGCGGAAGGTCGGATTGGACGGCGACAGGCGGTGCTCGGCCGGCACGTCGCGGATCATGCCGCCGCCCTCGAACGGCGTCTTGCCCAGCAGCGCCATCTGCGCGCGCACGATCAGGTCGCCGTCGAACAGGCCGCCGATGCAGATCAGCACGATCGCGCCATGCGCGGCGATGTAGCCCAGCTTGTTGGTCGCGCCCTGACGGGCCGCCACCATCACGCCGCGCTCGCGCATCTGCGCCTTGCCGCTCCAGCCTGCGCCCGACAGCAGCTCCTGCACCCGGGCCAGCGCCTGATCGCGGGTGAGCGACAGCTCACCTCGCGCCTTGTGCGGAAAGGCCTGCAGCGCGCTCTCGCGGATGCCCTCCTTCGTCGTGCGCAGGTCGGCGAGGATCTTCGGCGTGTTGCGCGCGATGCACAGGCTGGTCGACAGCACCAGGAAGGCCAGGATCACCAGGAACCAGCCGGCGCTGTAGACCGCGTACAGCCCGAGCCGGCCGAACACGTCGGCCCAGAACGGCCCGAACTGGTTCACATAGTTGACCGGCGGCTGGTGCTGCTGGATGACGGTGCCGATCACCGAGGCGATGCAGATGATCGTGAGCAGCGCGATGGCGAAGCGCATCGACGACAGCAGCTCGACGCTCTCCCGCAGCCAGCGCGAGCCGCGACCGATCTCGAGGCCGGCGGTGGAGGAGGAGGATGAGGCGGACATGGCGGACCGGATTATGCGAACAGGGACTGAAGACAGTGTAAAGATGCACAAAGGCCGGTCTGGGACCGGCCTTTTTGATCTTTGTCAATCGGCGCCGGAGATGGAATCTCCGGCAAGCCGCCCGCCTCAGTGCAGGCCGGAGATGTAGTCGGCAACCGCCTTGATCTCGCGGTCGTTCATCTTCGCGGCCACGCCGGTCATCACCGCGTTGTTCTTGCGCACGCCGTCGCGGAAGCCCTTGAGCTGCAGCTCGGTGTAGTCCGAGTGCTGGCCCGACAGGCGCGGGTACTGGGCCGGGATGCCGGCGCCGCTCGGGCTGTGGCAGCCGGCGCAGGCGGGCACCTGACGGTCGGCGATGCCGCCGCGGTAGATCTTCTCGCCCAGCGCGACCAGCTCCTTGTTGCGCGCCGCGCCCGGCTTGGGCTGCTTGCTGGCGTAGAAGGCGGCGACGTTCTTCATGTCGTCCTCGCTCAGCGCGGAGGCCATGCCCTTCATGATCGCGTTGTCGCGCTTGCCGGACTTGAACTCCTGCAGCTGCTTGACCAGGTACTCGGGGTGCTGGCCCTGGATGATCGGGTTGGCGGCCGAGCCGCGCGAGCCGTCCGCGGTATGGCAGGCGCTGCACACTTGGGTGGCGATGGCCTCGCCCTTCACCAGATCGGCCTTCGCGGCAGGCTTGGACTCGGAAGCGGCAAGCGGGGTGGCCATGGCGGCTGCCGCGAGCAGAGCAAGAAGCGACTTGAAGTGCGATTTCATGATGAAGCGGCCCCGTGGGCTGGCGGGAGGGTGACAGACGTGAAACCGGACGATTTTACAATGCCGGCGATGAGCCTCACCACCACACCACCCCCGGGTGGCGCCGACGCCACGCGCGCGGCACTCGCCTGGACCCACACGGCCCGTTTCCTGACGACGGCCAGCCGTCTGGACCAGCTGCCGGCCCATGAACTGCCCGAGATCGCCTTCGTCGGACGCTCCAACGCCGGCAAGTCGACCGCGATCAACACCCTGGCGCAGCAGCGCCAGCTCGCCTTCGCGTCCAAGACGCCCGGACGCACCCAGCACATCAACCTGTTCGAGGTCGGACCGCGCGAGACGCCGCAGGCGCTGTGGGCCGACCTGCCCGGCTACGGCTACGCGGCGGTGGCCCGCGCCTCCAAGCTGCGCTGGCAGGAGGTGATGGCCGACTATCTGCGGGTGCGGCGCAACCTCGCCGGCGTGGTGCAGATGGTGGACTCGCGCCACGGCTTCACCGATCTGGACCGGCAGCTGCTGAGCTTCGTGGCCCCCCGAGTGGTCAACGGCGAGGTCAAGCTGCTGGTGCTGCTGACCAAGGCCGACAAGCTCAACCGCAAGGAGCAGGCCGAATCGCTGCGCCGCGCGCAGGAGGTGCTGGGCGAGGTCTCGACCGAGGAATCCGACATCGGCATCACGCTGTTCTCCGCGCTGAAGCGCCAGGGCGTCGGCGACGCCGCCGAGATCCTGCAGCACTGGGCGCTCGGTGCGATGGTGCTGCCGGACTTCACTCCGCCCCCCGCCGCCGAGCCCGACGATGAGCCTGCCGCCGGCCCCGCCTGAGTCCGATCCGCCCGGCCCGGGCACGCCGACGCGCCCGGGTCGGCTGCAGATGGCCGACATCGCCCGCATCGCGGGCGTGTCGGTGGCCACCGTGTCGCGCGCGCTCAACGGCAGCACCGAGGTCAGCGCCGCCACCCGCCAGCGCATCACCGAGCTGGCGCGCTCGCTGAACTACACCATCAACGTCAGCGCGAAGAACCTGCGGCTGCGCCACAACCGCACCGTCGCGGTCGTCATCCCGTACGACCGGCAGACGCGGCTGCATGTCTCCGACCCCTTCTTCCTGTCGATGCTGGGCAGCCTGGCCGATGCACTGACCGATCGCGGCTACGACATGCTGGTGTCGCGCATCGACGCCGACCAGCTCGAGAACGCCTCGCTGTCCTACGACAGCGGCACTGCGCTGGGCATCATCCTGATCGGCCAGTGGCACAGCCACGATCAGCTCAACCGCCTGGCCGACCAGGGCGTGCCGCTGGTGGTCTGGGGCGCGCAGCTGCCGCAGCAGCGCTACTGCTCGGTCGGCGGCGACAACCTCGGCGGCGGCCGCCTGGCCACCCGGCACCTGATCGAACGCGGCTGCCGGCGCTTCGTCTTCCTGGGCGATCCGACCACGCCGGAGTCGGCGCTGCGCCTGCGCGGCCACCAGCAGGAACTGGCCGAGGCCGGACTGGGACCGCAGGCCTGCCGGGTGCTGGCGGTCGGCTTCGACGCGGCGCGCGCGCGCACCGAGGTCGGCCGGCTGCTCGAGCAGGGCGTCGACTTCGATGCGGTGGTGGCCTGCTCCGACGTGCTGGCCACCGCGGTGGTGCCGGTGCTGCGGCTGCACGGCCGCGAGGTGCCGCGCGACGTCGCGGTGGTCGGCTACGACGACATCGAGTGGGCCAGCCATGCCGACCCGCCGCTGACGACGGTGCGCCAGCCGGTGGCGCGCGCCGGCGTCGAGATGGTCGAGGCGCTGCTCGAGCGGGTCGCCGGGCGCGACGCGCCGCCCCGCACGCTGCCGGTCGAGCTGGTGGTGCGCCAGAGCTCGATGCGCTGAAGCCGCCTCCCTCCGGCTCAGGGCCGGCCCAGCCTCAGCGTGATGCCGGCACGCCCCTGCGGCGCCCAGGTCAGACCCAGGTAGAGCGGCCCGATGCCGGTGTCGGCCGCCAGGAAGGCGCTGGTGCCCCAGCGCAGCGGCGTCAGCCGCATCTCGCGCGGCAGGGCCCAGGCATTGCCGGCCTCCAGCGTCATGCCGGCAAAGACGCCACGGGTCAGCACCGGCCGGCCGGTCAGTCGCACCTGCCAGGTCAGCCGGCCCAGCAGCACCCCGTCGCCGGAGAGCTGGTCGGTCTCGTAGCCGGAGAGCTGGTGGAAGCCCCCGAGCGTGTAGTGCCCCGGCGCGCCGTCGACCCGCGACTGGCGGGCCGCCCGCAGCTTCAGCGTCAGATCGACGGTGTGGCGGCCGCGGCTGGCCACCTCCGCCAGATCGAGCTCGACCCGGTGGAAGCGCCGCTGCGCCTCTTGCAGCGCCAGCTCGTCGAGGCGGCGCCGGCCGGTCTGCGCCTCCAGCCGCAGCCGCCAGCCGCTGCGCGGGAAGACCGCATGGTCGAGCTGGTCCATCACCAGGGTGCTGCGCAGCGCCTCCTCGCGGGCATGAAGCGACTGCAGCGCCAGGCTACCGGCCTCGGTCTGCACGGTGTAGACGCTTTCCGGCTGGATGCGGAACATCTGCCGCACCAGGCCGATGCGCCACTCGCCCAGCTCGCCCAGCGGCTGGCCCAGATCGATGCCCACGCCCAGACTGCTGCGCACATGGCGGCCGAGCACTTCAGGGTCGCGGCCGTCCTCGTCCGGGCCGATCGAGCGGTAGGTGGTCTGCCGGCGCCGGGACAGATCGGTCGAGAGCGCGATGAACCAGTCGCTCGCCGGGCCGCTGCCCGCGCCCAGCGGCACATAGAGTTCGCTGAACCAGCGCGGCACCGAGCCGAGCTGCACCCGGTTGCGCCACTCGCTGCCCGCCTCGTCGAGCCAGTGGCGGTTGTGGCTGAGCTGGATGTTGAACTCGCCCTGGCCGGCGAAGTCGCTCTGCAGCGCCAGACCGAGCCGGAAATAGTTCGGCCCCCAGGGCTTCTCGGCCAGCCGGTAGACCAGGCCGGCGCCGGCGGGCAGGTCCTCGACCCGGTAGTCGACCTGCATGTAGTCGCCGCTGGCGGCCAGCACCCGGCTGTCGCGCTCGGCCTGCTCGACCGAGAAGTCCTGGCCCGGACGCAGCGCCAGCACCGGGGCCAGGCGCTGCGGCTGCGTCAGGTCCTGGCCCTCGAAGCGCACCGAGGCGACCGGCTCGGGCGGATCCTGCGGTCGCGCCTGGGCGCGGCGGTGCGCCTGCCAGTCGGTCTCGTTCAGGCGCAGCGCGGCCAGCTGCGGCAGCATGCGCTCGGCATGCTCGCGTCCGGCCGCCACCAGATCGGCGGCGCGGTCGAAGCTGGCCGAGGTCAGCCGGCCCAGCGGCGGCGCGATCAGCAGATCCTGGCGCGGATCGAGCCGCGCCAGCGAGCGCTGCACGTTCTGCTCGGTCAGGATGTTGATCATCTGCGTGGTCACGCCGATGACCGTGCCCAGCGTCTCGCGCCCGGCCAGCGGCGTGCCGATGTTGACCGCGATGATGCGGTCGACCCCCATCGCGCGGGCCACGTCGACCGGCAGGTTGTCGACCAGCCCGCCGTCGCCCAGGATGCGTCCGTCGACCTCGATCGGCGCGAACAGGCCGGGCACCGACATGCTCGCGCGCAGCGCCTGCGCCAGGTCGCCGTCGCGGAAGACCACCGCCTCGCCGCTCTCCATGTCGGTGGCGACCGCGCGGAAGGGAATCGGCAGGCCGTCGAAGCTCGGCGCGCGGCGCACCGCCAGCGTGTGGCGGCGCAGCAGCAGCTCGAGCTCGCGGCTCGACACCGAGCCGATCGGCAGCATCGGATCGCCCCCCAGCCGGCTCAGGCCGACCTCGATCGCCGGGGAGATCTCGAAGTCCTCCTCCTTGCGGCGCTGGCCGAGGCTCTCGCGCGGCAGCCGGGTGGCGAACATCGCGCCCCAGTCGATCGCGCCGAGCTCGCGGCGCATCTCCTCGGCGCCCATGCCGCTGGCGTAGAGCCCGCCGATGATGGCGCCCATCGAGGTGCCGGCGATCGCGTCGACCGGGATGCGCTCGCGCTCGAGCACCTCCAGCACGCCCACATGCGCCAGGCCGCGCGCGCCGCCGCCCGACAGCACCAGGCCGATGCGCGCACGCCCGAGCGCCGGCCCGACCAGGGTGTCGACCTCGGGGTCGCCGCCGGGCACGCCCGCTGGCATCTGCGCGTGCACGGCGGAGCTCAGCAGGGCCAGCACGACGCCCAGCAGGCGCGCGCACCAGAATCTTGATCCGCTCATGGGCGCCGATTGTGCCAGCGCCCGAGCCCCCTCGATCAGAGGGAATCGGCGCGAATCCGAGGCATCAGAGGGGTCAGAGGGGTCAGAGCGTGCCGGCGGCGCTGCGGCCGCCGCGGCGCTCGCGCAAGGTCTCGCAGCCGATGCAGCGCAGCGCCTGCGGCTGCACCTGCAGCCGCTCGAAGGCGATCGCGGCGCCGCAGTCATCGCACAGGCCGTAGTCGCCCGCCGCGCCGGCCTCCAGGCGCTGCAGCGCCTGGCCGATCGCGGCCAGCTCGAGCCGCTCCTGATCGGTGAAGGCCAGATCGACCTCGCGATCGGCCGCATGCTCGCGCAGGTCGTCGCTGCCCTGCTGCAGCACCTCATGCGCATGCTGGGCGCGGCTGGCCCCGCCGGTGTGCAGCGCCAGCGAGTCCAGCAGCGCCTGGCGACGCGCCAGCAGCACCTCGCGCAGCGAACCCCGCTGCGCGGCATCCAGCGTGGCAGCGACGGAAACGGGGGAAGGGGCAAGCGTGGTCATGGCGTCGGATCTCCTGGACAGCGGCGAGGAACACCCGCCTCGCGACCATCGTCGCACCGTCGCGGTGCGGCCGGACTGATCCCGCTCAAGACCGACGATCTGGCTGACGACGGCACGGTGATCGCCGACATCACGCTCGACACGCTGCGCGCGATCCGCGCTGCCTAGAATCGGGCTCATGCTGAGCCTGCCCGAACCCGCTCCCGCCGGCACGCTGCCGGATGCCTGCGACGTGCTGATCATCGGCGCCGGACCCTCCGGCAGCGCCTGCGCCACGGTGCTGGCCGGCGCGGGGCTGCAGGTCTGCCTGGTCGACCAGCATGACTTCCCGCGCGAGAAGGTCTGCGGCGACGGCCTGATCCCGGACTCGCACGCGGCGCTGGCGCGCCTGGGCCTGCTCGACGAGGTGATGCGCCATGCGACGCGGGTCAGCCATGTGCGCTGCGTGGCGCCGCGCGGCGGGCAGGTCGACGTGCCCGGCACGCTGGCGGTACTGCCGCGCCGGCAGCTCGATTTCCTGCTGGTGCGGCATGCCGAGCGCGCCGGCGCGCGGCGGGTCACGCCGGTGCGCTTCGATGCGGTGATCGAGCACGGCGGCCGGGTCGTCGGCGCGCGGCTGCGCCAGGGCGACCTGACGCACGAGGTGCGCGCGCGCTGGGTGGTGCTGGCCACCGGCGCCAGCGTCGGGCCGATGGTCGCCACCGGCCTGTGCACCCGGCGCACGCCCAGCGGCATCGCGCTGCGCGGCTATGTGCGCAATCCGGCGCTGGCCGGGCAGCTCGCGACGATGGACGTGGTCTGGGACCGCGCGCTGCGCCCGGGCTACGGCTGGATCTTTCCCTGCGGCGAGGCGACCTGGAACATCGGCGTGGGCGCCTTCTTCCGCCGCGGCGACGACGGCCGCGACCGCGCCGCCGACGCCAACCTGCGCCAGATGTTCGACGACTTCACCCGGGTCTACGCCCCGGCGCGCCGGCTGATGGACGGCGGCGAGCTGCAGGGCGGCCTGAAGGGCGCGCCGCTGCGCTGCACGCTCGAGGGCGCCCGGCACGAGGGCCGCGCCGGCCTGATCGCCACCGGCGAGGCGCTCGGCTCGACCTACGACTTCACCGGCGAGGGCATCGGCAAGGCGCTCGAGACCGGCCTGCTGGCCGCCGACACGCTGCTGGCGGGCGAGCGCGCCGGCCGGGACGAGGCGGCGATCCGGCAGGACTACGCGACCCGGCTGGCGGCGCTGAAGCCGAAGTTCGCGCTCTACGAGCGTGCCAACAGCGTCAACCGCCACCCCTGGCTGGCCGATCTGGTGATCTGGCGCGCCCGCCGCAGCCCGCGGCTGCTGCGGCGCATGAGCGGCGTGCTCGACGAGACCGCCAATCCGGGCCATCTGGTGTCGCTGCGCGGCATGCTGAGGCTGCTGACCCGCTGAGCGGATCGCCGGCCCGGGCCGCCCCGCCCGGTCGGGGGCTCCAGTTTCCGGCGCCACGGCCGATGTCCCGCCAGGGACAGACGGGCCTCGGCCCCGGCATCATGAGCAGCACACCGCACCCGCCCCAGGCCGACGACGCCTGGGAGCGCAGCCTGATCGACATGCACTACGAGGAGTCGCCGCTGACGCTCGGCTCCGGCATGGTCGTGGCCGCGGCCGTCGGTCTGGTGATCCGCGACTCGGTGCCGGGTCTGGCCCTGCCGGCCTGGGTGCTGATGACCGAGCTGGTGATGGCCTCGCGCCTGGCGCTGACCTGGTTCTATCTGCGCGGCGGCGGCCGGCTGCGCTGGCGCAGCCCCATCTGGCGCCGCATCGCGCTGGGGCAGACGGTCTTCAGCGGTCTGGCCTGGGGCGCGCTGGGCCTGTTCTTCGGCCAGAGCGCGGACCCGCTGCACCAGATCGTCATCCTGTTCACGCTGATGGGCGTGTGTGCCGGCAGCGCCGCGCTGACCGGCATGGTCAAGGGCACGCTGCCCATCTTCGGCACGCTCGCGCTCGGGCCGCTGTCGGTGCTGCTGGTGCTGCGCGGCGACGCCGCCCACCTCTTCCTGGGCCTGGCGCTGCTGTGGTACCTGCACCTGGTGATGGTCAAGGGCCCGGGGCGCACCGGTCGGGCAATGCAGGCGCTGCATGACGGCCGGCGCGACCGCGAGCTGCTGGTCAGCCGGCTCGAGGACGCCGAGCGGGTCGGCCGCATGGGCCATGTGCTGTGGGACCACCGCGCGCGCACCGCGACGCTGTCGGCCCATGCACGACGCCAGTTCGGCATCGACAGCGAGACAGTCGGCGACCTGTCGCCGCTGTGGGCACGCGTCGTCGCCAGCGACCGCGGCCGGGTGCAGGCGCTGACCCGCGAAGCCATGCAGCGCGGCGAGGCCGAGCTGCACTTCGACACCCGCATCGACGGCCCCGACGGCCTGCGCGACCTGCGCGTCGTGCACCGCTTCGAGTACGGAGCGGACGGGCGCGCACGCTTCACGATGACGACGACGCAGGACATCACCGAGCTGAAGACCACCCAGCGCGACCTGCACGACCTGGCCTTCCGCGACACGCTGACCGGCCTGATCAACCGCGCCGGCTTCCAGGCGCGGCTGCGCGAGCAGCCGGTCAGCTCGGTGCTGATGCTGGATCTGGACCATTTCAAGAACGTCAACGACACGCTCGGCCATGCCGCCGGCGACCGGCTGCTGGTCGCCGCGGCGCAGCGCCTGCTGCGCTGCCTGCGCGAGCGCGACACGGTGGCGCGCCTGGGCGGCGACGAGTTCGCGGTGCTGACGCACAACGCGCTCGAGCGCGAGACGCTCGAGCGCATCGCCCGGCGCATCGTCGAGGCGCTGTCGCAGCCCTACGAGATCGACGGCCAGCAGGTCTTCGTGTCGGCCAGCATCGGCATCGCCACCGTGGGCGAGGGCCAGACGCTGTCGGAGCCGGAGCTGCTGATGCGCCAGGCCGACACCGCGCTGTTCGAGGCCAAGGCACGCGGCCGCGCACGCCACGAGTTCCACTCGGAATCGCTGTCGGAGCGCGCACGCGAGCGTCTTGCGCTCGAGGCCGACCTGCGCCGCGCGATCGCCGAGGGCCAGTTCGAGATCCACTACCAGCCCAAGGTCGGCCTGGACGACGCGCACATCGTCGGCGCCGAGGCGCTGCTGCGCTGGAAGCATCCGGTGCGCGGCATGGTGCCGCCCGACCGCTTCATCCCGGTGGCCGAGGACTGCGGCCTGATCGTGCCGATCGGCACCTGGGTGCTGCAGCAGGCCTGCGCCGCGGCGGCCGCCTGGAACCGCGAGCGCCCGCCGGGCGAGCCGCTGCGCATCGCGATCAACCTGTCGCCGCGCCAGTTCATGAACCATGACCTGGTGCAGACGGTGCGCGACGCGCTCGACGCCAGCGCCTGCCGCCCGGAGTGGATCGAGCTGGAGATCACCGAGCGGCTGCTGCTCGACGAGCGCAACCAGGCCGAGGACATTCTCAACGGCCTGCGCGCGCTGGGCCTGACGCTGGCGATCGACGACTTCGGCACCGGCTACTCGGCGCTCGGCTACCTGACGCGTTACCCGATCGGCACGCTGAAGATCGACAAGTCCTTCATGCGCGACATCACCACCCGGCCGGACCGCGCCGGCATCGTGCGCGCGATCATCCTGATGGGCCACAGCCTGAAGCTCGGCCTGGTCGCCGAAGGCGTCGAGACCGAGGAGCAGGCCGCCTTCCTGCGCGAGCAGGGCTGCGAGCTGGCGCAGGGCTGGCTCTACGGCCGCCCGATGCCGCCGCAGGCCTTCGGCGAGCATGTGGCGGCGCAGCGCGAGCCGATCGTCCCGCTCAATGCGGTGCCGCTGCAGGCCGCGTGACGATGCGATGCACCAGGTGGAGCTTGCGCACCACCGCCGGCACCAGCACGAAGGGGTAGAAGTCCGGCACGCCCATGCTGCGCGACATCTCGTTGAGCAGCGCGGTCAGCTCGACCCAGGCGTTGACCAGGCGCAGGAACTCCGGGTCCGGCGTCTCCAGCACCTCCGCGCCGAACATCGCGACATCGACCTCGACATCGTCGGCGTCCAGCCCGAAGCTCAGGCCGGTGTCGAGCGCGTCGACCATGTGCAGGTAGTGCGCCCAGGTCTCGGCCCAGTCCTCCCACGGGTGGCTGGCGGCATAGGCGCTGACATGCCACTGCGCCCAGTCCGGTGCCGGACCGAGCCGGTAATGCCGCTCCAGCGCCGCGCCATAGTCGGCGCGCTCGTCGCCGAAGACGGTGCGGAAGGGCCCGATCCAGTCGCTGCCGGCCACCAGCCGGTCCCAGTAGTAATGCCCGACCTCATGGCGCAGATGGCCCAGCAGCGTGCGGTAGGGCTCGCGCAGGCGGGCGCGGATCTGCTCGCGCACCGGGTCGTCGGCCTCGTCGACATTGAGCGTGACGATGCCGCCGGCATGTCCGGTCATGACCGGCTGGCCGTCGACCGGGCGCAGGAAGTCGAAGGCCAGGCCGCGCGCGCCGTCCTCGCCGCCAGCGCCCGCCAGACGTGACTGCACCGGCAGCCCCAGCGCCAGCAGCTGCGACACCAGCCGGCGCTTGGCCAGCTCGATCCGGCCCCAGTCGCGCTGGTTGGCCTCGAAGGTCTGGTCCGGAATGATGCGATTGAGCCGGCAGGCGATGCAGAAGGCCGGCCGCTCGCCCGCGCCGGTGCGCTCCTCGTCGGGCACCAGCCAGTTGCAGCCGGCCGCCGACACCGCGTTGGCGCAGCGCCGCCAGCGCCGCGCCGCGCGCAGATGCAGCGCCGAGGCCGGCCGCGCCTCCAGCCACAGGCTGGCGTCCTCGCGGTCGGGCTCCAGCGCCAGCAGCATGCGCCCGGCCGGATCGAAGCCCAGAGCGCGGCCGCAGCTCAGGCAGCCGCTGTTGCGGAAGAACACCGCTGCGCCGCACAGGCAGCGGTAGGCGCGCGGCGTGCGCGGCTGGCGTGGCGTGTGCCAGCGGTCGGCGATCTGTCGTCCCAGCCGGGACAGGAATCCGTCCATCCATCCGTCCATCATCCGCAGGCTCCCCCGGCACTGGAAATCATGTCCGGCATGTTAGTGTCTCGGGCCATGTGTCAGCTGCTCGGCCTCAACGCCAACACCCCGACCGATCTGGTCTTCAGCTTCACCGGCTTCGCCCATCGGGCCGTCGAGCACCGGGACGGCTTCGGCATCGCCTTCTTCGAGGGCGCAGGCCTGCGCCTGTTCGTCGACCACCAGAGCGCGGCCGAGTCGCCGGTGGCGGCGATGATCCGCCGCTACCCGATCCGCAGCCGCCACATCGTCACGCACATCCGCAAGGCCACCCAGGGCCGGGTCGCGCTGGAGAACACCCACCCCTTCGTGCGCGAGCTCTGGGGCCGCTACTGGGTCTTCGCGCACAACGGCAACCTGGTCGACTACCGCCCGAAGCTGCACGCCGGCTTCCACCCGGTCGGCGACACCGACAGCGAGCGCGCCTTCTGCTGGCTGATGCAGGAGCTGGCGAAGAACCACGCGCGCATGCCGAGCATTCCCGATCTGACGCAGACGCTGGCCGAGCTGGCGCCGCAGATCGCCCGCCACGGCACCTTCAACTTCCTGCTCAGCCAGGGCGAGGCGCTGTGGGCGCACTGCACCACCCGGCTGCACTATGTGCTGCGCCGCCATCCCTTCGCGGACGCCCAGCTCCAGGACGCCGACCTGACGGTCGACTTCGCCGAGCACACCACGCCGCAGGACCGCGTCGCCGTCGTGGTGACCGAACCGCTGACCACCAACGAGGCCTGGGTGGCACTGGCGCCGGGCGAGCTGGCGGTGTTCGTTGACGGAGACCGACTCGGATGATGTCCTACCTGCTGCGCCGCCTCTGGCAGATGGTGCCGACGCTCGCCGGCGTCGTGCTCGGCGTGTTCTTCCTGTTCAAGGGCTTCGGCGGCGATCCGGCCGAGATCCTCGCCGGCCTGAACGCCTCGCCCGAGCAGGTCGAGCAGATCCGCGATCAGCTCGGCCTGAACCGCCCGGTCTGGGAGCAGCTGGCGATCTTCGTCGGCCAGATCCTGCAGTTCGACTGGGGCAGGAGCTGGGCCACCAACGAGCCGGTCGCACAGCTCTTTGCCACCCGGCTGCCGGCCACGCTCACGGTGATGGTGCCGATCCTGGTGCTGGACGCGCTGCTGGCGATTCCCTTCGCGCTGGCGGTGGCGGCGGTGCGCGGCTCGCTGACCGACCGCGCGATCATGGTGGCCACCACCGTGGCGCTGTCCGTCAGCTTCCTGGTCTACGTCATCGTCGGCCAGTGGCTGTTCGCCTTCCAGCTCGGCTGG
>RRZU010431138.1_pt1 | contig 13147 bp, 12 predicted proteins | sample 2165561 | NCBI WGS metagenome assembly RRZU01 (sample SAMN10456909, study PRJNA506462) | wastewater metagenome | isolation source: wastewater sludge | place: USA: Moscow, Idaho
AGGAGAATGGACTTTAGCTTCAGCCATTGCTCCTCTGTGATGATGGTTGCAAGCATGGATAGAGGGTGTTTAAAAGATTGTTTGGCGATAAGATTTTAACGCTCTCTATCCTATTCATTCAAATGTTCAACAGACCCTAGACGAAGAGGCCAGTCTGCAATTTTCGTCTTATGAAGTACAAACCGAATCGGATGCCGAAGGGCAGCACCCGGATGCGGTGGCCGCAGGCCTAGATGCGGTGGCGGTGCGCTGCTTTGCGCTGATGCGCCAACGCACCCCCGAGCCGCTTACGCCGGAAACCCGTTTGCAGGCGGGCGATATTGCCTGGTATTTCGCCACCCCTGAATATGTGGAAAAACTGGCCGAGCAATTTTATCAAACCGCCAATGCCACCCGCACCAGCCAGCATTTCTTTGGTGAGTTTGTGTTGCCGCCGGATGCGCTGGCCGGTGATTTGGCCGATGCCTACGGGCTGGTGTTGTCGGCAGAAGAACGGGATTTAAGCCTGCGTCATCTGTTTAAAACCCGCTTCGAAGGCATGCCGGTAGAAGGCGACCGCATCTTTATCGGTGAATTTGAGCTTACGGTGAAAGAAACCAACGATGATGGCCGCATCGAGTGGCTGGGCTTGAAAGTGCCCACCAAGAAAGTGGCGACCAAAAAGCAGGATGATGCCAAGTAAGCGCTGAACGCCGCATGAAATGGCCGGTGCCATAAAACGGATGTAAACATGGTGTGTGTTTGCATCCGTTTTATTATTCATTATGCAAGCGGCCAATGCGTTCAGGCAGCCTGAATCACCCCAAACTGCATGCGTGACCAATTGTCGCAGTGCATGCTTATTTTAGAGTATTTACATTTATATATAATGATTTATTTATAATTAAAACAAATACTTGTATTTTTTATCAAAAATAAGGGTTTGCAATTCTGGCGGCTTTGAAGCTGTAAACCCACAAAAACGGCGTGTATACTGCACACATTGTTTGATGTGGGTCAAATCACTATGTTGATTGTGTTTTTTGAGGATGATTTGCCTGTTCATAACCATCTTCAATCGGGAGCTTGATATTATGGATTTGGTGGAATTATCGCGCTTACAGTTTGCCATGACGGCGCTGTACCACTTTTTGTTTGTGCCGCTCACCTTGGGGCTGTCGTGGATTTTGGTGATTATGGAGTCGGTGTATGTAATGACCGGCCGGCAAATCTACAAAGACATGACCAAATTCTGGGGCAAGCTCTTTGGCATCAATTTTGCGCTGGGGGTGACCACCGGCATCACCATGGAATTCCAATTCGGCACCAACTGGGCGTATTACTCGCATTATGTGGGCGATATTTTCGGCGCGCCGCTGGCGATTGAAGGCTTGATGGCGTTTTTTCTGGAAGCCACCTTGGTGGGGCTGTTCTTTTTTGGCTGGGATCGCATGAGCCGCCGCCAGCATTTGCTGGTCACGCTGTTTATGGCGCTGGGCACCAGCCTGTCGGCCTTGTGGATTTTGGTGGCCAACGGCTGGATGCAGAATCCGGTGGGCGCGGTATTCAACTACGAAACCATGCGCATGGAAATGACCAGCTTTGCCGAGGTGTTTTTTAATCCGGAAGCGCAAAACAAATTTGTGCACACCGTATCGGCCGGTTATGTATGCGGGTCGATGTTTGTGATGTCGATTTCGGCTTGGTATTTGCTCAAAAAGCGCGATGTTGATTTTGCCAAAAAAAGCTTTCGCATCGGCGCCGGTTTCGGCATGGCGGCGATTTTGTCGACACTGGTATTGGGCGATGAGTCCGGCTATTCCATCGGCCACGCCCAGCAAACCAAAATTGCGGCAATGGAAGCGATGTGGGACACCGAGCCGGCACCGGCCTCGTTTAATCTGATTGCCATTCCCAATGAAGCGGAAATGAAAAACGATTTTGCCATCCATATTCCTTATGTGATGGGCATTATCGGCACCCGCTCGCTGGACACGCAAATCCCGGGCATCCGTGAGATTGTGGCGGCCAATAAGCAACGTATTGTGTCGGGCAAAGAAGCGGTGTTGGCGCTGGAAGCACTGCGGCAAAACCGCCACGACACCGCAGCACTGGCCACCTTGAAACAACATGAAGCCGATTTGGGCTTTGGCCTGCTGCTCAAGGCCAATGTGCCGGATATTGCCCGTGCCACCGAGGCCGATATTGCCAAGGCTGCGCGTGGATCGGTGCCACGGGTAACGCCGATGTTTTGGGCGGTCCGCATTATGGTGGCTTGCGGCTTTGCCATGTTGCTGGTGTTTGGCTTGGCTTTTTGGCACTCCGTTAAAGGCACGTTTGCGCAAAAACCGTGGTTGCTCAAACTGGTGTTTTTCTCTTTGCCGTTGCCGTGGATTGCGATTGAATGCGGCTGGTTTGTGGCCGAATACGGCCGCCAGCCGTGGACGGTGTACGGTGTGCTGCCCACGGCCTTGTCGGCTTCTTCACTGAGCCGCGCTTCTTTGATTGGCTCGCTCAGCGGCTTTACCGCGTTTTATGTGGCGTTGATTGCGGTGGAAGTGTATTTGATGCAGCGCTTTATCCGTCAAGGCCCCGGCAGCCTAGGCACCGGGCGCTATGCCAATGAACCGGCCAAGCACGGTAAGGGAGAATGAGATGGAAATTCTGGATTATGCAACCTTAAAAGTGATTTGGTGGTTGTTGATTGGCGTGTTGCTGATAGGCTTTGCGATTATGGATGGCCACGACATGGGCATCGGCAGCCTGTTGCCGTTTGTGGGCCGCACCGATGAAGAGCGGCGTGTCATCATCAACAGCATCGGCGCCCACTGGGAGGGCAACCAAACCTGGCTGATTACCGGTGCCGGGCTGATTTTTGCTGCTTGGCCGCAAGTGTATGCCACTGCGTTTTCGGGCTTTTACTGGGCCTTGCTGCTGGTGTTGTGGGCGATGTTTTTCCGCCCGGTGGGTTTTAAATACCGCAGCCTGATTCACAATCAAACGTGGCGCACCACTTGGGATTGGCTGTTGTTTGTGGGCTCGTTTGTGCCCGCATTGCTGTTTGGCGTGGCCATGGGCAATATTTTGCTGGGGGTGCCGTTTCATTTCGACGATACCTTGCGGCCGTTTTACACCGGCTCGTTTTGGGGCTTGCTCAACCCGTTTGCGCTGTTGTGCGGCGTGGTGTCGGCGGCCATGCTGGTGTTCCACGGCGGCGTGTATTTGATGCACCGCACCGAAGGCGTGATTTATCAGCGTGCGCGCCGCAGCCTGATTTACAGCGGGCTGATTGCCTTGGCTGCGTTTGCCGCCGCCGGGGTGTGGGTGGCCAGCGGTATGGAAGGCTATGTGATTACCAGCAACATCGACCCTAACGGTGTGGCCGATCCCTTACACAAAACCGTGGCCATGCAAACCGGTGCCTGGATGCTGAACTACCAGCGCGCACCTTTAACCATGTTGGTGCCGTTGCTGGGCTTTGCCGGCATTTTGCTGGCGTGGCTGTTGGCACGCGTTGGCAAAACTTTGTTGGCTTTTGTGGCTTCGGCGTTGGGTGTGCTGGGCATTATCGGCACCATGGCGGTGTCGATGTTTCCGGTGATTCTGCCCTCCAGCAGCCAGCCGGGCATGAGCCTGACGGTATGGGATGCTTCGTCTAGCCACTTCACCTTGGTGGTGATGCTGGTGGTTACCGGTATTTTGCTACCGATTGTGGTGAGCTATACCGGCTGGGCGTTTCGCATTATGCGCGGCAAGGTCACCAAAGAATATGTGCGTGAAAACGAACACAGTGCGTATTGAATGCAGATTAATGCTTTTTAGGCAGCCTGTTACAATTAAATCAAGGCTGCCTGAAACCGATTATTAAGGATATTACTATGTGGTATTTTGCCTGGATGTTGGGTTTGGGCTTTGCCGTATTACTGGCCATTTTAAATGCCATGTGGGGCGAATTCGAGCAAGACCGTGCCCAAAGTTTGAAATCGGATGTGCATCCGGAAGCATAGCAATGCAGCCATGATGTTTTCATGTTGCAGTGCAAGGTGTGTCGGCATGGTCAAAACCGCCTATTCCCCCTACAATCGCCCACATCAACCCTTAAGGAGCAAGCATGGCTTACCAAACCGTTAACCCCTACACCAATGAAGTGGTACAAACCTTCACCGCCCACAGCGATGCCGATGTGGAAGCCGCATTGGCCGCAGGCCATGCCTTGTATAAATCTGATTGGGCCAGCCCCGCTAATATGTCGGCACGCCTGAAAATCTTGGCCATGCTGGCCGAAGTGATGAATGCACGCAAAGAAGAATTGGCGCGCATCATCAGCATTGAAATGGGTAAATTGATTGGCGAAAGCCGCAGCGAAGTGCAATCGTGCATCGACATTGCCCAATACTATGCCGACAACGCCGCCCGTTTTCTGGCACCGGTGCCGTATCCGGATGTGTTGGGCGAAGCATGGGTAGAGCATCACCCGGTGGGCATTATTTTGGCGGTGGAGCCGTGGAATTTCCCCTTGTATCAATTAATTCGCGTGGTGGCACCGGCCATCGCCGCGGGTAACCCGATGGTGGTCAAGCACGCCAGCAATGTGCCGCAATGCGCATTGGCGATGGAAACGGCATTGAAGGATGCCGGTGCACCGGCAGGCACTTACTGCAATTTGTTTATCACGCCTGATCAGGTTGCCAATATCATTGCCGACGATCGCGTGCAAGGCGTGGCGCTTACCGGCTCGGAAAAAGCCGGCAGCATTGTGGCCGGACAAGCCGGTGCCAAACTGAAAAAAGCCACCATGGAATTGGGTGGTAATGATGTGTTTGTGGTGCTGGACGATGCCGATGTGGTGCGCGCGGCCAAAACCGCCGCCGGTGCCCGCCTATACAATGCCGGGCAGGTTTGTACCGCCGCCAAACGCTATATTGTGCAGGCTTCTGTGGCCGATGAATTCACCCGTGTGGTGATTGAGCGCTTTCAGGCAGCCCAAATGGGCGACCCGCTGGATGATGCTACCACACTGGCACCGATGTCGTCACAGCGCGCCAAAAACGATTTGCAAAGCCAATTGGATCAAGCGGTGGCCAATGGCGCTAAAGTGCTGTGCGGTGGCGCCGCGGTGCCGGAGCAAGGTCAGTTTTTCCCGCCTACGTTGTTGGGCGATATCGAACGCAACAATCCGGCCTACTTTGCAGAGTTTTTCGGCCCGGTGGCGCAGCTGTATGTGGTGGCCGACGATGATGCAGTGGTGGCCTTGGCCAACGATTCGAATTACGGCTTGGGCGGCACCATTTTCTCCGGCAATGTCGAGCGTGCCAAACAATTGGCTTCGCGCATCGAAACCGGCATGGTGTTTATCAACCAAGGCGGCGATTCGGTAGCCGAATTGCCCTTTGGCGGCGTAAAACGCTCCGGCTTTGGCCGCGAGCTGGCCGATTTGGGCATTAAGGAATTTGTGAACCAGAAGCTGGTGGTGGTGGGCGGCTGATTTCAGGCAGCCGGATAGCGAATCCCCAAAAGAAGAAGCAGACAAACCGATATGGTTTGTCTGCTTTTTTATTGAGCATAAAAAAGATTTATTTGCAGCTGATGCCGCCGATTTTCGGTGCGTCGCCACTGCCCACTTTAATCACGCAGGTGGTGGCGGTGCTGCCGGATACATTGAGATTGCCGCCCTGCAAGTTCAGTTTTACCGGCTCTTTCACACCCATGCCCACGGCAGTGGCCGCCAGTTTTTGGATATCGTCGTTACTGTAAGGGGTGTTGTGATCGGCCACGTTGATGGTTTTGGCAGCGGCCAAGCCTGCCCACAGCAAACCGGCAGCGGCCAAGGTGATTAAGGCCAGGCTTTGGGTTTTGCGCGTCATATTGTTTCCTTTTTATATTTAAAATTAATCACAAGCGCCTTTCAGGCAGCCTGTGCAGGGCATTATAGGGGCGAGTTGATACAACTCAAGTATTTTTAATCGGAATTAACCCGTACTCGTTATGGGTGTGGTTTTCATGCACAAGGCTAAAAACCCATTAGCGGCAATACCACCGGCACCAAGAAAGCCGTTAGCACGCCATTGAAGATGAGCCCCAGGCTGGCATAAGCCGCCAACTTTTGGCTTTGCTCCAAAGCCGCACTGATGCCCATTGCATGAGAGGCCGAGCCCATCGACATACCGCGTGAGCTGGGATTGCGGATACGCCCGGCTTGTAGTGCACGAAACCCCAGCATTTGCCCCAACATGCCCGCCATAATCACGGTGGCGGCGGTGATGGCGGGAATGCCGCCAATGCTGTGGGTGATTTCCAGTGCAATCGGATTGGTAACCGATTTGGCCGCCAACGACAGCGTAACCGCACGCTCGGCACCCATCCAATGGGCAATCAGCACCGCCGACACAATGCCAACCAAGCTGCCCAGCAGCTGGGACAACAAAATCGGCAGCCATTGTTTGCGGATTTTTTGCCATTGCACATACAAAGGTACCGCCAAGCACACTACCGCCGGTTGCAGCCAGAAGTCAATAAATTGTGCGGCGGCGTGGAATTGCGGATAAGGCGTGTCGGTAGCGTATAAATAGCCAATCAACATCACCGTGCTTAAAAACACCGGATTGCACCAAAAGCTGCCGGTGCGTTGGCGGATGTGGGTGGTGAGCCAATACACCGCCACAATCAGAAATAAAATCAGCGCGGGGCTGGCGGCCAAACTCATAACCACCGCCGAATCAGCTCATGGCTTTTGCCGGTAACCAACAGCACCAGCAAGGTACTTATTACGGTGGCGGTAAAAATAGACCAAAAATCATCGCGCACCAATTGCAGATGATCCATCACCGCCACACAAGGCGGCACCAGAAACAGGCTCAAGTTTTGCATCAGCACATCGGTGATTTTCTGCATCCACGCCAGCTTCACCCAGCCCAGTTGCAGCAGCGCAAACAACACGCCCATGCCAAAAATGCTGGCCGGAAATTTGGCGCCGGTCAGATAAACAATCGCCTGGCCTATGGCCAAGCAACCAAAGACAATACACAGTGCCCGTATCACACCCGTATCCTTACTAAAATGATTATTTTGCAGTGCAAAAAAAGAGGGTTATTGTACGCCGGTTGAAGATGAAACAAAAGGCGGGCAGGGCATACAATCAATAAGGCTGCCTGAAAACACGGTGGTTTTCAGGCAGCCAAAGGCAATGCTTGGTAATGAAGCACATATTGACCCGACAACGCTGGGCTTTATGTGGTGTTTAATTGGCGGTAACAGCTTTGCCAAACCACTTTTCGTTGATTTTGTCGTAAGTGCCGTTGGCTCGGATATTGCGCAAGCCGGTATTCACTTTGCTTTGCAATTCGGTATTGCCTTTTTTCATCACAAATGCCACTTCTTGTATGTTCGCGCCCGGATTGTATTCGTATGACTGAAAATCAATGCTGGGCTCACCTTGCATATAGTAGCGTAATACCGCTGCATCACCCACCACCGCCTGCACATTGCCCGCCACCAGCTCTTTTAGTGCCAGATACAGAGTGGGCATACCCACCACGTCGGCATTACCGCCTTTGAGCTTGATAAGGTTGTCAATGCGGGTGGTGTTGACTTGGGTGGCGGTTTTAACGTCTTTTAAAGCCTCAAACGATTTTAGGTTCAGATTTTTGTCCATATAGACAATCAAATCAGGTGTGGTGGCATAAGGGTCGGAAAGCGTGTGTTGTTGTTTGCGCTCGTCGCTGGCCAGTACACCGGCGGCCACTATGGCACGTTCGCCAGTATACAAAGTATCGAAAATGCCATCCCAAGCATGATTGATGAATTGCACCTTAAAGCCTTGATCTTGGCCGATGGCGGTTAAAACGTCCACATCGTAGCCGATAATCAGGCCGTTTTCATCGCGAAATTCAAACGGAGCATAACTGGCCTCGGTGGCCACCAAGTAGGTAGGCCAGTCTTTTTGTGCCGGATTATCGGCAGTAGCGCTTGGCTGGCTGGCGGCTTCTTGTGTATTTTGGCTGCCGCAGGCAGCCAACAACAGTGCGGCGGCAATACCGAAAAAACGGGTGCTCCATTTTTGATGCATGATTTTTCCCTTATGGTGGTGTGTTTTGTACAGGCATAAACACGCCTGCTGCCCCAATATTAGCAGTTACTTTTTGGCGGCGTAAAGAGAAAAAACAAGCAAATTTGAATTTATGCTTATGTATTTATTGATTTATTTGTCGAGCCCGGCCTGCACCATTTGCGCCGCACGCAATACGGCGCGGGCTTTGTTTTGGGTTTCCTGCCATTCGGCTTCTTCGTCGGAGTCGGCCACGATGCCGCCGCCGCTTTGCACATATAGGGTTTGATCTTTAATCACGGCGGTGCGGATGGCGATGCATAAATCCATATCGCCGTTAAAGCCCAGATAACCGGCCGCGCCGCCGTACACGCCGCGTTTGGCCGGCTCCAGCTCTTCGATGATTTCCAGTGCGCGTACTTTTGGGGCGCCGGAGAGGGTACCGGCTGGGAAGGTGGCGGCCAATACCGCCATATTGCCGGTGTTGTCTTTCAGGCAGCCTTCCACATTGGAAACGATGTGCATCACGTGCGAATAGCGTTCAATCACCATTTTATCGGTCACGGCCACTTGCCCGGTTTGGCTGACGCGGCCGACATCGTTGCGGCCCAAATCAATCAGCATGACGTGTTCGGCAATTTCTTTTTCGTCGCTTAGCAATTCGGCCGCCAGCGCTGCGTCTTCGGCGGGGGTTTGGCCGCGCAGGCGGGTGCCGGCGATGGGGCGCACGGTGATGCGGTTGTGTTCGCGGCGCACCAAAATCTCTGGGGAAGCGCCCACCACGTGGAAGCTGCCAAAGTCGTAGTAAAACATATACGGCGAGGGGTTGAGCGTGCGCAGGGCGCGGTAGAGGCTGAGCGGGTGGTCGCTGAAGGGCTGTTTGATGCGTTGGCTGGGCACCACTTGCATGCAGTCGCCCGCCAAAATGTAGTTGCGCACGCGGCGTACATAGTCTTTGTAGCGCGCTTCGCCGGTTTCGTGTTCCGGCTCGGTGGCGGTGCTGCCCAGCGACAGTGGAATGGCCACGCTTTGGCGCAGGGCGGTGCGCAGGGTTTCCAAGCGGTCGCGCGCGATTTGGTAGCCGTTGGCTTGGGCGGTGTCGGCATAAACAATCAGATAAACTTTACCGGAGAGGTTGTCGACCACCGCCAGCTCTTGCGACAGCATCAGCAGCATATCGGGCAGGCCGATGGTGTCGGCTTTGTCGGCTTGATGCAGCCGGTGGGCGATGTGTTCGAAGTGATAAATGGTTTCGTAGCCGAAATAGCCCACCAGCCCGCCGGTGAAGCGCGGTAAATTGGGAATTTCCGGGGTTTTGAAGGCTGCCTGAAACGCTTCAATCACCTGTAAGGGATTGCCTTGGTGGCTTTCTACCAATTGGTGCTGGCGATAGATATCGGTGCGCTCGCCATTTACTTTTAGGTAAGTATGGCAGGGCAGGCCGATAAAGTAATAACGCCCGTAGCGCTCGCCACCCACCACCGATTCGAGAAAATAGGAAAACGGTTGGTTGGCCAGCTTTAAATAGAGCGACAGCGGGGTGTCCAAATCGGCCAGCAGTTCCTGAACCAGCGGGATATGGGTATGGCCGGCAGTGGCTTGGGTTTGGTATTCGGCAAGGGAAATCATCAATACGGGCAATCTGTGGGGTGGTGGTGGAGAACGGATGACCTTACCGGTATTGTACCGGAGGGGGAATATTTATCAGGAATCGGAGTTGGTGTAAACTGTTGTAAGGTTTTGTATAGACCGCCGCCGAGATAAAAGCTGGCCGTATCGAATCATATCAAATATCTATATCTATAGGAGACAGGACTTAATGATACCCTCCCCTCATACACACGCTGTTTCCGAAGATTATATTCCCTATCCAGTCAGGATTAAAGTCACTCAGATAGATCCGAGGCTCGACTATTATTGGCAACAAGACTTGTTGCGGCTTTTCGGCCAAATAACGCCGCAACAACGCAAAAATGTGGCACAGCAATTATTGGCGCCGCAAAATATCCATTGGGATAGAGAAGCGCGTGTTTTTCGGTACCACGGCAGTGATGAGGACGGCTTGACCGGATTGCTGACGCAACCGCTGCACCCAAACATGCGCACGCTGATAGAAAAAATTATGCTCATGCTTGATGGACTGAGGCAGGAAGCTGATGTACTGAAGTTGGCCGATATGTTGGAAAACATTTTGGCCAAAATCCAAAGTATCAATGTTGAAGAAGATTTACAGCGGCAATCGGCCAAGCAGGAAATTCGTCGCCGTTTTATTTATGAGGCAGCGGCGGTGGTTGCCGCCAAAACCCGGCTCGATTTGCCGGAAAATCATCGCCAGCTTAGCGTGGAAAGCATCAAGATTTTCATCAATGAAATATTCCTGAAACAACAATTACAGGGCTACAGCTTCAAGACCTGTCGCCCACGCGAATTGGCGGCGGAGCCTTCGGAATTGCTGGGTCGATTTTTACGGGATGAGCAGAAAAACCGCCAACTTGAGGTGGTGCGGACATCGAAATACATTTATGCGCTGGCCCCATCGCGGGAACAAGGGGTAAGCTCGTTTTCGTTGCGTCGTTTCCTGCGTGAAGAAACCTTGTTCGACCGAGGCCGTATTTATCTGCATGGCGCGTTAATTGACTTGACCAAGGTAGATGAGGCGGACTACAGCAAGGTTTTTCAAACACAAATTGATCGCATTGTGACCATTGAAGGCAATGTGAGCAAGGCCATTATTGATGATGTCAGCCAAATTGAGGAGTTACATGACTCAATTCTGCTGCCCTTGCTGTTTCGCCCGCTTGATGCGGGCAGCCACAATTTGGAGCAGGCGGTGGTGGCGCATTTGCAGGAATATGAAGTTGCCTTGACCGAACATGTCTTGCGGCCGTTGCACCGTCTTCTGACGCGTTTGGTAAGTCACGAGGATGAATGCGAATATCTGTATGTGAGCTGCCTCCAGCTGTTTGGCAACATTATCCGCTCGTTCAAGGATTTTCAGTCCCAGCCGGCCTTGTGGCTGAATCATGATGCCGAATTATTCATGGGGCGGCTGGTGGCCTATGTCGGCCTGCTGGAAAAAAGGTACTCCTCTGTGTTCGTGCTGCTGTCGGAGGAGGAGTGGGAGCGCAATCACCAAGAAACCGAGGTGCCGCTACAGACCTTGCAAAAGCTGCTGCAACAGCATCGTAGGTCGTTTTCGGGGGTGAAGAAATTGCTGGATGAGGTTGATGCGCAGCTGGCAATACCGCAGGGGCTGATGGGGCGGTTTATGAAGAAGCACGAAAAACTGACGCAAGAGCAGCTTGAATTACGTAAGGAGGCCGAAAAAATACAATGGCGAGCCTATATCGATATGCTCAGGCTGCCCAGACAGTTTGACGGTTTGGTGATAAGCCTTGAATTTGACACCACCGTAACCCTGAATACTGAGGAACGGAATTTTGCTTTTGCTGCCGGTCGAAACGGCATTGCACGACTGCCGTTGGTGGTGACGCTCAGTGCAGACAGAACAGGATTTTCGCTGTCGCAATTCTTGCAGACACTACAAAACCGCATTACCCAGTTTCGGGCCCTCAAGGCAGGAGAAGTGCCTTTTCAGGCTGCCTGAACGGAATGCAAAGCGGCGCAGTGGGCAAAACTGTGCCGCTTTGGCTGATGCTGTGTCATTAGGCAAAGTGCAAAATGGAATGCTGCTCTTGGCCGTCGATGCGTTCGGTTACGTGCCAGTTGGAGTTGTCGTTGAGGGTGAGCCAGCGGCGTTCTTCGGTGCGGTAGAACCAGTCTTTGTCGTTTTGATAGAACACTTGGATGTCGCGCGCTTCTAGGATATTGAGAATTTCGTTGGAGTGCGAGCGGGTGTCGTCAAAGTCGGTTACGGCGCGTTGGCCCATTTCGCTGTAAAGTGCGTTGAGTGCCAGCAGCAAATCGTTTACCGGCTTGTCTAGCGCGCGGGCGTTTAAGCCGATGCGTTGGGCTTCGCCAATCAAAATCGGATAGCTGTGTGAGGGGTAGCCGGCGTTGAGCACTTCGGCAATTTGGCGCACGCGTTGTTTGTCGTCGATGTGGTAAGACAGCAGCTCTTCGCACAGCATAATCGACAGCGATTCGGCACGGTCTACCGCGCCAATCACCAGTGGATGCACGTATTCAAACAGTGATTTGTAGGGATTGGAGCCGGTGTCTTCGGTGTTGCGCCGCCACAATTTCACCACGCGGTTCAATTCGTCCAAGCTCACCGATACGCGGTCGTTGTCGCGATCCAGCGGCGACAAATCGTGGGTGAGCGAGGTGTCGACTGAGCTGAGAAAGGCCATCGGCCCCATGTGGATTTCGTCGGCGCCAATCGCCATCATGGTGGCGGCCGAAGCGCATTCCAGCGGCACCAGGCTTACCAGTTTGTTGCAATGGCCGCGAATCAGGTTAATCATGCGCAGTGCTTCTTTGCCGGAGCCGCCGTCGCTTTTGATAAACACATAGGCGGTGTCGGTTTGCTGCACATATTCCATAATTTGGTATAAAGCCAGCACATCGTTGGCGCAAATGCCGCCACGGTGGCTGTTCCAATAGCACAGCAAGGGCGCTTGCAGATGTGCTTCCAGCTGGGCGATGATTTCTTGGGTTTCGCTAAACAAATGCGGCGGCTGTTTGATGGCAATGTCTTCGCTGTTCATGGTGGCGGCCTCGGGTGGAAATATGCACGCAGATTAGCAAAATTTAAGGCTGCCTGAAAGCAGCAGTGCACAAAAAAAACAGCCCGCAAGGGCTGTTTGGTATTTAAAGCGGTTTATACCAATCCTAAAAAATAACCTAACTGCGTTGACTCGCCTACGCGCTGCGCGAACGATTTTGTAAGGCGCTAAAGCGCCAACAAACTCTGTTCCGTACTACTTGTACTGTCTGCGGCTCAGCTCAAAGAGAACGATTTACTACGGTGCTGAAGCACCAAGTAAATCTGTTCCGCCTTGTTATCTTATTTTTTATGATTGGTATTATTCTTCCGGCGCTTCGCCGTCGGTATCATCAATCACCCCTTCGGTGATGCTGATGTTGGTGCCCACGGCGGCGCGGATTTTGGCGTCAATTTCTTGCGCCACTTCCGGGTTTTCCTTTAGCCAAATGCGGGTG
>RRZU012163185.1_pt1 | contig 13147 bp, 11 predicted proteins | sample 2165561 | NCBI WGS metagenome assembly RRZU01 (sample SAMN10456909, study PRJNA506462) | wastewater metagenome | isolation source: wastewater sludge | place: USA: Moscow, Idaho
ATATCGCTCACCGAAGAAGAAATAGGTGCATTGCGTGTGAACTACTCCGATTCCTCGGCGCCGGGTACACATTACAAACCCGACAATGTGGCCTTCTGCGAAGTGTGGTATCAGGTAGGCGGAACAGCGCCGCTTACTCCTGCCGATTGCAACGAAAGCACGAATATCTCCCGCTCGCACGCACCGATTCAATTTACTCCCGAACAACGTAGTAAGATGGTATATGCTTTTGCCCGTTGGGTAAACAAAAACGGCAAGGTAGGCCCTTGGAGCGGAATGGTAGCGGCGATAGTGCCTTGATAAACTTTACGGCAATAGCCTCAGAAAATGAGGCTATTGTTTTTTTGAAAACAGAAGAAATTTAATAATATGGAAAAGAGTATAGAGGGAAAGCCAAAAAGCTAATTCTATTCGATAAGAGAAAAAGAAAAATATATATAATAAAACTTTTTTAAAAATATAATATGGGAACTAACAATGCAACAGTAAATCCGGGTTTTCACGGCGGAAACGATGAAACTAATGTAAGCGGACAAGATACCAAAAGAAATAAAGGCACAAGTGGACAACAAAGCAACTATTCTGCCCCTCATGGTGGAACCAGAATTCCGGGAATGCAGGAACAATCCACATATCAGGGAGAAAACGCACAACCAAATCAAATGATAAATAAACCAATTGTTGGATTTTTGGTTACTGTTTCAAAAACTGAAGAAGGTGAGTTTTGGGTACTACGACAAGGACAGAATGTTATTGGTTCAGGGTCAAATTGTAATATAATACTGCCTGAAGCTACTGTAAGCGGATTACATGCTGTCATTGCTATTCACCGTAATCCGGCAGAAAACAACAAAATTAATGTAGGAATTATTGATCGAGGCTCTTCTGTCGGAGTGTTTGTTAATAACAATTATATTGGATTTAATCCATGCCAGTGCAAAAACTATGATAAAATAAGAATAGGTAATTATGAACTTTTGCTTATGTTATTCGATGCAGTGGATTTCGATATGAAGAGAGCGAGTAGTTTTGTTTCAATAGAAGATGAAAATCAGTATGATGATAGAAATAATTATGATTATTCAGATGGAACAAGATATTAATTGATACAACATATCAATTGCTTGTTTGAGTTTAAAAATTCATTTATTTGTATATGCCTATAATAAAGTTACAAAGTGAATCTGATTTAAAGTTAGGTCAGTATTACGAATTTGATCCGGAAGATAAATCAAAGATCTTGGGTAAAGGAGGGATGGGAATCGTTTTTCGTGGGAAATTAGTTTATGTAGAAACCGGCAAATACGATGATGTTGCAATCAAAGTGTTGTTTCGCGATTTGGCTGAAGAAAGCGTAATGAGAGCAAAAAGAGAAGCGTCGATACAGATAGTTCATGAAAATATTATCCGTATGTATGGTTTTATTGAAACACTTGATGGTGAGAAGCCCAAATATCATGTGATAAGCGAATATCTTGAAGGGGAATCATTAAGCGATATAATTAAAAAGAAGAGCAAATTCTCCAATTCAGAAGCTCTGAAAATTGTGAAAAATATACTTTTTGGTTTGGGCATGTTGCATCAGAAAGGATATGTACATCGCGATATTGATCCTTCAAATATAATAATATGTAAAAATGGAAATATTAAACTGATTGATTTCGGAATTGCCAAGCAAATAAAAGAATATCGCGATGAATATAGTCATGTAACACAAGACGGTAGGTTTATTGGTAAACCTAATTATGCTTCGCCCGAGCAGGCAAAAGGAGAGCATTGGTTCACTAATGCGATTTCAGACATATACTCGGTAGGGATTCTGCTATTCGAATTACTTACCGGAAAACTGCCATACTCAGGAGCAACTTATCAAATTATACAGGGTCATTTGAAAGAACCCATCCCGATTAAAGAAATTGAAGATGATTACTTACGATATGTTATAAAAAAGGCAACCGAGAAAGATCAAAAAAACAGGTATCAATCAGCGTCTGATTTTATAGTTGATATTGAAAAAATAGAAAAGAATATTGACCCGAGAACTCCACTATTTTATAAATCATGGTATTTCAGGTCAGCTGCCGTCGCTATAGTTGGATTAATAACATTTTTAATTATCAGTCTTTCAAACGGGAACACAGAAAAATATACAATAAGCTTGAAAGTAGCCAACGAGAGCCTCTCCATTGCAATGTATGACAGTGCACTAATACAATTTAAAGAAGCTTATGCTTTGAAAAGCATTGATAGTATTTCGTTAAAAATTAAAATGCTTGAGACACTGACAAAAGCTGTTAAGTATTATCAAATATCAGATTATTCAAAAGCCGATTCTTTGTTTTTAAAAGCAGCGGAATTACATTCTTCAGATGCATATTATTACCTTGGTGAAATGTGTTATGAAGGTATAGGAAGGCCTAAAGATTTCAAAAAAGGATTCGAATATACAAGTGCCGCTGAAAAAATGGGGAATAAATTGGCTGCGTATAGACTGGGTTTAATTTATCAAAGAGGATTAGATCTAAAAGCCGATAATGATAAAGCAATTCATTATTTTGAAATTGCAGGACGAACTATCGATAGAGGCATTGAGTTGAATAATCCGGAATCGGAATATTTAAAAGGGTTAATGTATAAAGATGGTTATGGAGTAATGAAAAATGAACAAAAGGCTATTGAATATTTTGAAATGGCAGCGAATCAGAATTATCCGGGTGCGCAGTATGAATTGTATGACATTCAATATGCTTCAAATCATCAGGAAGCATTGAAGTGGCTTAGTAAATCGGCGGATAACGGTTATCCGAAAGCTCAATACGAATTAGGGAGATTATTAATAGATCAACAGGATTACGAAATTGCTGTAGGCTGGATTAAAAAAGCCGCAAATAAAAATTTTTCTCCTGCATTAAGATTAATGGGAGCTATTTTACAAGATCCATCAAAGAATACCAAAGCGATGACTATACAAAATATCACTGGATTGACTGGAAATGACTCTATTTCAAATTTTTATTCTCAACGAGCTGTTGATTATGATTTTGACAATTATAATGCAATGATTGATTTAGCTTATGATTATGAAAATGGTAAAGGTGTGGAAAAAGATATTGCCAAAGCAAATAAGTATTATCAAATGGCAAACAATCGAAAAGCATTAAATCAGAAGTAAATGAATAATAATAATCAAAGAGTCGATCTTATTTCGAACAAGGGCGAACGCTTTTATTATTTTCATGGCGAAAATTCACGTCTCGGTGGTGGAGCGATGGGAGAAGTATTTGAGGGTCGTTCTGTTGAAGATCCCAGGAGGAAAGTAGCCATAAAAAGGGTTTATCCTCGACACGCTGAAAATCCTGAACTCAGGAAAAGAGCCCGATTCGAGGCATCGCTCTGCATTGAGCATCCCAATCTTATTAAAATGCTTGGTTATTGCGAATTTGATAGAGTTAAGGGACCTATGTTTATTGTGAGTGAGTTAGTTCAAGGCAACACAATTAACAAATTTGTTCAAACGATAGATTTGCATAACCGGACAGAAGTGGTTTCTCGGATGATATGTTCCGCATTGGATGCTCTTAGTTGTTTACATTCTCAGGAACCTGCTATTTGGCACAGAGATATAAAACCAACCAATATTATGATAGAAAACGGTCGTAATGTAAGGATTATGGATTTAGGGATTGCAGCCACGGATGGAAAAAGTTTAGGAACACTTACTGGATCAGGATTTGGAACTTATAAATATGCACCACCTGAACAGATTCTTGGACAACGGGATAATGTGAACGGAACATCGGATATTTATTCACTGGGTGTAACGTTTTATGAACTGTTAACCAACGAAAATCCATTTGATGGGCCAAGTGATATTCAAATAATGGAAAAGCAGCTAACTCTGAGTCTGCCGGAAAACGATTTGATTCCAAAACCTTTGTTTAAAGTTCTTTTAAAAGCGACAGCAAAAAAACAAGCACAAAGGTATCAAAAATCATCTGATTTTAAAGATGCAATTATTAAAGTAATTGAGGATAAAAAAGATCCAATGCCATGGAATTTAATAATAATTGGAATATCAGCTTTAGTTTTGATACTTCTGCTTATCGCTATATTTGTAAAATAAAAATTTAATATATGAATAAAAACTCAAATATACAATCAACAATCTTGCCCGATTCAATGGAGACTCAATATGGTGTTTTAGCGAAAAGAACAAGAACAGGAGGACGGCAGGAAAATCAAGACTCTTTGGGTTATTCTGAAACTAAACATGGTCTCTTGATTGTGGTATGTGATGGAATGGGCGGTACAAAGGGTGGTAAGACGGCTTCTGAACTTGCTGTAAAAAATATAATTGAGCGGGTAAATATGACTCAGTTAACTGATGCCGATGAAATCCTGACCGATGCTATAAAAGCAGCTAACCAGGTTGTTTATCAGGCAGGTAGAGCTATTCCTGATCTCAGTGGAATGGGAACAACAGTAGTGGCTTTATTAATTGATGATAAAAAAGCTACTGCTGCGCATGTGGGTGATAGTCGTATATATCAAATAAGAGGAGCACACAAAGTGTTTCGGACTTTTGACCATTCAAGGGTTTTTGAATTAGTCAAACGAAAATCCATTACAGAAGAACAAGCACGACTTTCGGCGGATTCAAATGTAATTCTAAGAGCTTTAGGAACAAAACCTGAAATTGATGTGGAAATTAATTTTAATTTGGCATACGAAAAAGGAGATCGTTTTATGCTTTGTACTGATGGCATTTGCGGAGCCGTTCCCGAAAAGGAGCTGATGAAATTACTAAAAGCAGATAGATCCGTAGATATTACCGTAGAAAATATTGCAAGTACAATAGATAAAATAGGAAATGACAACGGCGGAAGGCACGATAATCTCACTGCCATATTAATTGAAGTAAATAAAAACTCAAAACTCAAACCCAAAATGGATAAAAAATCAAAAACAATAATTGGAATAGTCGTTGCTCTTTTAATAATTTCTTTTACAGGTAATATACTGCAAAAAATATCAAATAGTAAACTAGAAGAAAATGGTATTGTAAGTGTAGCAGATAGTGCATTAGGGGATAGTCTACTAATTTTAAAAAAAACAATAAAAGACTTGAATGATACTATTAATCATAGAAAAGATTCAATAAAAGTGATTTCAGTAAAATATAATAATTCGATTGAAAAATTCAAAGATAAGCGTAAGAAAGATTCAATTATTATTCATCATAAAACTGATTCAATTATAAAAGGAATAAAAAGGAAAAAATAACTAATAAACAATAGTTTTATTATGATAAAACAATATTCAATCGGACGAGGTGATGACTGTCAAATAAAAATACAGGACAACTCACAAAAAGTAAGTAGAAACCATGCTACGATAAAGATACTTGGTAATGGTAAAATTTTTATAACAGATCATAGTTCAAACGGAACATTTGTAAACGGAGTGAAAATATCTCCAAGTGTCGATTACCCAATTAAAAGAGGAGATGATATTTCATTTGCTCATGTGGCAAACCTAAATTGGGAACTTATTCCCCGAACCAGAAATAAAATGATATACTATATTGCAGTTGCCATATTAGTTATCTTACTGGCAATTGTTCTTTGTTTCTTTATAGGTAAGCCCAAGCCTAATCCATCTATAGACTACATTAAAAAACAGGATTCTGTAAAAGTGGAAAATACAGATTCTATAAAGCAAAATTCAAAAAATGCAACTAATGATAGTGTAAGTATCGATAAAAAAGAAAAAAGAAAAGAAGGAAATTCGGAGGAAACGAACAAGACAAAAACAAAAACAAAATCAAAGTCAGAGGCAAAAAGCCCAAAACTAAAGAACGCCAAACCTGCGAGAACTGATTCAACAAAAAAGATTTTAATAACTAATTAAATTTAATATTATGATACTTTTCACAATAGGTCGGGAGCTAAATAATAAATATGTTATCACAAAGTCAGACGACCCTAACAGACTAACAAGTAACGTTCATGCTGAAATATATATCCGGGATGATGGATCCATTTGCATAATTGACAAAAGTGCAAATGGAACTTCCGTTAATGGCAGAAGAATAGAGAAAGAAGTAGAAGTGAGTTTAAACAGAGGTGATAAAGTTGTATTTGCAGGTGCACATCTGCTCAATTGGGATAAAGTACCGTCGGTTACTCCGCCACCTCCGGGTTGGAAAATTTTTAGCATTGGTACAGCATTCAATAATCGTGTACAAATTTCGGATTCAACTAACAATGTAAGTCGGTTTCACGCAACCCTCAAAATAGATCCCAAGGGAAGAATATTTATTAATGACCACAGTACCAATGGGACTTTTGTAAACGGTAACCGCATTCCAGCCAATCAGGATTATCCTGTTAAACGAAAAGATAATATAAGATTTGCTAACACTTCGTTAGATTGGAATCGTATCGGTGTAAAACCTTCATTCCCTTTTGTAACTTTCATAAGTTCCGTTGCCGCAGTTCTGATAATAGCAGTAGGCATATTTGGGTATAAAAATGAGTGGTTTCCTTCAATTAAGCATAATGAAACTGCTAAAATATTAACTCCGGAAGAAATATATGCTAAAAATAAGAATGCTGTAGTAATGGTTATTCATGCCTATTCATTTTATTTTGTTGTTGATGATAATGGTAAGAAACTTTACGTAGATAAAGACAAGCAAACTGACGAATATATTATTACTAATGAACCAGTGATTAATTATGTTAATGCTACAGCTTTCTTTATTGATAGTACGGGTTTAATGCTTACCAACCGACATGTAGCTATGCCTTGGGAAAATGATTTGCCTGCATATAAAAATCTGGTCAGAAATCTTTTGATGAAAAAATATGGTTTTCAGTTCAGTGACAATGTTACTGAAATTAATGGAGAGACAGTTTTTATTGGTATTGCCGTAAATAATACTGATATAAAACAAAATTTAGACAGGTCGGATTTTATTGACTGTGCAATAATAAATAAACAATCAACTAACAAAGAGGAAGATGTTGCATTTTTAAGAACAAAAAACAGATCGTTACCCAATTCTTCTATTCAGGTAATTGATATAAATAAGGTACAGTCGGATACAAAGAAAGAAGATTATCCAGTAGGAAAGAATGTTTATGTTTTAGGATATCCTTTAGGGTTAGAATTATCATTTGCAACACAAACCGGTACAACTAATACAGTACAAATAAAATCAACTTGTCAGGGAGGGAGTATTAACAGCGAAGCGGATGAATATAAATTTGGAGTCAATGCTCAAATGACTCATGGTGCAAGTGGTTCTCCTGTATTAGATCAATATGGTCATTTAATTGGTGTGTTTAATTCAGGAGTTGAAAAAACACAGGGATTAAATTATGCCATTCTTGCGAAATATGGAAAAAAATTATACGATGAAATTCGTTAAATTATGAAGCGGATTGTACAAATACTTATTGCTATAACTTTTTTATCCCCTCTGTCAAAAGCTCAAAATATAGAATGGCTTGTAAAGCCTATCTATGATGTTATTTCGCCATTTTACGATGGGGTAGCAGTAGTAAGCAGAGATGATAGATGGGGATATATAAATGAAGGAGGAAAAGAAATCATATATCCTGTAAACGGGCATGTTTATAATTTCAATGAAAATGTTGGGATAATTACTATGGATGACAATACTATTACAGGCATTGTTGATATAAAAGGAAATGTTATTAAACCCGTGAAAAAACTTAAAATAGATCCACGGTTCCCTGTTTTTAGCGATGGATTACTATTGGTTAGCGATGGAAAAACCTGGGGCTATATGAATAAAAATGGAGAATTAGTGATATCCTGCCAATACAAATTTGCAAAGCCTTTTAGTGAAGGTCTTGCCGGTGTTGCTTTATCCGAAGGTTGGTTTTATATTGATACATCTAGCCAACCAGTAATTCGATGTGAGACCAACAGGGTGAAATGGTGGGTTTCTGGGTTTACAAACGGGAGAGCTTTTGTTTTGTATGAGAATGAGTTAGTGTGTATTGATAGGTCTGGTAATAAAATTAATGAGAGGTTGCCTTTTTTGAAGGCCTCTTCAGATTATTCGTCTTATTTTGCAAAAACACTTTCTTGCACAGGTGGCGAAATTATATTTGATAATAAAAATAGGGTTGTGAGTATTAACGAGAAATCAGGAGAAATAAATCAATACATCGAATTATCCCAAAATACAAAAATAAATCAAGGGTATTTTGTCGTAAATGGGAATGAAATATCCTATAGTAGTAATAGTGTATTTTGGAATAATCAAACTATGGCAACAATAACCATATCAGAGAAAAAGGGAATCGTTCTATTGACAGAAAAACCACTATTAAAGATAGATAATCCCGACAATTTAACATCCGTTTTGGGGAATCCCTCTGAATTAAAATTACAGCTATCCAATAATTCTCAGCAAGATTTAGATGCAATCACATTTAAAATAGAAGGGCTTAAAGAAATTTTAATTGATAAGATTCCAAAAGAAGAAAAGAAAGAGTTAATTTTCTCAATTCCTAAGGAGACCGATTCTAAAGTAGAAGTTAAAAATTTAGCACTTTCTATCTCACAATATGGATTATTACTTGAAAAGAAGAAGATTGCTATCCAAATAAGAGATAGTCAAGTACTTTACGTTAAATTTCCAGAAAATAAATCATTTGCCATTGAACAAGGAAGCAAAATTAAGATTTCAATAGCAATTGTAAATTCTTCGATGTTTTTGGCGAAAGATGTAAGTGTTAAAGTTAATATAGATGGAGATGAATCATCTTTTCAAATTCATGAAATACTTGCAAATAGGATGTCAACAATAGATGGTATTTCACTTTCTAAAACTTCAACGATTGGGGTTTCAGTGCTTTGTTCAAAAACTCCTGTGATTAAAAGAAATGAAACCATAAGAATTTGCGTAAGCACGAATGAAACTCCGAAGATAACTTCCAAGACTGTAAAAACAGATAGTAAACAAGATAGTAAAGAGTTTTAATAAAATAAATGATATATAATTAATTCAAATAAAAAAAACATGAAAAGAAATCGTCAATTAATGATTACAGGATTTTTAATGCTGTTTACATTTATTTCTTATGGACAGCCTGTTGCAAATCCGAATAAAACTTCTTTTGGATTGAAAGGTGGTGTAAATTTATCAACCATCGGTAATGAACAAACTAACATTGTATTTTCACCAGACTTTAGTGCTGGGGTCAGTGCTGGGGTATTTCTGAACATACATTTCGGATATCGTAATCAAGGATCGTCTCCAGGTACGGGTTGGTTTGGAATTCAACCTGAATTGCTTTTTTCTCAACAAGGATTTTCAGCAGGTGAAAAATCAGTTGTTTTTAATTACATAAGCCTTCCCTTACTTGCTAAACTATATATTACCAAGGAGATAAATATTGAAGCTGGACCTTATTTCAGTTACATGTTAAGTGCATCTCCAAATACTGTTACTCTTGATGAATCCGAAATTTCAATTTCAGATTTAAAAGGATCAAAAGATGTGGGATTAACTTTTGGAGCAAGTTACGAAACAAAATTAGGGTTTCTCATCGACGTAAGATATAATTATGGATTGCTTGGAATAGCAAGAAATTTAGATTTTAAAAATCAAGTAATTGCAGTATCAGTTGGTTGGAAATTTTAAAATAAATGGTAAAATAATTAAATACAAATGAAAATGAAAAAAATAATAACTTATATAACAGTGTTGTGCATTTTTACAGCATGCAACAACGATGAGATTGGTATAAAATATAAACTGACTGAAGTAATTGATGCTACTGGTTTAGTTAGCGATTTAGTAAATCCTTATGACAATACAAATTTCTTTCCTATAGGAAAGGTCGGAACCAAATTTGCTGTACGAACAACAAGCTTAATATATGACAATGACGGTACTTTAGTGGAAAAAGACACCGTTTTATCTGAATCGTTTAATGATAAAGTAACAATATCGAAGATGTTAGAAGCTGGTGATTATACGGTAGTAACTGTAGTTGATATTGTGTATAATGATAACGATTGGTGTTGGAAATTTAACGATTTATCAAAGCTAAGCACTGCCAATATCACTCTGGCAGGAAAGGTTCTATCTAAATATGGTATTTTAGGTTTCCATAAAGAAGTTGTAAAAATATCAGCAGAAGAGAAATCTTTATCAATTGAGCCTGAACATCTTGGCGCTATGTATGTCATATATTACTCTAACATAAACTATTCAACTATAAGATATATATATATTAAGTATGACTATAATCCAGATACTTATCTTTTCAAATCTAATTCTTTCATTGCTAGTGGAACGTATTTTAACGATGAAACACTTGATGATGAAGGAAAATATTCAGGATATTATACAAATGCTTATTTTCTTCCTAATTCGGCATTAAAATATGAATTTAATCTTTATAATTTGAACAATAGTTCTTTAGGAGATTACACAATACCATTTGCTATTGTTTCAGGAGAACATAAGATAGTAACAATAGATTTAAGTCAACTAACTTTTGATATATCACCTTTGTCTAAAATCAAAACAAATATCTCAGATATTGTCAGAAATAAATCAATCTCGATTGACAAAATGGGATACTCGTTAAAAACAAATAAAAAATGATCTATGAAAAGAGCATTATTTGCAGCACTTAGTGTGCTAATATGTAGTTATTTGTTTGCTCAAAATGATGTTGTTGATATAATAACTTTGAAGAATCAGAAAGGTTTAATTAAGGGATTCATAAGCGAACAAGTACTGGGTGTTACAATAAAAATTATCCCTACTGAGGCAGTATTGAAGTTTAATAACGATACTATCACAGGAATTTCAAAGAAGTCAAATACAGAAAAAGACTCAATAAAGATTGATGTTATTACCATAAAAGGAGGAAGTTCAATGGAAGGTATTATTATTGAACAAGCACCGAATAAATGGATATTATTTAAGACAAAGAATTCAACTCCACTTACTTTTAATTACGATGAAATTGAAAAAGTAGGTAAGGAAACTGTTAACCCAAATGCTGATATTTTCAAAGCGTATGGGGTATTGGATGTTGTAACTACAAATTCCGGATTTGTTCAAAAAGGAATTATTATTGAACAGCAATTTGGGAAAACACTTAAGATTAAAGGAGTAGATAAAAATGTATTTGTTTTAGATGTCTCCGATATTAAATCGATATCGAAAGAGCCGCTTGATAGCAAAAAAGACATTTTCAAACAAAGTGCATTTTTAGATATTATTTATTTGAAAAATAATAGCTATTTGAAAGGCATTATAACACAGCAAAACCCGGGATATGATATAACAATTGAAATGGTTGGTAATAGTAATTTTGTTCAAAAAATTTCAGATGTAATTAAATTATCTAAAGAAATAAACCCATATAGAGTAAATGATACGATCAATGTTCCTGTAAAAGAGCCTGAATTTATTGGCGATTGTTACTTGTTGCAAAAGTCAGATTCAATTAAATTATTAGAAAAACAGCAATTTGTAGTAGGAACCCGATCGCAGAATTTGCTTTTAATTAATGGAACGGAGAAATCGACATTACGTTTTATTCAAAATCAGCAAGTAACCTTGAGGGTGAAAGTGAAAAGCAATGATTTGTCCCCTATTGATCAAATTTACATATTTAAAATTGACTACGACAAAGGTACAAAAAAAAGGTGTATTGATTCAAATAAACACTTGATTATGAATGTCAATGCAGATAGAGAGTCAAAGCCAAATTACATTACATACACCTTTACTAAGGTAGGAGTTACGTCTTTTGATGTTAGTTTTTCTATTCAGGAAGCGGGGGAATATGTCGTTTATGTTGATGGGTGTACTAAATCATTTTCTCTATTCGGAGTTGATGTATTAAAGCCAATTTCAAATGGAAACAATAACAATCGGCAGAGATAATTCGTGTGACATAGTTATTAATGATTCACGAGTGAGTAGAATTCACGCCGAGGTTGAATTTGATTTTGGGTCTGAAATTACCTTTTATAGATTTATAGATAAAAGTAGTAATGGTACAATTGTAAATGAAAGGTTTATAAAAGGTCAATCTGTTGAAGTTTATAGATCATCTGGTCGTTTTAGGATTAGTCCAATTGAGCCACAAATTCTATTAGCAAATGTTGTTCCCTTGCCTTGGTCAATGATATTGAATGCCTTTTCAATAAAAAATTCAAAACACTATTATAAAAATTATGATAAAATCGAAAAGTCCCCAGAAAATCTTAATACATGGAATTGGGGTGCATTTTATTTTGGTTGGTTGTGGGCTGTATGTAATGGAATTTATTGGCCACTAATTATTTTACTACTTACTTTTATACCTGTCGTAGGTTGGCTTGCAGTTTTTGTGATCAATATTATTTTAGGTATAAATGGCAACAAATGGGCATGGGAAAAGAAACATTGGAATAGTGTTGATCATTTTAATAAAGTACAACATAGCTGGGCTATTGCTGCACTATGGTTCTTTGTGGGCTCAATTATATTCTCATTTATGTTTATTATTATTTTGTCATTAAATATAATAAGTTGCCAGTAGTGTGTGGTAAAGTAATTTTAATAAATTGAAATTATAATACTGGAAATAACCAAATTCGTTATTTAAGCTATTCTTGCGGAACTGTGTTTATAAAAATACACAAGAAAAATGCAAGCTGATATTAATAGATTTGTGTTGAATGTATGCGATCCTTTTTTGTTCAAAGTTGTAGCCTTTCAGTCTGTGTATAGCACAAGTCTGACTGAAACAAAGACCTACCCTCAGTCTCAATTCAGTCCAGGTGATATCTCGTTGCACTTGAACTATCCTTATCAGTGCATTTAAGAAACTTGAGCAGAAAAGAGAGCAGGGTCGTTTTTTAGTTATAAAGAACTCATAAATCTTAAAGCGATAAACAAAAACAGCTTCCAATTGGTTTGAGAAAGAAAAAACTGAAATGGAATTGAAGATAAATAGCTATCCGGTGGGGGCGCGCCCCGATGTTAGCAAGCCACATCCTGATTTTTTGAATGAATTGGGCGAAGAAGGTATCCGGAAAATGGTGAACAGACACTATGACCTTATGCGCGAAAGTGATATAAAACATTTGTTTC
>RRZU010973335.1_pt1 | contig 13145 bp, 3 predicted proteins | sample 2165561 | NCBI WGS metagenome assembly RRZU01 (sample SAMN10456909, study PRJNA506462) | wastewater metagenome | isolation source: wastewater sludge | place: USA: Moscow, Idaho
ATGTACTGCGCGTAGGCTTCATTCGGCACCCAGGTCGCGCCGAACTGCGTCTCAATGTTGAAGTACGGGACATCCTCGGGCATGCCCTCATTGAGCGCGGCGGTGTTTGCACTCATCGCGGCGTCGCCCTCGTCCAGCGCTGCCTGAGCCTCGCGCAGCTTCTGGCGGACGTTGCCCGACAGGTAGATGTCGGACGGCACCACGTCGTCCCCATTCGGCGCTTCGAACACGGCGCCGCTGCCCAGCAGTTCGGCCTTGACGGCCTGCTCGGACTTGCCGGCGAGGCGCGCGACCTCGGCCACGCTCGGATTCACCGACTGGTTGCGCGCGAGCACGTAGGCGTCGCGCACGCTTGGGTTGTCGAGCGTGCGGCGCCCGCGCGTAGTGCTGCGCTCCATGACCGCAGCCGGCGTGCCGTCGTCGTTCTCCAGGGCGGCGAGCTCAGCGAAGAACGGGTCGTTGATCCTTTCCAGGTACTCGAGCGCGAACGAGTCACGCAGTCCGCCGTGCGCCTCCACGAAGGCATCGTATGCGCCCCGCAGCGCCTTGCGCGCATCGTCGGCCGGCCGGCCTCCGCGCTCGGCATCCACGAGCGCGGCGTGCTTCTTGCGGAGCTCGATCGCGGCGCGCAGTTGCTGCTCGCGCACGGCGGTTTTCTTGGCGTCCTTCAGCGCGTATTTGCGCGCCTCGTTGGCCTCAACCAACTGGTCGCCGACGGCGATCATCAGCCGATCATTCACGAGTGCCAGCGCGCCGTGGCGCTCGCCGGTCTCGTTGGCGTAGTAGGTCAGGTGATCGGTGGTGGCGCTCGGCTGCATGGCTCCTTGCGGGACCAGCTCAACAGCTTGTTTCAGTCGCGCAACCATGTCATCCGGGCGATGCACGATCATCCCGGCGCGGAACGTCGTGGTGCCATGGCCGTAGTCCAGGGTGCCGATGATGTTCTGCGGGTTGTCCAGGTAGTAACGGTTCACCTTGACGGCTTGACCGGATGGCGTTTGGTACTCGCCTGTCTCTACCCAGGTGGCATCGGCAGGAACAGCCACCAGCCGCTGCGGGCGCTTGCGCAGAATCACGATGTCGGTGACGACCTTGGTTCCGGCGTATTCCTCGAACGCGCCGGACGGCAGGCGGATCGACGCGACCAGTTCGGCCTGCTTTGCCAGTTCGCGGCGAATGCCGGTGTTCTGCTTGTCCATTGAGCCGGCCGAGGTAATGCCGATCACGATTCCACCCGGACGGACTTGATCCATGGTCTTCAGAAAGAAGTAGTCATGGAGCATCGGGTTCAGCTTGTTGTACCGGCGATCCGCGACCGGCGTGTTCTCGAACGGCCAGTTGCCGATGATGAGGTCGTAGAAACCATCAGGCGTCTTGGAGTCCTGGTAGCCCATGACGCGCACGTTCGACTGCGGGAAAAGCTGCTTGGCGATCTCGCCGGTAGTCTCGTCCAGCTCGATGCCGGTCAACTGGCTGCGTGCTTTCAGGTCGGCTGGCATCATGCTGTAGAAGTTGCCGGTACCCATGGACGGCTCCAGCACCTTCCCGCCCGTAAAGCCCATGCGGCGCACCATGTCCCACATCGCCATGACGGTGGGCGGGTCGGTGTAGTGGGCGTTGGTGATCGAGCGCTGGGCGGATTTCCACGCGGACTCACCAAGGGTGTTGCGCAGCCACTCGCCGCGCTCCTTCCAGATACCTTCGTCGCGGTAGGTCGGGCGCTCCCACGAACCCTGGAACAGCTCCTGCCCGAATGAACCCCAGCCGATATACCCGGCAAGCACCTTCTGCTCGTCGGCATTGGCCTGGCGGCCTTCCTCTTGAAGGGTTTGCAGCAGTTCGAGTGCTGCGCGGTTGCGGTTGAACCGCTGAACCGGCGTCCCGCCTACGATGTCGAGCGGGTTTTCAATGTGCAGGTCGCGCGCCTGCGCCGCCGTGGCGGCTGGCGATGTTACCGGGCTGGCAGTGTCGCTGCCTCGGCTTCCGGTGGCATCCGTGGCTCCGTCGGCTCGGTCTGCTCGGGCTCCAGCATCAGGTGATCCCGCTCCGCCTGCTCGCGCGCGTCCGTCACCGGGAGCCCGGCCTTGCGGTTGTCCTTCGCCGCTCGCCACATCCGCTCCTGGCACACGAACGCCAGATCGTCCAGTATCCCCTGCTTCTCCAGCCGGGCGACCATCTTCGGGCTGTCGCGGCGCCACGCTTCCAGAATCTGCTGGTGCAGATCCGGGTTGTGAATCACCTCTTCCGCCTCGTACTGCTTCCGCTCGGCCTTGATCCTGAGCGCCATCTGTAGGTTGTTCATTGCGAACCTCGTTCTCTTGTGCTGGGCGGACGCGGCTGTACACCAGCGCGGCCAGGTCGTTTGCGGACAGATCGACCGGCGCCCAGGTGTTGCCCACCTTGGAAGCATAGCGGTCGGTTCCCGGCCCTACCCGATACATTATCGCAATTCCGCTGGGCGTGCTCGGCACCATGCCGCTCAGCGATGCATCGCCGATGGTGATGTAGACGTTGTTGCCGCTTTCCTCGTTGCGCATCACCAGGGTGACATCGCCGCTTACGGCAGGGCCGGCCTCGTTCACGCTGACGGGCTTCTCGGGCTTGCCCTTGCGGTCCAGGTGCGGCTCGTAGCCGAACGCGCGCAGCGCATCGGCGGTGGCGTTCAGGTAGTTGCGGGCCTCCTTGAGAAAGGCGTCCTTGGTGTCGTTGCCGATCTCGCGGTCATCGCTCTGACCGTAGCCGTCGATGTGCTCGACGCCCCAGTCCTGCGTCAGCACCATGTCGCCCTTGGCGCCGGTCTTCTTGGTGCGGGCCTTGGGCTTCTCGGCCACGGTGCCCACCACTTCGGCGGCCGCCTCGCGCACAGCCGGGGTCAGCATAGCCGTGTGCTGCTTGATAGTTTCCTCGTAGGGCGTCATGCCCTCGGTGTCCAGACCTGGGTAGCTGCGGGCAGCGTCGTAGAAGGAGCGCAGGAAGGGGGTGAACTTCTCCCCGATGTCCTCAATCATGGCCTTGGCGAAGTCGGCGAACTTACGGGTGCCGGCCTCGATGTGAAACACGGCCAACTCGGCGCCAAGCGCCATCAGCTCGGGGTCAACGCCACTGTTCAGGTTCAGCGCCTTCTTGCGCATCAGCGCGCGGATTTCCTCGCGGCGGGCCTGGGATACCAGCTTGTTGCTCTCGCCGTACTTTGGCCGATCCTTGGCCTTGGTTTCGGCCTCGGGTGCGTCGGCTGTCGGCTCGGCCGGCGTCTCGCGGTTGTTGTTGATCGGGTTTTTGCCGTTCGCCCTTACTTCAACAGCCGGTTGTTCTGGCTTCGCTTTGGCTGATAGCCCCGAGCCATTCAAGTCAAAGAGCGCGAGGTCTGCATCAAGCCTAGAAAGCCTTTGTTTTCGCTCGCTGATTGCAGACGGTTTGAGTCTTACAACAACACCTCCGTTGTTGATTGTGCCGCTTTCAATCTCGTTCGCAACTCGATCACGCATGGCTTGCACTTGCTTCCTTGTAACGTCATAGCCAAGCGCTTTGTGCGCCTCTTGCAGTCGCTGCGCTACGCTAGAAGGAAGGGACGCATCATTTTCACGCAGCAGCATGGCGAGATCGTCCATGTCCTGCTGGCCTTGCTCGGTGGCGGAGCTGGGGAAGTCGCGCCCGACTGGGTTGGATTCGGATGGCTGGGTCTTGCTCTGCGGCGTGGACTCGGCGGCGGCCCTGGCCTCGGCGTCTCTGTCAAACGTGGCAGGCTTGAAGCCGGCGTGCTCCCCCTCGATAACAATGCTGTCAAGGTCGCCGCCATTCCTGATGTCGCGCGCCTCTGCATAGTCCCCCCAAAAGTATCCGCCGTTAGGGTCAACCATGAGCTGACGACGGGAGCCATCGGAGAAGGAACCGATGGATGCGCCCTTCTTCCCGTCCGTGCTGGTGCGGCCCGTGAATATCTGCTTGGGGGTGACGGGATTCTGCTCGGCCTGCTTGCTTTCGACATGCGCGGCAGCCCTGGCTGCAAGCTCTTGAGCGCCCGCTTTCGATTCGGCAAGCGCTGCGGTCAGCTCGGGGTCCAGGGCCTCGGACAGCTTCGCGCGAACGGACGCGCCAATGCGATCCCAGCCGGCGTTCGGCAGGTTCTTGGCGAATACCGGCTTCACGCCGGCCTTCTCGGCGACAGCCTGGCGCTCGGCCGGGGTCATTGCATCCCAGCGGGCGCCCGCATCGACTACGCCTGCGGCGCCTTCGGCTGCTGCGGGGACTGCTTCTGCTGCCGCTCCAGGCGCTTGCGCTCGTTCCTGGCCTGCTTGCTGGGCTTGAGGGGCTTGGACGCCATCGGTGATCTCCGGTTGCTGGGTGGGTGCGGATGCGCGCTTGGCCTGCTCCTTCTGGAGCTTGGCGGTGCGCTTGTTGTCGGGGCCGTAGTGGGCGATGGCCTGCTCGATCTCCGCGTCGGTCATCTGCGGGATCTGCTTGGCGATCACCGCCTTGATGTCTGCCGGCGCGGCGGCGGCTTCGGCCTTATCGGCGCGCACCTGCGCGATGCCTTCCTGTACGGAAGTCGGTGCTTTCGGCGCCTGCTTTGCCGCCTCGACGGCTGCCGGGGCGTCTTGAGCAATGCTGATCCCTGGCGTCTTCTCCATGTCACCGATTAGCGAATCGGTAGCAGCGCGGGAGGCGTCAGCCTCCGTTCCACCCGTCGCGAGCACCTGCCTGGCTGCGTCTTCGGCCTTGGATTGCGGTTGTAGGGCGGAAAGCTCCGTCTCTGCTGCCTCACGGGCTTCCACCAGGCGGCGATCCCAGCCGGACGACTTGGCCTGGTTGCGGATATAGGCGATGCGCTCTTGAAGCTCGGACGCACGATCTACCGGCTCAGCCGTGTTGATGATCTCGCCGGTTTCGTTGTCGATCAGCTCGCCCTGGCGCGGTTGCGGTCCACTCTTGCCCTTGGCCTGCTGCTGCGCGATCTCGGCGGCCTGCTGCAAGGCGGCCTGCTCTGCTGCCTGCTGGGACGCCCCTGTATCGACCGCCAGCGCGGCGGCTGCGGACATCGGGCCGGCATTTGGATCAAGACCCATCTGCTCGGATGGGCGCGGGGCGGCCGGGACAGGCGTTACGTCGGTAACTTCGCCGCGCGCGATCCGACCAAGGCGGTCAGCCTCAGCCTGGCGCTCGGCCTGAGTTGCAGCGTTGATGTCGCCTGTAGTGCGAATCGTCCCGTCCGGGCCAGCCTCGTAGACTGGCGCTGGCAGTGCGGGGAATGGGCCTTGCGGTTGCGGCTCGATAGCCGGATCAGCGCCGACTGGCGCTCCATCGACAGACTCGCCAGAGAGGGGTTTGGTGGCGTACTGGTAGGCTTTCTGCCCGGCGTACATACCGCCAGACTGACCAAGCCCCATCACCGCTTCAAGCGTCGCGTCCTTGGCATCCCACTCGCCGGTGGCCACGCCCTTGCCGACGAACTCGCCCGTGAACTCACCAGCCGGATCAACAGCAAAGGCCGCCATGTTCCGCGCAATCCGCTCAGTGCCCTGCTTCGACGACTGATAGGCTGCATCGCCGGCCAGGTGCGCGGCGAATGCGTCGGATTGGGTGGCCGCTTTCACGGCGGCTTTATCGGCGGCATCGACGCCCATCTTGGCCAGGGCGCGGTTCGTGGCGTCACGCAAAGGGCCAATGAGCAGCTTGCTGGCGATGCCCATGGTCAGACGGTCAACCGTGGAAATGATCGCGCCCTTGGTCGCGCCCTGCTTCAACAGCCGGCCAGAGTTCTCGTCCAGGTAGGAGCGCACCGCATCAACGTCGCCAGGGTCAATACCGGCTTCCTGAATATCGCCCAGCGCCATGTAGCCCGATTCCTGTGCGGCGTTACCAATTGCGCCGCCCAGGATGCTGCCGCCAAAACTGCCAACCGTGCCACCAATGGCACCACCAGCCACCGCTCCAGGGGCGGCGCCCACGCCAGCGGCCGGCGCGCCGACTGCGGCACCGATACCGGCGCCAATCGGCGTACCGACCGCACGCCCTGCGGCATGGCCCACGCCCGTTCCAGCCAGTGGCGCCACCATGTTGCCGGTCTGTTCAGCCAATGTTTCGCCGACGGCAGCCGTATTGTCCCAGGCGGATTTCAGCTTTCCACCCAGGCCGCTGGCCTCGCGCCAGTCCTTAGCAATTTCCCCGCCTACCGAACTGAAGCCGCCCGATATGCCCTCGCCCGTCTCCCACGCCTGCATCAGTTCCTGGCTTTCCTGACTGCCAGGGTTGGCCGCGTTGTAGTCGCTGGCGGTCTTGATGCGCTCGGCGGCGGCCTGGTTGTCGCGAATGGCCATGTTCGCCGAGACAGCCATAGCGTTGGTGGCCTTGTTCCAGCCGCGCTCAAAGGCGCCATCCGGCTCTATGCCGGCGGCCTCGTTAAAGCTGAACCCCTCGGTGGCGGCGCCTGGAGCGGGCTGGCTGGCTTCTTCAAAGGAAAATGGCTTGCTCATGGATTAGTTCGCTACCGGAATGAATTGTTTGCCGTCCCAGCGAGCTGGGCCTTTCGCGGTTTGGTAGACAGTGCCGACCTTCGCCTCGGCTGCCGTCTTGGGCATGGCGGCCGGGCTACCGCTGTCACCCGGCCAGCCAAGCTGCCCGGTAGCGCGGTTGTACACGGCATCGCCTCGGTTCGTGACCATGCCGGTGACGGGATCAATTTCGGTGCCCAGGCTGACAGTGCCGTACTGATCGGGCTTGTCCTTTCCGGCGAGCACGCGCAGCTGCTCGGCAATCGCCGCGCGATCCTCGGGCTTGGCCTTGTCGTACTGCTCGTACAGGCGCTCCACACGCTGCGCGGCGCGCGTGCTGAATCCGCGCGCTTCTTCCTCGCCGGCAATGCGGCGCTGGTCCAGCTCGTTGCTCGCCTCGAAACGGCTGTTCTGCCCCTGCTCCTGGAGCTGCGTGCGTGCGTTCTGGCCCTGCTCGCGCATCGCCGCCTCTGCCATCCGCACAGCGTTGTTCTCGCTGTTGGTCGCCATGCTGGTGGCGTTGCGGTCATCGCTCTGGATGAGATCGCTCATCGTGCGGAGCTGGTTGGCGGTCAGTTGGCCGTTCTGCGCACCGCGATAGGCGGTAGAGGCGGCGGAAATCAGCTGCTGGCGAGCGCGATCCTGTTGCGACGAGTCGCCGATGACGGTGACGCTCGGGCCGCCAGGGTTGAAGCCCATCGCTGGCGCTTGTCCGGCAGCGGTCGCCAGGGCGCCGGAGCCTGCGCCGAACTCGGGCGTGCGCGCCATCAGCGCATCCACGGCGGCCTTGTTCTGTGCGCTCTGCTCGCCTTGGAACGATTCGCCGGCAGGGCGGCCGTTGATGGTGAAGCCGGGGCCGATGTTCGTGCCGGAAAAGCTATTGCCTACGCGGGTGATGTCGTTCGCGCGCGGCGTGGTATCGGTCGGCAGGTCGCCGCCAGCAGCAGGCACGGCTGGAGCGCTCGCCGGCTGGGCGCGCGCTTGCGTGGCAGTCGTAGCGGCGGGCGCGACCTGAGCCGGCGCGGCGCTTGCCGGTGCTTGCCGTGGCGCAGCGGCAGCAGTGCCTGGCGCCTGCTCGCCCTGGTTGTCTCGGTACAGGTTGCCCGCCAGGCCCATCGTCAGGTTGTTGCCCAGGTCACTGGCGAAGCCCAGGCCGCGCAGCGCGGCGAACTTGGCGATGTCGCCCGCCGATCCATCGCCGGTCGGCTCATCCATTCCAAAGCGCTTGGCGTAGCGCGCGGTGGAGTCTTCGGCGGCAGAATCGGCAATCGACTGGGCAACAGCCAGCGCGTGAAGACCTTTGCCAGTGGTGCCATTGATCGCCGTCCTCATGCGTCCAGTTGTCTTTACAGGCGCGGCCGGCTGATTCTTGGCGGCCTCAAAGCGTGCGTCTTGGGCGGCGCGATTAGCCTCATACGCTGCGGTATCCGCCTTGGCGCGCCCCATCGTCTCGGCGCGGGCGCGGTAGTCAGGCTCAGGGCGAGCGGACGCCTTTGGCGCTCCTGTATCTGGTGCGCCAGCGGTCGGCTGATTGACCGGCACCAGCGAGGTTCCAGTAACGGGGCCGGCGGGCACTACGGCGCGCGAGGACGACGGCGAGAAGCCGCGCCCTGTTTCGCCACGGGAATTGGTGTAGAAGTCAGCTTGAGAGGCGCCACCAGGCGCGACGCCTCCCGGTGCAGCACCGGCAGGGCTTGGCTGGCGAGTCGTGGCTACGTCGGTGCCTGTTACCGGGCCAGCCGGCACCAGGGCGCGAGACTGCGACGGCAGCACGCGGGTAGCGGTGCCTTGGCTATCGACATAGATTGGCGCCGGGCGCGGGATGACGTTGCGCTGCGGGGCGTTGTTGCGGCCAAGTTCGTCTGGATCAATCCTACTGTAGACGGGGCCGCCGTCGGCAAACGACTGCTCGCTTGGTGTGTACTGATCGGCGGCGGCTCCAAAGGCGGCACTGCGGGCGGTGGCAGCGGCAGTCTTTCCAGCCGAGGGCACGAAGCGGGCAGCCGTTTTAAGGGTGGGCGCTACTGCGCGCACTGCGCCGAACACGGGGATCGCTTGCGCAGCAGCCAGCCCCATTCCCGCGACATCCCCTTGACCTGCGGCGTCGTGCATCGCGCCAATGGCCGAGCCGAGGCTGGTTACGGGATTGAACGCTCGACCGATGCGCTGCATGGTAGACGGGCTTCCGGCCTCAAACTGAGCGTTGTCGCTCGACCAATACCCGCCTACGTTGTCGCTGAACTCCTGTACTGCGCCGCCATCAGCAAAGAACAGTTCCGGCTTGCCTTCCTCGCCCCGACCTGCCGGGGAGAAGCCGCGCGCTGTCTTGCCGGCAGACGGGGTGTGCGTGGCGTCCTTCATCTGGTTCAGCGCCTGAACCCCCACGGCATGAACCTGCTCGGGCGGGAGTTGGTATTCGCCGTTACTCAGATTGACCGGGACCGGCGAACCCATACCGGCCAGGTTCTGCTCGCCGATCTGCTCGGTGGAGTCAGCCGGCATGATGTAACTGCCTTCCGGGACAACGGCCTCGATGTCGTCAGAGGTTCCCGTACCTGGCCCAGTCACCTTGCCGCCATCGGCGTAGCCAATCGCTGCTTCGATCTGAGCGGCGCGACCATTGAGCTTGTGGCCAGCGGCTGCGGCTGCGCCAGTGCCCAGCATGCGAGGATCTGCCGCCTTGGGTTGATTGGTGCCGCGCGGGGCGGGCTTCTTGTCGTCTTTGGCGCTCGCGCCGGTCTTGAATCCAAACATGGGTAGCCCCTGGAAGTCGGCCTAGTGCCGGGAAGTGTCCCGGACCAGACCGACCAAAGGCCAGCCCTACAGGGGGCGCGTCAGTAAGAGTAGTTGTGATTGGTGCTAATGCTCTCGCCCCTGCTGTCCGAGGAAGTTGCGCTGCCAGATCCGCTGATGCTCGCGGAGACGTGCGCGGCAGACATCGCGCCGGCTGCAAGCTGTGCGGTGTACTGGCCGAGCGCCTTGGCTGCCTCAAGCGCTACCTGCGCCTCCTGTACCGCGTGCTGCATCTTGGCCTGGTACTCACTGATCTGCATTTCGGCGTAGGCGATGTTGGTGCGGGTGTTCATGTCGGCGAAGCGCGATTGCATTTCGGCATCGGCCACGGTCGCATTGCTCTTGGCGCGCCATGCTTCCACCTGCGCCTGGAATGCGCTGGTGCGGTACTGCACATCGCCGAGGCTGGCTTGCAGCGTGGCCTTGAAGGCATCCACGTCGGCCAGGAACTTCGATACCTTGGTGCGCGCGGCCTCCATCTTGATCTGCGCGCCCTTGACCTTGATGTCGGCCTTGCTGGCGAGCGCCTGGATGGTAGAAGCGTATGCCCTAGCCTGCGCGTCCATCATGCCGGCCTTGGCCGTTTCGCCCTTCACGCGCGACTCGTAGGCGTCGAACTTCACCTTCTCGGCGCCGATCTGCTCGGCGAACGCTTGCACATCCGCGCGGTAGGCGTCGAACTGGTTCTTGATCGTCTCGGCGCGCACCTGCGCCCCTTGCATCAGCGCCTTGTAGACATCGACGTTCGATTGCACCGCCTCCAGCTTCGCCTTGAACACTTCGACACGCTGCTGGTTGATCTGCCCAAGCGCTACCTGGCCTTCCACGGCGGTCTTGTAGGCGGTCAGCTTGGAGATCGCCGCGTCGAGCTTCGTCCGGTACACCTGCGCCAGCGTCTCGAAAGCGGAGTTTTGCGCGTTGAACAGCGTGATTTGCGCGTTGAAGACGCTGATCTGCGCCTCGGCCTGGAAGCGCGCCACCTCGAACAGACGCTTGGCCATGTTCTCGTGGATGTTGGAGGTCAGTTGCTCCAGCGCCATGCCCTGTTGCACGGCAAAGCGGATGCTCTCGATCTCCCACTTGGCCGCCTCGACCATGATGTCGCGGTTCAGCTCGGCCGCACGGAGACGCCCCTGTTCGCGGATCACGTCGGCCTGCTTGACCAGCATTCCGGGAGGCATGGAGAAGTCGCGCGCAGCCCAGGTATCGACCGCCTCCTGTACGGCGCGGTGCGTCTCGGCGCTGTCTCGCTGGCGTGCGCGGGAGAACAGCGCGTCCTCTACTGGCGCCGGCAGGCCGGTGCCGCCCGCCATCATCGCCGTGACCTTGCCCTGTAGCTCGTCCAGCAGCTCAGACTCGTAGGTGGGCTCGGCCCAGTTGATGAACACGTTGGGCACGGTGATGCCGCTCGCGTCCGGGGGCGTCGCGTCGAAGGTCGGCAGCTCCGGGAACTCGAATGCCGGAAGGCTGATCTGCTCCAGCGCTTCCATGTCCGGCATGGTGAACGTCGGCGCTGCTGGGATTTCTACCGTCGTGTCGATGTTCGGCCGTACCGGCGCCGGGATCGTCGCCATGCCAGGCGCGTCGGGGATGTTGATCGGGATCAGCGTAGGCGGCTCCGGGATCGCGTCCATGTCGCCGACATCCAGGTCCGATAGCAGGTCGTCGATACTCAGCCCGTCCGGCGCCTGCGGGATCACCAGCGGCGGCGGGGAAAACGTCGGGGGCTCGCCCAGGTTCAGCGCCGGCTGCGGCGCTTGGGGCGCATCCGGTCGCGTCGGCGGCGCCACGTCGGCCACCTCCACGCTGCCGATCTTGGCCAGCGCTGCGCTCAGTTGGGAGCTGTACTGGCTCGCCATCGAGTTCAGCGAGTTGATCTTGGAATTGACGACGCTTACCGCCTCGCCAAGGATGCTGTCTGGTGCGATACCCATATCACACTCTCCGTTTCGTAGGCGCCGTGTTGACGCTCAGGTCATTGATGTAGCCGTGCGTGCCGGTTAGGCGCAGCGCGAAGCTGAAATGCCGGCCGCGCAGGCCGCGCCCGAAGACAAAGCGCCCGTTGGTCAGCTCGCTGGCAGTCTCGGCCGGCAGCGCGTAGGTGTAGGTTTCGGCCTGGCCGCTCTGCGTCGTGGTGACATCCATTTCGGCGGCGCCGTCCAGCTCGTATTCCAGGTATGCCGCAAGCGGATGAACAAGCCCGCCCTGCCCGACATCCATCTTGCCGGTGCGAATGCTCCCGCTGATCGCCTCGCTTTCGCCGTTGAGCGCATACACGCCGTCGGCCGCCATGCCGTAGGCCACGCCGTCGATCACCGCCAGCGCCTCGAAGGTGTACGGCGCGTACCGGCTCATTGCCCATGTATCGGCGTTCGCGGTCCATGCCTGGCCGGCGTCCGGCAGGTTGCTCCAGGTGCCGTCCTCGGCGGTGGCGCCGTCGGCCACGATGTCGCGAGCGGCCAGGTGGTCAGTGACGGCCGCCTCGATCCGCGCGCTGTCGATCACTGGCGCGGCCGTCTGCTGTCCGCCGAACGTCTCATCGGCAAGGGTTGCCGTGTCGACCGCGAGCACCTTGGCGCGCAGCTTGCCGCCAGACCAATCGCCGGCCGTTGCACTATCGCTGACCAGCTCCGTGGCTACCTGCGACGCGGTATCGCTCGCCCGCGCGGATTCAGTAACGAGTGTCGCGACACTGCGCGAGGCGATCACCTCGTCTGCGATCTGTGCGTGCTCGGTGGTTACGCTGCGCACCGAATCCATGACCGCATCGGCCGCCGTGGCGGTGTCGGCATGCACTACGCGCAGCACGTCCGTCCAGCGCTCGGCTGGCTTGGCGCGCTCGATGGTCAGTACCTGGCCGCGCTTCACGTCCAGCACGGCGTCGCTCGCCGCTGCCTGCTCAACGATGATGCCGGTAGCGCTGTCGATAACCTGGTCGGCCGCTACTGCGCTGCTGGCGTGCATCACCATCAGGCCGAAGGCGAGCGTTCCGACGATGCGCGCGCTTTCCTCGGCAATGGTGGTAATCCCTGCCCAGGTGCTGTCGCTGGCTATCGCCGTCTCCTGCGTGTCGTCCCGGTAGTTACTCATTGATCACTCCTATGAAGTGGTGCGCGCTCTTGTGGTCGGCGAGCCTGGTATAGCCCCAGCGCTTGCGCCCATCGCCCTCGTTCTCCGACACGTTGGCATAGACCGCGCTTCCGAATACAGCCTTGCAGGCGTCCCGGTAGAACACGCCCACGAACTCGTCTGGCGACCCCATGAAGTACATGGTGTCTGGCACCCTCGAATGGATCAGCCGCACGTCGTTGAAGATGCTGAATTGCAGCTTGCCCTTTTCGCTGCCTTCACCTTGCTTGGTGCGGACGTAGGCTTGGAACGGCGGCGCCCCGCCTCCACCACTGAGGTTCCATACGTTGCTGTTCGGATGGATCAACCAGGTGTAGTCGGCCGGAAGCGCGGGAATCCACGAGCCCTGGTCGGCGAAGTCCGAGCAAGGGAAGGGGGCGTAGTTCTCGATCTCCACCCACACCGGGTTGCCATCCTTGGGGTACGGCCTGCCGTTCATCACCTTCAGGCCGCCAACCCAGTGCATCACGAAGTCGTAGGTCCAGTAGCGGTAGGTCGTCGGGTCTTGGACGTACTTAAGCGATCCCGACTCGGTGCGCGAGCTGCCGGACGTGCTCTCGCGCTCGGCATGCAGCAGCGCATTGCGGTTCAGGTAGGGAATGCACACGCCTATCGAAAGCGAGTGGCCTTCCGATGTCTCGGACACGACTTCGTGCGAGAAGTAGCGGTTGCGCCAGAGCGTTCCAGGCTTCCAGAACGGGGCGTCGAATGCGAAGTGCGGCGTGTGGTCATAGC
>RRZU011183314.1_pt1 | contig 13144 bp, 8 predicted proteins | sample 2165561 | NCBI WGS metagenome assembly RRZU01 (sample SAMN10456909, study PRJNA506462) | wastewater metagenome | isolation source: wastewater sludge | place: USA: Moscow, Idaho
CATCCACTTGCAGGCTTTCACCTGCACCCCTGCCGCACAAAATCTCTTGTCGCAAAAGGAATTTTTCCATCTTCTGCATGCTTTCCTCCCCGTAAAAATCGACTCCAAACCCCACAGCAGGGTTTGACATTGACGCCGTCTTTGCAACAGCAAACCAGCATAGCAACCGCAGATTTTTCCATCTACGGAACAATTTCACACTTGCCCCCTCCCCCGCTGTACCGGCCCCGCCCCCAGCACAGTGCGCGCGCGGACGGGCCGGCTGTGTCTGTGCGGGCCCCGAGGCGCTGGCCTAAAGTGCGGGATCGACCCTCATCGACCCCTCACCCCTCCCCGGAGTCCGCACCCATGACGCAGTCGTCCTCTCCTCTCGCCGCCCTCAAGGATCCCTCGCTGCTGAAGCTCGACGCGCTGATCAACGGCGAATGGGTCGCCGGCGGCAGCCGCTTCGACGTGACCGACCCGGCCACCGGCGCGACGCTGGCCAGCGTGCCGCGCCTGGGCGCCGCCGAGACCGAGGCCGCCATCGCCGCCGCCAACGCCGCCTGGCCGGCCTGGCGCGCCAAGACCGCCAAGGAGCGCGCCGCCATCCTGATGAAGTGGCACGCGCTGATGATCGAGAACGCCGACGACCTGGCGCGCATCATGACCGCCGAGCAGGGCAAGCCCCTGGCGGAAGCCCGCGGCGAGGTGGTCTACGGCGCCAGCTTCATCGAGTGGTTCGCCGAGGAGGCCAAGCGCGTCTACGGCGAGACCATCCCGACCACCGACCCGAACAAGCGCTTCGTCATCCTGAAGCAGGCCATCGGCGTGTGCGCGGCGATCACGCCGTGGAACTTCCCCGTCGCGATGATCACCCGCAAGGTCGCGCCGGCGCTGGCCGCGGGCTGCCCGGTGGTCATCAAGCCGGCCGAGCAGACGCCGCTGTCGGCGCTGGCCTGCGCCGAGCTGGCCCAGCGCGCGGGCCTGCCCGCCGGCGTGCTCAACATCGTCACCGGCGACGCCGACAGCTCGATCGAGATCGGCGGCGTGCTGTGCGCCTCCGACACCGTGCGCCATCTCAGCTTCACCGGCTCGACCGAGGTCGGCCGCATCCTGATGAAGCAGTGCGCGCCGACCATCAAGAAGATGTCGCTGGAGCTGGGCGGCAACGCGCCCTTCATCGTCTTCGACGACGCCGACATCGACTCGGCGGTCGAGGGCGCGATGATCTCCAAGTACCGCAACGCCGGCCAGACCTGCGTCTGCGCCAACCGCCTGTACGTGCAGGACAAGGTCTACGACCAGTTCGTCGAGAAGCTCGCGGCCAAGGTCGCGGCGATCCGGGTCGGCAACGGCTTCGAGGCCGGCATCAACCAGGGCCCGCTGATCGACGAGGGCGCCTTCGCCAAGGTCGAGAGCCATGTGGCCGACGCGCTGGCCAAGGGCGCGCGCCTGGTCACCGGCGGCCAGCGCATCGGCGAGCGCTTCTACACGCCCACCGTGCTGGCCGACGTCACCGCCGACATGCTCTGCGCCACCGAGGAGACCTTCGGCCCGGTCGCGCCGATCTTCCGCTTCTCGACCGAGGCCGAGGTGGTGGCCGCGGCCAACGCGACCGAGTTCGGTCTGGCGAGCTACTTCTACAGCCGCGACATCGGCCGCATCTTCCGCGTCGGCGAGGCGCTGGAATACGGCATGGTCGGCATCAACACCGGCCTGATCTCGGTGGCCGAGGTGCCCTTCGGCGGCGTCAAGCAGTCGGGCCTGGGCCGCGAGGGCTCGCACCACGGCATCGACGACTATGTCGAGGTCAAGTACCTCTGCATCAGCGACATCCTGCGCTAATCCCTGCCCCGCGCCGGCCCTCGACCCGGGTCGGGGGCGGTGCAACACGGCAGGCTCTATCATTTCGGGGCGCTGCCAGCCATATCGGGAGACGCAAGAATGCACCGGGGATGCGAACCATCCCCGGCAGCCGAGTCGAGCGATTCCGTGTCCAATCCCGGCATCGGCCGTCTCGGCCCCACCGCGATTCCGGTTCACGCTCCCGACGAGATGCAGTTTTCTCCACGGTCCCTGCCCCTTCCCTCCGGCCCGCGCGCCCTCGGCGCGCTGGTGCTGATCCAGGCCCTGCTGCTGGCGGTGCCGATCGGCGCGGGCTGGTGGCATCTGGGGAACACCCGACAGGAGGCGCTGACGCTGCGCGGCCAGGCCCTGCTGCACGGACTGGCCGATCCGGCCGGCAGCGATCCCGAGCGCTTCGTGCGCCTGGCCATGGCCGCGCCCGATGTGCGCTATGCGCGGGTCAGCAGCGGCAACGGCCGGGTGCTGGCGCAGGCCGGCGACGCGCGTGCGCTGCTGCCCACCTCGCCCGGCCATGATGCGGCCGACGGCCTGATCCGGCTGGAGCGGCGCCAGACAGGCGCCCAGCCGGGGCCGCGCGCCGAGCTGCGGCTGGAGATCGGCATGAGCGCCCAGCGCGACCGCGCCGCGCAGACCCGGCTGGCCTGGCAGGGCCTGGGGCTGGTGCTGCTGGAATCGCTGCTGCTCGGGGCGCTGCTGCTGGCGCGGCAGCGCCGGACCCGCGCCGCGGCGGCGCCGGCCGAGCCGACCCGGCCGCCCGCGCCCGCCGAACTCGAGACGCTGCGGCAGGCCGAGCAGCGCCAGCGCCACATCCTCGAGCACATTCTGGACGGCATCCTGACGCTGGACGCGCACCAGCGCATCCGCCTGGTCAGCCCGGCGGCCGGGCGCATCCTGCACCGCGAGCCCGAGGCGCTCGGCGGCCTGTGGCTGGGCGATCTGTTCGCCGAGCCGGCCCGCGAGCTGATCGAGGACCTGCTGCGGCAGGACGACCCGATGGCGCTGGCCGAGCCGATGATCGTCGAGGCGCTGCTGCCCGAGGGGCGCGGCAGCGTGCCGCTGGAGCTGCGCCTGGCGCGGCTCGACGGCGCCGGCAGACAGACCGGCGCGGACCGCCATCTGCTGGTGATGCGCGACATGAGCGAGCAGCTCGCCGCGCAGGAGGCGCTGCGGCTGCGCGGGCGCATCATCGACGCGATCGGGGTGGGCATCGTCATCGCCGACGCCCGCCAGCCCGACCAGCCGATCGTCTACACCAATGTCGCCTTCGAGCGCATGACCGGCTGGCGCTTCGCCGAGGTGGTCGGGCGCAACTGCCGGCTGCTGCAGGGCCCGGGCACCGACGCGCAGCAAGTGGCGCGGCTGCGCGAGGCGGTGCGCACCGGCAGCGACATCGAGGTGCTGCTGCTGAACTACACCCGCGAGGGACGTCCCTTCTGGAACGAGCTGCGGGTGATGCCGATCCATGACGGCGCCGGACTGCCGACGCACTTCGTCGCGCTGCAGACCGACGTCAGCGCCCGCATCGCCTCGCAGCAGGCGATCGAGCGCAGCGAGGCCCGCCTGCGCCGGGTCCAGGACGCCAGCCATGACGGCATGGTGGTGGTGGATGCGGCCGGGCGCATCGAGTCGATCAACGCCGGCGCCTCGCGCATGTTCGGCTACCCCGAGCCGGAGCTGCTCGGCCACGGCTTCGACATGCTGGTGCCGGGCGCCTTCGCCGAGGCCGGGCTCGAGCCGGCCGAGCGCGAGTTCGAGGCCCGCCACCGCGACGGCACCGGGCGCTGGATCGCGCTGCGCTGGAGCCGTCTCGACGACCACGATCGTCCCGACCCGGACGAGCTGCACTACCTCGGCGTGATCCACGACATTTCCGGGCGCAAGCGCACCGAGCAGGAGCTGCGCCACGCCAAGGAGGCCGCCGAGGACGCCGCCAGCGCCAAGAGCGAGTTCCTGGCCAACATGAGCCACGAGATCCGCACGCCGATGCACGGCGTGCTCGGCGCCATCGAGATGCTGCAGGACACGCCGCTGTCGGGCCGCCAGGAGCGCTACCTCGACACCGCACGCACCTCGGCCTCGATCCTGCTGGGCGTCATCGACGAGATTCTCGACTTCTCGCGGCTGGAGGCCGGCAAGCTGCGCATCGAGTCGATCGACTTCGACCTGCGCCGCACCGTCGAGGATGTGACCGCGATGCTGGCGCAGCGCGCGCACGCCAAGAAGCTGGAGCTGGCCTGCTTCATCGCGCCGGAGGTGCCCGAGACGGTGCGCGGCGACCCGATCCGGCTGCGCCAGGTGCTGGTCAACCTGGTCGGCAACGCGATCAAGTTCACCGAGCGCGGCGAGGTGGTGGTCAGCGTCGCGCTGGAGGACGGCGCGCGGCTGCGGCTGGAGGTGCGCGACACCGGCATCGGCATCGCGCCGGACAAGCAGGCACAGCTCTTCCAGCCCTTCACCCAGGCCGACAGCTCGACCAGCCGGCGCTTCGGCGGCAGCGGCCTGGGCCTGAGCATCGCGCGCCGGCTGGTCGAGCTGATGCAGGGTGCGATCGGCCTGGACAGCCGCGGCGAGGGCCAGGGCGCGCGCTTCTGGTTCACGCTGCCGCTGCAGGCGGCCCCGCAGGGCGCGGGCGGCGGCAGCAGCAGCGGCGGCGGGCTGCGCGGGCGCGACTTCAGCGGCACGCGCATCCTGGTGGTCGACGACAACGCCACCAACCGGGTCATCCTGCACCGCTACCTCACCGCCTGGAGCAGCCAGTCCGGCAGCGCCTCCAGCGGCGAGGAGGCGCTGGCCAAGCTGCAGGACGCGGCCGCCTCCGGCCGCCCCTACGAGGTCGCGCTGCTGGACCTGAACATGCCCGAGATGGACGGCTACACCCTGGTGCGCGCCATCCAGGCCGATCCGCTGCTCGCGCCGATGCCGCTGATCATGCTGAGCTCGTCGATCCAGGATCCGCAGCGGCTCGAGGGCCTGCGGGTCGACATCTGGCTGGACAAGCCGGTGCGCCAGTCCGACCTGCATGACGCGATCGCCACCGTGCTGCAGCGCCGGCCGCTGCCCGCGCCGAGCAGCCGACGCGCGGGCCGCCGCGAGCCGGTGCAGTTCGCCGGCGAGCGGGTGCTGCTGGTCGAGGACAACGAGATCACCCGCGAAGTCGGCGCGCAGATGCTGCGCAAGCGCGGCCTGGAGGTCGGCCTGGCCGAGGACGGGCTCAAGGCGGTCGAGGCCATCATCACCGGGGACTGGGACATCGTGCTGATGGACATCCAGATGCCCGGCATGGACGGCCATGACGCCACCCGGGCGGTGCGCCAGTGGGAGCTGCGGCAGGACCGGCCACGGCTGCCGATCATCGCGCTGACCGCGCACGCGCTCCCGGCCGACCGCGACAAGTGCCTGGCCGCCGGCATGGACGACCATGTGGTCAAGCCCTACAGCGCCGACACGCTGGCGGCGGCGATCGCGCGCTGGCTGCGGCCGGCGTCCAGCCGCGATGTCCTGGCGCCGGCGCCCCTGCCGGCCGAGGGCGAGGCCGAGCTGGATGCCGGCCGGCTGGCCGAGGTGCGCGCGCTGATGGGCGAGGCCTTCGACGCGCTGCTCGACAAGGCGCTGGAATCGCTGGCCGACGAGATCGCGCTGCTGCGCCAGGCCTGCGCGCACGACGACGCGCAGGCCGCCGGCGAGCTGCTGCACCGGCTGAAGAACACCGCCGGCGACATCGGCGCGATGCGGCTGCACGCGCTGGCGGCGCGGCTCGAGAAGGAAGGTGCCGGCAGCGCCGCGGCGCCGCACGGCCGGCTGCCGGCGCCGCAGGATCTGGCGGCGCTGGAGCAGGCCACCGGCCGGGTCGGCCAGGCGCTGCACGCGCTGCGCGACGACCGGCAGCGGAACACAGGACGAAGCGATTGACGCAGCCATTGAAGAGGCGATCGAGATGGGCTTGAACATGAACCCGCCGGGCCTGCTGCCCGGCAGCAACGAGGCCGACCCCGGCGCCCGGGTGCTGATCGTCGACGACGAAGGCCTGACCCGGATGATGATCCGCCGGGTGCTCGAGGACTCCGGCTACCGGGTGCTCGAGGCGCAGGACGGCCAGACCGCCACCCGGCTGTGCGATGCCGAGCAGCCCGACCTGGTGCTGATGGATGTGCGCATGCCGGTGATGAACGGCTTCGACGCCTGCCGCGCGATCCGCCGCTCGCTGCGCAGCCGTCACACCCCGGTGCTGATGCTGACCGCGCTCGACGACGTGATGGCGGTGCGGCTGGCCTTCGAGGCCGGCGCCACCGACTTCATCACCAAGCCGATCAACTGGGCGCTGCTGTCGCAGCGGGTGCGCTATGCGCTGCGCACCGCCCGCACCGAGCGCGAGCTGCGCGAGAGCCAGCTGGCGCTCGCACGGGCGCAGAAGATCGCGCGGCTGGCGCCGTGGCGGCTCGAACTCGACGACGGCCGGCTGCACTGCTCGCGCGAGCTGCGCGACATGCTCGGCCTGCCCGGCAACGAGCCGGTGGCGATGCGCCGGCTGCTGCGCCAGGTCGCCTTCGAGGACCGCGGCGCGCTGCTGGCCTTCGTGCGCCGGGTGCGCGACGGCCGCAGCGAGTCCGAGGTCGAGATCCGCCTGGACGGCGGCCAGCAGCCCTCGCGCCATCTTTTCCTGTCGGGCGACGCGATGCTCGACGAGGGCGGGCGCACCTGCGCGATCTTCGGCGTCGCCCAGGATGTGTCCGAGCGCCGCCATGCCGAGGCCGAGCGCAGCTACCGCGCCCATTTCGACCCACTCACCGGCCTGCCCAACCGGGTGCTGTTCCGCGACCGGGTCGCCACCGCGGCGGCGGCGGCGCAGCAGCGCCAGCAGCGCTTCGCGGTGCTCAACATCGATGTCGACGTGCTGCAGCGCACCCAGGCCTCGGTCGCGGCCGATGCCAGCGAGCGCATCCTGCGCGCGGTGGCCCGCCGGCTCGAGTCGGTCATGCGCGAGCCCGACTCGCTGTGCCGGCTCGAGGGCGACACCTTCGCGATGCTGCTGACCGACATCGAGGCCGAGGCGCAGATCGCCGGCGCCACCCGGCGCCTGGTGGAAGCCTTCGCGGTGCCGCTGCAGGTCGACGACTGGGAGCTGCTGGCCAGCGTGCATGTCGGCGTGGCGATCTGGCCCGGCGACGGCCAGGAGGTCGACACGCTGCTGCTGCATTCCGGCGCCGCCCGCTCGCGCGCCCGCGAGGCGATCGGCTCGAGCTGCCACTTCTACACCGCCGACATGCACAACCGGGTCATCGACCGCCTCAACACCGAGGTGGCGCTGTACCGCGGCCTGGAGCGCGGCGAGTTCGAGCTGCACTACCAGCCCAAGGTCGACCTCGCCAGCGGCCGGGTCAGCGGGGTCGAGGCGCTGCTGCGCTGGAACCGTCCGGGCTGCGGGCTGCAGATGCCCGACCGCTTCATCGACATCCTCGAGCAGACCGGCCTGATCATGGACGCCGGCGACTGGGTGCTGCGCGAGGCCTGCGCGGCGGTGCGCCACCTGCCGCTGTCGCTGGCGGTCAATGTGTCGCCGCGGCAGTTCCAGCATCCGCGCCTGGGCGAGCGGCTGATGCGCATCCTCGACGAGATCGGCTTTCCCGCCGACCGGCTCGAGCTGGAGATCACCGAGCAGATCGTCGTCGAGGACGAGGAAGGCGCGATCGCCACGCTGCATGACCTGGCCAGCCGCGGCATCCGCATCGCGCTGGACGACTACGGCACCGGCTTCTCCTCGCTGCAGCGCCTCAAGCGCCTGCCGCTGCACACGCTGAAGATCGACAAGGACTTCGTGATGTCGCTGGAGACCAGCCGGGCCGATGCGGCGATCGTGCGCTCGACCATCGAGCTGTGCCACCAGCTGGACATCCATGTGGTCGCCGAGGGCGTCGAGAACGATGCCGCGATGGCGATGCTGCGCGGCTTCGGCTGCGACATCGGCCAGGGCTACGGCATCTGCCGGCCGCTGCCGCTGGCACGGCTGACCGACTGGCTGGGCACGGCGACCGTCAGCGCGCTGGCCGGCAGGCGGCCCGGCGGCTGATCCGTCGCATCAGTCGTCGTTGGCGGCGGCCACCTGGCCGCGCTCGCGGCGGTCGGCAAAGCCCTGGCGGCCCAGGCCGCGCCGCGCCGCCGCCGCGCCCAGCGCCAGCTTGAGCAGTTCGTCGGGCTGGCGGCCATGCTCCGGATAGAGCGCCACCCCGGTCGAGACGGTCACCACGGTGGTCTGGCCGCTGACCATGAAGGGCTCGCGCAGCCCCTGCGCCAGCTTGGCGGCCACCCGCTCGCCATCGGCCGGCGTGTCGAGCCGGGTCAGCACCACGCCGAAGGCATCGGGCGCCAGCGCCGAGACCACGTCGCTGGCGCGCAGCACGCTGCGCAGCCGCACCGCCAGCTTGCGCCGCAGCGCCTGCGAGGCGGCCACGCCCAGCCGCGCCTCGGTGGTCGCCAGCCCCTCGATGCGCAGCACCAGCAGCGCCATCGGCGCGGGCTCGCGCTCGCGCAGCGCGCAGAGCTGGTGCAGCAGCTCCATCAGCTGGACCCGGTTCGGCAGCCCGGTGGCCAGGTCGATCGACCAGGCCCGGCGCAGCTCCTGCTCCTGGCGCTTGCGCTCGATGGCCATGCACAGGCTGCGGGCGATCTGGTCGCCGTCGTCGACTCCGCCCGGATGCAGCGCATCGGGCGACAGCGGCAGCACGTCCTGCGCGCCGGCACGCAGCAGCCGCACCATCAGGTCGCGGTTCGGCGTGGGCGTGCCGACCACCACCGCCGAGCCCAGCACCGCCTGCGTCCAGCAGGACCAGTGCGGCAGCGCCTCGGCCTGGGCATCGCTGTCGCAGCTGAACAGGATGGCCTCGGGCGCCGCCTCGGCGATCGCCGCCTGCGCCTGATCGAGCGTGTCGCAGTGGCGCCAGATGCAGCGCCCGAAATCGGTGTCGGACGCCAGCGCCGGTGCGGCGGAACCCACATGAAGAACGGAAATGGAGGCGGCCATGGAACGCTCGGGGGGATGGATCGGGGCGATGATGCAGGAAACCTTGAGGGGCCAGCCCCCGAAATGGCGGGATATCGTCGTGCAAAACCGCACGGAATGCGCAACAAGAAGCGTATGGCCTGGGACCCCCGAATCTCCGGGGTACCGATTCGATGCAGGGCCGCGCCAAGACGTCTTTCCTGCGCCACTCATGCCCTAAAGGGTATATTCCAGCTCCATTTCGCCATTCACAAGGAGTTTCGATTGAGCCTCGGACTGGTCCCCGACTGGGCTGCATTCACCCCCTGGAGCGCGCTGGCAGGCGGCGCACTGATCGGTCTGGCCGCGGCGGTGCTGCTGCTGGGCAGCGGACGCATCGCCGGCATTGCCGGTCTGGTGGGCCTGCCTCTGCGCGATCTGCTGCAGGGGCAGGCTGGCGGCTGGCTGGCCCGGCACCGGCTGCGGCTGCTGTTCGTGGCCGGCCTGCTGATCGCGCCGTGGCTGTGGCGGCTGGCCGCGCCGCTGCCACCGATGCGGCTGGATGTCGGCACGCCGGTGCTGATCGTCGCCGGGCTGCTGGTGGGCTTCGGCTCGCGGCTGGGCAACGGCTGCACCAGCGGCCATGGCGTCTGCGGACTGAGCCGGCTGTCGCTGCGCTCGCTGGTCAATGTGCTGTGCTTCATGGGCAGCGGCTTCGTGACGGTGTTCGTCATGCGCCATCTGCTCGGTGGCTGAGAGGTCGCGATGGACTGCAAGAACAGAAGCTGCGGCCTGAAGGCCGCGCTGTCGAGCCTGCTGGCCGGGCTGGTGTTCGGCCTGGGGCTGATCGCCGCCGGCATGACCGATCCGATGAAGGTGCGCGCCTTCCTGGACCTGGCCGGCGCCTGGGATCCGAGCCTGGCGCTGGTGATGGGCGCGGCGATCGCGGTCGGCCTGCCGGCCACCCTGATCGCGCGCCGACGCGGGCGCAGCTGGAGCGGCGCGCCGATCGAGTGGCCGCAGTCGAACGCGATCGATGCCCGGCTGATCGGCGGCGGCGTGCTGTTCGGCATCGGCTGGGGCCTGGCCGGGCTGTGCCCGGGGCCGGCGCTGGTGGCGCTGGGCAGCGGCTGGGGCGAGGCGGCGATCTTCGTCGCCGCGATGCTGGGCGGCATGGCGCTGCACGCGCTGCTCGACCGCCCTCGCTGAGGCCTGCGCCGAGGCTCAGCCGCCGATGCGATCGAGCGCCTGCGCCAGCCGCGCCACCGTGCCGTCGATGTCGGCGAGCTTGTCGAGGCCGAACAGGCCGATGCGGAAGCTGCGGAAGTCCGCCGGCTCGTCGCACTGCAGCGGCACGCCGGTGGCGGTCTGCAGCCCCTGCGCGAGAAAGGCGCGCGCCGACTGGATCTCCGGGTCGAGCGTGTGGCTCACCACCACGCCCGGCGCCTGGAAGCCTTCGGCGGCGACGCTGGGAAAGCCGCGCGCCTGCAGCAGCGCCCTCACCCGCCGGCCCAGCTCGAGCTGACGCTCGCGCAGCGCGCCGAAGCCCTGCGCGCGCGTCTCCTCCATCGCCTCCAGGCAGCGCGCCAGCGCGTCGGTGGGCATGGTGGCGTGGTAGAGATGGCCGCCCGACTCGTAGGTCTCCATGATCTGCAGCCACTTCTTCAGGTCGCAGGCGAAGCTGGAGCTGGTGGTCTGGTCGATGCGCGCGCGTGCGGCCTCGCCCAGCATCACGAAGGCGCAGCAGGGCGAGCCGCTCCAGCCCTTCTGCGGCGCGCTGATCAGCACGTCGACGCCGGTGGCGGCCATGTCGACCCACATCGCGCCGGAGGCGATGCAGTCGAGCACGAACAGGCCGCCGACCGCGTGCACCGCATCGGCCACCGCCTTGAGGTAGCTGTCGGGCAGCATCATGCCGCTGGCGGTCTCGACATGCGGCGCGAAGACCACGCCGGGGCGCTGCGCCTCGATCGCGGCCAGCACCTCGTGCAGCGGCGCCGGCGTCCAGGCCGACTGCGCCGCGCCCGGCGCGACCTGGCGGGCCTTGAGCACCTGCACGCCCGCGGCGATGCCGCCCATCTCGAGGATCTGCGACCAGCGGAAGCTGAACCAGCCGTTGCGCAGCACCAGCACCTGCTGCTGGCCGGCGAACTGGCGCGCCACCGCCTCCATGCCGAAGGAGCCGCTGCCCGGCACGACGATGGCCGAGCGGGCCGCGTAGGCCTCCTTCAGCACCGCCGAGATGCCGCGCATCACGCGCTGGAAGCGCTGCGACATGTGGTTGAGCGCACGGTCGGTGTAGACCACCGAGTATTCGAGCAGGCCGTCAGGGTCGACGTGGGGCAGCAGGCCGGGCATGGGACAGGTCTCCGTTCGTGGTGCGTGGATTCGAGATTCCATTCGAGATTCCATTCAACCACAGTCACGGCAGCAGGCCCGCACGGCCGGCCGGCGGCGCTAGACTCGCGACCCCCGGCCTGCAGGCCAGCACCTGGAATCCGCCCCCGATGAGCACCCCGACCTTCGCCGAGCAGCTCGCGCTGCTGCCCCCGATCTCCCACCTCGCCGCCGTCGAGCTGCTCGATGCCGCCGGCACGGTGGTGGCCACGCTGGCCAACCGTCCCGGCACCGCCGGCTCGGCCGCCGTCTATCACGCGCTGGCCGCACGCCACGGCGCGATCACGCCCGAGGCCGCCCGCGAGGGCCTGGCGCTCTATGCCGAGCACACCGCCGATGCCCGCGCCTTCCCCGGCAAGCATCCGAACATCGACCGGCTGATCGACATCGAGGCCGGCCGTCTGGCGCCGCTGACGGTGCGGCTGCAGCCCGCGGCCGCGGCCTGAGCCGGTCAGTCCGAGCGGCTCAGTGCACCGGCGGCCGCGATGAGGGCACGACCTGGGCGCCGCCGCAGCCGCAGCGCTGGTGCACGAAGTCGAGGAACTGGGTGAAGGGCTGCGGGCGGCCGTAGCCGAAGCCCTGCACCGCGTCGCACTGCATGCGGCGCAGCATCTCCATCTCCTCGTCGGTCTCCGCGCCTTCGGCGACCACCTGCAGCTGCAGCGCATGCGACAGCCGCACCAGGCTGTGCACGATGGTGCGGCTGCTGGCCTGGCCGACCATGTCATGCACGAAGGAGCGGTCGATCTTCAGGGTGTGGACCGGAAAGCGCGCCAGATAGGCGAAGGACGAGTAGCCGGTGCCGAAGTCGTCGATCGACAGCCGCACGCCCAGCGCCGACAGCGCCGCCAGCACCCGGGTGCTGACCTCGACATCGCGCATCAGCGCGTTCTCCGGGATCTCGATCTCGAGCAGCTCCGGCGGCACGCCGTGGCGCTCGATCGCGTGCTGCACGTTCTCCACCAGCAGCAGGTCGGCCAGCGACTCGACCGACAGGTTGATGCTGATCGGCAGCCGGTGGCCGCCATCGATCAGCAGGCGCTGCAGCCGCAGCACCTCGTCGATCACCCAGCGGTCGAGCTCGACCATCAGCTGGCATTCCTGCGCGATCGGCAGGAAGCTGGCCGGCGTCAGCGCGCCGCGCACCGGATGCTGCCAGCGGATCAGCGCCTCCGCGCCGATGACCGCGCGGTCGCGCAGCCGGCCCTTGGGCTGCAGCGCCAGGCTCAGCCAGCCGGCGCTGCCCGGCGCGGTGCCGCGCAGCACCGCGCGGAAATCCTGCTCCAGCTCGGCGCGCAGCCGCCCGGCCGCCTCCAGCTCGTCGTCGAACAGCGCCAGCGCCGTGCCGTCGCGCTTGGCCTGGCGCAGCGCCAGCGCGGCGCGGCGCAGCAGCAGCGGCGCCTCGTCGCCATGCGAGGGAAACAGCACGCCACCGGCCAGGCTGCCCAGCACGAAGATCTGGTCGCGCAGCAGGATCGGCTGGGCGATGCGCGAGGCCATCGCCATCACCCGCTCGCGCAGCGTCGCCTCGTCGCAGGCCGGGCTGAGCAGCACGAACTCGACGCCGGTGAGCCGGTAGAGCACCTCGCCCTCGCACAGCGTGGCCTGCATGCGCGAGACCACCTCCATCAGCGCCAGATCGCCCAGGCCATGGCCCAGCGTGTCGTTGATCGCATTGAAGCGGCGCAGCCCGATCAGCCCCAGACCGCCCCGGCCGCCCTGCACCAGCCGCGCCTCGAGCTCGGCCAGCAGCGCGCGCTTGTTGTCGATGCCGGTCAGCGGATCGCGCAGCGCCTCGCGCGCCAGCTCGAACTGGCCGACGGTGTGCTCGTCGGCATCATTGGCCAGCGCGACGATGTCGTCGCCGAACGGAAAGGCCCGCACCATCAGCCAGCGCCCGACCGCCTTCGAGAAGCCGATGCCCAG
>RRZU013173714.1_pt1 | contig 13144 bp, 10 predicted proteins | sample 2165561 | NCBI WGS metagenome assembly RRZU01 (sample SAMN10456909, study PRJNA506462) | wastewater metagenome | isolation source: wastewater sludge | place: USA: Moscow, Idaho
CACACGTTCTAGTTCTTCAGCCGGAATATCAGCTTCAGTTGCATAAATTGGGTTTGAATAAAGGGGATCGGATTGGTATTTGGTCGCACAACTGTGCCGAGTGGGTGCTCACACAATTTGCCACCGCCAAACTCGGCTTGATATTGGTCAACATCAATCCCGCCTATCGCAGTACCGAATTGTCATTTGCCCTAAAGTCAGTCGGCTGCAAAGCCCTCATCCTCGCGCCGCATTTTAAAACCAGCCATTACGTGGATATTTTGGACTCGCTCGCGCCCGAAATCGCCAGCACGCCAGCGGGGCAGGAACTCAATTTAAAAAATCTACCTGATTTAAAAATCGCGATTCATTTGGGTACGGAAACCTTTGCAGGGTTAATACCGTTCGACAAATTACTCGTGCCGAGCACCCTTGAGGAATTGGCGGAACTTGATTTCATCCAATCACAACTCTCGCCCACCGATCCCATCAATATTCAATTCACCTCAGGTACGACGGGGCTGCCCAAAGGCGCAACCCTGAGCCACCGCAACATCATCAACAATGGCTACTACATTGGCGAGAGCATGCGTTTGACCCCCGATGACAAATTGTGCATTCCCGTGCCCTTGTACCACTGCTTTGGCATGGTTTTGGGCAATTTGGCGTGTGTCTCGCACGGCGCGGCGATGGTGTATCCGAGTGAAGCGTTCAATCCGCAGGATGTATTGGAAACCGTGCAAAAAGAGCGTTGCACCGCTTTGCACGGAGTACCGACCATGTTTATTGCTATTTTGGATTTACCCAACTTTGCGGACTATAGACTTGACTCGTTGCGCACAGGCATCATGGCGGGCTCACCCTGTCCGACAGAGGTGATGAAAAAAGTCATCGCGCGCATGCACATGAGCGAGGTCACCATTGCCTACGGCATGACCGAAACCTCGCCTGTGAGTTTCCAAAGCGCGGTCGATGACCCGATTGACGTGCGCGTATCGACTGTAGGGCGGATACAACCGCACATCGAAGCAAAAATCGTCAATGAGCAGGGCGAGACTGTGCCGTGTGGCGAAAAAGGCGAAATTCTCGTCAAAGGCTACTGCGTGATGTCCGAATACTGGAATGGCGCATTGCAAACCGAAGCGGCGATAGATGCAGATGGCTGGATGCACACGGGTGACTTGGGCGTGTTGGATGAGCATGGCTATTGCACGATTACGGGGCGCGCCAAAGACGTGGTCATACGCGGTGGCGAAAACATTTATCCGCGCGAGGTTGAAGAATACCTCTACCAACATCCAAAAATTCAAGACGTACAATGCGTTGGCGTGCCCGATGTCAAATTTGGCGAGGAACTGTGCGCCTGTGTGGTGGTGCGTGCGGGTGAAACCTGCACCGAAGAAGAGGTGCGCGGCTTTTGCCGCGGGCAAATTGCCCACTATAAAGTACCGCGCTACGTGTGCTTTGTTGATGAGTTTCCCATGACCATTACAGGGAAAATACAGAAATACATACTGCGTGACATGATGGCAAAAGAGTTGGGTTTGGCATCTGAGCGTGCTGACGACTGATGTACCGCACAAGCATCAGCTAAACGATTGTGTTACGCCCGTTGATTGGGTGTGATGTGCGGGTAGTTGCCGTCGCCGTAACTCTTAATGATTTCTGCCAAAACGATTTGATAGCCTTGGTACCAACGTTTGTATTGGCGTTTGGCTTCAACATGGCGTGGATGGCGTCCGAAGGCGCGCAAGTCGTCTAAATTGTCCCAGTAATAGACAGCATTGACGCGATTGTCCTTACCATGCCAAACCTCACCGCCCAAAAAGCCTGCATAACTTTTGGCAATCGCGGTCAGTTCTGTATTCAAGGCGTAGAACTCATCGTCGTACTCGCCTTTGATAAACATAAAAGATGCGCTGTACATCATACGACTCCTCAAAAAGTTAAGGTTCTATCCGCCCATTCAACCATGGTGATGAGTTCGCTCATGGACGATATGGGGCAAATTTCTGTGGATGGGATGTCACGTCCGCGTTTGCAGGTGCCACAGCAATCTACTGTGCCACCCAATTGTGTAAATTCTTGTAATTGGACTTGCACATTGAATTTCTCGTGCGTGATGTGCTCAATTTCAACCCCAGCACTCATGAGAAAAATACGCACTGCATGTCCAGCTTTGAGCGACGCATTGGCAAAGCGCACGCCGTTCCATGCTTTTTCTGGCTCATTGGTTTCAATCAATATACCGAAATTCATTTTACGCTCCTATTTTACCAAATGCAGGTTGAACCAAAGTAACGAATGCTTGTGTATCGACATCATAGCCCAAGAGTGTGCCTGCCTGCATATCAAAATACCAACCGTCAATTTGCACCTGTCCTTGTGCCACTTTTTCGGCCAACCAAGGATAGGATAACAGATTGTTCATTGAAACCAAAATGGCGGTTTGCTCACACACCTCGTAGTGGTTGCGCTGTGGGTTTTTGGCGTGTATGCGCTGTGCAGCGTCGCGCGCGGTTTCAGCAATTGACAACCACTTTGCCAAAGCACTTTGCGGTTTCGTGGTTGATTGGGCTGGTGCATCGACCAGACTGCGAATGCCGCCGCAGTTTTTGTGTCCCAAAACCATGACCCGTTTGACCTGCAACACATTGACGGCAAATTCCAATGCTGCGGCGACGCTGGCGTGCTGGTTGTCGGCATCGTAAGGTGGCACTAAATTCGCCACATTGCGCACCACAAACATATCCCCTGGTGCTGTGCCCAGCAATGCAGGTGGGTGCACGCGCGAATCGCAACAACCAATAACCAAGGTCGTGGGTTTTTGACCGTCTTTGAGCACCTGATACAGGCTGACATCGTCAACAAAGTACTGTTGTTGATAACGGACAAAACCTTCAATCAGCGGGTCGTTCATAACATCTCCATGCCATCAGCATTGGCTGCAATTGAGCGTCTGTTCCTCGTTATTTGCGTGGACGCACCAATTGCCATGAGCGACCCAAGTACGTTGCGCTACCAAAACCACTCCACACATGCACCAAGCGTGTGAACGGGAATATCACAAACACACTGATACCCATAAACAAATGCAGTTTAAACACCCATGAGGCGTGGACAATATAACTGGCTGCGTCGCCACGGAAAGTGACAATGTGTTGCGCCCAAGTCATCAGCGCGACCATTTCTTCGCCGTCCAAATGTTGGGCAGATACAAAGATGGTGGACAAACCTAAAATCACCGTTGCCAGCAACCACAGCAAAACCAATTTGTCGCGCCAAGTGGTGTTTTTTGCCAAACGTGCGTTGGAAAAGCGGCGGAATAATAATATCAACAAACCGAGCAAACACATCAATCCCATGATGCCACCTGCGACCATGGCAAAAATTTGTTTGGCAGTGTGCGTGACACCCAGCGCATCCCACACCGCAACGGGGGTGAGCAAGCCGACCAAGTGCCCGAAAAATAAGCCCAAAATCCCCACGTGAAATAAAATATTGCCCAAACGCAACGCGCCCATGTGCAAGACTTGTGAGGACTCGCTTTTCCACGAGTATTGCTCACGCTCGAAACGAATCAGTGAGCCGAGTAAAAAAATCACCATCGCCAAATAGGGATAGATGCCGAATGTAAATTGATGTAGGTAATCCATGAAATTCTCCTTATACAATGCGGTCATTGCGGGCTTGACCCGCAACCTCTTTTTGGGAGATGCCGTACGCTGAACCCACTGAGCACGGCATGACACCATACTGTTACTGCGGACGCTGTGCGTAAAAATTAATCGGTGCGACTTTGGGTAACTGCGCCTTCATCAAAGACATATCGGGTTTGAGTAAAGGTTCTGCACCGTCATCACTCACACCAAACGCATCCAAAGCCTCATCCATATCGCGTATCGGTGGCACAGTCAGAGGTTCTGGGGCGACAGGCGATAAATTGACCAATACGTCAAACACGCTGGCGTACAGAGAGCCGTTGCCACGCAATTTACCGCCAATATGCGCCAGTACATGCACCGCATCGCCGAGCACATCTTGTGCTTCGCTCGCATCTGTGACCGACAAGAACTCCAAAAATAATGGTACATAGTCGGGCAACTCATCCGCCGTGACATCAAAACCGTGCTTGCGGTATTCTTCAAGCAAATCCACCATGGCTTGACCGCGCGCTCTGTCTTCGCCGTGCACGTGTTCAAATAAATGCAGTGAATGCGAGGGCGTGCGATCAAACACTTGCACATACTGCTCTTGCAAAGTCACCAATTCCGTGTTTTCGATCTGCGTCAATAAAGGTTCTAACTGTGCCAGGACCTCGGATTCGGGCGCAATGCTTTGGCGAATTTCGTTGATGCCCGCTTGCAGTTCTACCGAGGGGTAACACAGCAAAGCCGAAAGGATTTTGTAAATCAGCGTGTCGGATAAATGGGTTGGTTTATTTGCCACGATTGTTCTCCCTATCTCTGCGCATTTCGTGAAACACAATTGGCGTGGCTTTTTTATTACCAAACAAACTGCCTTCCGATGTGCCATCCGAGCAGCCATTGCCAAAGGTAAAGCCACAACCTGCCTTATCTTCAAAGGTATTCTCAACCAACTCTTTGTGTGACGACGGAATCACAAAGCGGTCTTCGTAATTGGCAATCGCCATGATTTGGTACATCTCCTCGACCTGTTGGGCATTCAGATGAGTGCCTTTGAGCGTGGTTTCATCTACTGTCTTTTCGACCGATTTGGCACGCATGTAGCGGCGCATCGCAATCATGGTTTCTAATGCTTTGAGCACAGGTGTTTCATTGCCTGCGGTGAGTAGATTTGCCAAATATTTCAGTGGAATGCGCAAATCTTTGACATCAGGAATGATGCCGTTTTCACCGACCAAGCCATTTTCCACCGCCGATTGAATCGGCGACAACGGCGGGATATACCACACCATTGGCATGGTGCGATACTCAGGATGCAGTGGGAATGCGACTTTCCACTCAACCGCCATTTTATAGACGGGCGAATTTTGTGCAGAATCAATCCAACTTTGTGGAATACCTTGTTTCAAGGCTTCGGTCTGAATTGCAGGGTCGTTCGGGTCAAGGAATACGCCGAGTTGCGCCTCGTATAACTCCTGCTCGTTTTCAATACTGGCGGCCTGCTCAATTTTATCTGCGTCGTACAGTAAAACGCCCAAATAGCGAATTCGCCCAACGCAGGTTTCTGAACACACGGTCGGCTGTCCGCTCTCAATGCGCGGATAACAGAAGGTGCATTTTTCGGCTTTGCCCGAAGTCCAGTTGTAGTAGATTTTTTTATATGGGCAACCGCTGATACACATGCGCCAGCCGCGGCATTTGTCCTGGTCGATCAGCACAATACCGTCTTCTTCACGTTTGTAGATGGCGCCGCTCGGGCAGGTGGCGACACAGCTTGGGTTCAGGCAGTGTTCGCACAAACGAGGTAAATACATCATGAAGGTGTTTTCAAATGCGGCGTGCATGTCTTTTTGAATGCCTTCAAACAATGCGTCTTTGGCGCGTTTGGCAAACTCGCCGCCCAAATCGTCTTCCCAGTTGGGGCCCCATTCGATTTTCTCCATTTTCTCGCCCGTCAGCACAGAAACTGGGCGCGCGGTCGGTGGCGTTTGCATCTCTGGAGCGTTTTGCAAATGCTCGTAATCGTAGGTAAACGGCTCGTAATACTCGTCAATCGCAGGTAAGTTGGGATTGGCAAAGATGTTCGAGAGGATTTTCAGTTTGCCACCTTGGCGCGGTTGTAATTTACCGCTCTTGGTGCGTATCCAGCCGCCTTTGTACTTGACTTGATTTTCCCATTCTTTGGGATAGCCGATCCCTGGTTTGGTTTCCACGTTATTAAACCATGCGTATTCCACGCCATCGCGGCTCGTCCAAACGTTTTTACAAGTGACTGAGCAGGTATGACAACCGATACATTTATCAAGGTTCAAGACCATACCAATTTGTGCTCTAATTTTCATCATATTCTCCTTGGGTCTTAAACGGTGACAACGGTTTTGGGTGATTTTTTAGACGCTTCGGTAGCCACTTCATCCATCCAATCGACCTTGTCCATTTTGCGCACAATCACAAACTCATCGCGATTACTGCCCACTGTGCCGTAGTAGTTAAAACCGTAGGATTGCTGCGCGTAGCCGCCAATCATGTGCGTGGGTTTGAGCACCGTGCGCGTGACTGAGTTGTGAATGCCGCCACGCATTTGCGAGGTTTCTGCCCCTGGCACGTTGACAATTTTTTCCTGTGCGTGGTACATCAAAATCATGCCATCGGGCACGCGCTGGCTCACCACCACACGGGCGGTGAGTGCGCCGTTGAGGTTAAACGCTTCAACCCAGTCGTTGTCCACCAAACCTGCGCGTTGCGCGTCACCCTCGGACACCCACACGTGTGGGCCGCCGCGCGACAACGTCAACATACGTAAATTGTCCGAATACGTGCTGTGGATGCCCCATTTTTGGTGTGGCGTAATCCAGTTCAGTACAATTTCTGGGTTGCCGTTGGATTTCGCACCGAGCATCCGCGCTGTGGTTTTCAGGTCAACTGCGGGGCGATAGACGCAAAAGCCTTCACCAAATTTACGCATCCATTGATGGTCTTGGTAAAACTGTTGTCGTCCTGTGAGCGTGCGCCATGGAATGGACTCGTGTACATTGGTATAACCTGCGTTGTACGAGACTTCTTCGGATTCCAATCCTGACCAAATTGGCGAGGAAATAATTTTGCGTGGTTGCGCCTGCACATCGCGAAATCTTATGGTGTCGTGCTCACGCGGTTTTGCCAAATGCGTGTGGTCAATGCCCGTGATTTTGCCGAGGGCCTCCCATGCTTTGACCGCCACGTGTCCGTTGGTTTCGGGTGCGAGGGTCAAAATCATTTCAGCGGCATCAATGGCGGTATTGAGTTTGGGTTGCCCTTTGCCGGCACCTTCCAGAGCGACTTTATTCAAGCCACGCAAGATGTCTACCTCATGTCCTGTTTGCCACGCCATGCCTTTACCACCATTGCCGACTTTTTCAAGCAGTGGTCCGACTGAGGTGAATTTATTGTAAATCTGCCCATAGTCGCGCTCAACCACAGTCATCATCGGCATGGTTTTGCCTGGGATAGGTTCGCATTCGCCTTTTTTCCAGTCTTTGACATCAAACGGCTGTCCCAATTCTTGTGGTGAGTCGTGCATCAATGGTGTGAGTACCAAGTCTTTGCGCACGCCGATGTAGTCGCCTGCTATTTCGGAGAATTTTTTGGCAATGCCTTTGTAAATTTCCCAGTCGGTTTTCGACTGCCACAAAGGTTGCACCGCTTCACTCAATGGGTGGATGAATGGGTGCATGTCCGAGGTGTTCAAATCGTCTTTTTCGTACCAAGTTGCGGTTGGCAATACCACGTCGGCGTACAAACAGGTGGTGGACATACGGAAGTCCAATACCACGAGCAAGTCGAGTTTACCCTCAGCCGCTGGGCGCATTTTCACTTCGGTTGGCTTGATGCAGTCGCTGTGGTTTTCGTCACCAAACACAGCGTTTTGCGTGCCGAGTAAATATTTGAGGAAGTACTCATGCCCTTTGCCCGATGAGCCGAGGATGTTTGAACGCCAAACAAACATATTGCGTGGGAAGTTGTTGGGATGATCGGGGTCATTACACGACATATCGAGCGAGCCGTTTTTCAGTCCATTAACGGTGTATTGTACGGGGTCAACACCTGCTTGCTCTGCCTGCGCGGTGATGTCCAAAGGATTGGTTTGCATTTGCGGTGCGCTTGGCAGCCAGCCCATGCGCTCGGCTTTGGCGTTGTAGTCAATGGTTGACATCATGGTTTTATTGCCATGCGTGGGTGCTGAAATCTCTTCCATCGCGAGTTTTTCGTGTCGCCATTGACTGGTGTGTGCGTAGAAGAACGACGTGCCATTCATTTGACGCGATGGGCGGTGCCAGTCGGTGGCAAACGCCAATGGTACCCAGCCTGTTTGCGGACGGAGTTTTTCTTGACCGACGTAGTGACACCAACCGCCGCCCGATTGACCAATACAACCACACATCATCAGCATATTGATGATGCCACGGTAATTCATATCCATGTGATACCAGTGGTTCAGTGCCGCGCCGACAATCACCATGCTCTTGCCGTGGGTTTGGTGGGCGTTTTGTGCAAATTCACGCGCGACTTGAATCACCATTTCGGCTTTGACACCCGTGTGTTTTTCTTGCCATTTTGGCGTATAGGGGATGTCTTGCATGTAATCGGTGGCAACAGTCTCAGAGGCAAATTCAGCCACACCACGGTCAATCCCGTAGTTTGCCACCATTAAGTCAAATACCGTGGCAACGAGACTGGTCGTGCCATCGGCCAATGTGATGCGTCGTGCAGGCACTTTACGAATCTGAACGTCTTTCGAGTCTGCTTCGTTTGCCCCTGCGAAATACTCAAACGACACTTGCGCAACCGCATCGTATGTATCTATCAGCGTGAGTTGTGCCTTGACTTGATTGTTGTTCGCATCAGTCGGGGTTAAATTCCACTTGCCTGTATTGTCACCTTGCTCACCCCAACGGAAACCAATCGAGCCTTTGGGTGCAACAATATCACCGGTGTTCTCATCTATCAGTAGGGTTTTCCAATCAGGATTGTTGTCTTGCCCCAAGTTGCCCGACAGGTGCGAAGCACGCAAGAAGTAATCAGGCAAGAGTTGATCACCGTCCTCTTTGAGCACCACCAGCATTGGCATATCGGTCAGGCGACGACAATAATCTTGGAAATAATCCGATGGATTGTTCAAGTGAAATTCTTTTAGAATCACGTGCCCCATCGCCATTGCCAGAGCAGCATCGGTGCCTTGCTTGGGCGCGAGCCAAATATCGCCGAACTTCGCCATCTCGCCAAAGTCAGACGACACCGCAACGGTTTTCGTGCCTTTGTAACGCACCTCGGTATAAAAATGCGCGTCAGGCGTGCGCGTCATTGGAATATTTGAGCCCCACACCATCAGGTAGGTTGAGTTGTACCAATCGGCGGATTCTGCCACATCGGTTTGCTCACCCCAAATTTGTGGCGAAGCAGGCGGTAAATCACAGTACCAATCATAAAACGACAGAGGTACACCGCCAATCAGCGACAGATAACGCGAGCCTGCCGCATACGACACCATCGACATTGCAGGAATCGGTGAGAAGCCAATCACGCGGTCAGGCCCATAGTTTTTAACCGTATAAGCATTCGCCGCCGCGATGATTTCGTTGACCTCGTCCCAAGAGGCGCGCACAAAGCCACCCAAACCGCGTTTGGCTTTATACGACTTGGCACGTTCGGGATTTTGGCTAATGTATTCCCAAGCAGAGGTTGGCGACATGGTGGCACGCGCCTCGCGCCACATGCGCATCAGGTGTCCGCGCACCATGGGGTATTTCACCCGTTGCGCTGAATACACATACCATGAGTACGATGCACCCCGTGGGCAACCGCGCGGCTCATGGTTGGGCAAGTCAGGACGCGTGCGCGGATAATCGGTTTGTTGGGTTTCCCATGTAATCAAGCCGTTTTTCACATACACTTTCCACGAGCATGAACCCGTGCAGTTCACGCCGTGGGTCGAGCGCACGATTTTGTCGTGTTGCCAACGACTGCGGTAGGCGTTCTCCCATTTGCGGTCTTCGTTCACCACCGCACCATGTCCGTCGGCAAAGGTCGATTGGACCTTATTCAAAAAATTTAATCTGTCTAAAAAGTGGCTCATAGTGCCCCTCGTATGGTTGTTAATCAGAGACCAAGAAAACTCAAAAAATAATTTTTGCGTACCAATAGCATACGAGTTTGGATGGGGTGGTGGTATTGGCAAGATGTGGGGGTGGGCTATCGCAGTGGGTGGGGGTGAGGTAGTTCTTTTGGGGAGTGGGGTGCGCATAAAAAAACCGACCCTATGAGTCGGTGGCAATATCGAGTCAATATTTTAACCGCTCGCCATCATCCGCCCGTCATCGACATAAAGCGCACGATTTTTTCGGGTTGCTCATTAAATTCATGCTGCTGAGGTTTGAGTTCGATGGCTTGCCGAATCGCGGCTGTCAACTCAGCATCGGTGCATCCTGCGCGGAGCATGGGGCGCAATTCAAAACGTTCATCTTGTCCCAGACACAGATACAGCGTGCCATCGACCGATAGGCGCACGCGGTTGCACGTGTCGCAAAAATGTTGGGAAATGGGGGTAATCACGCCGATGGTGGTACGCCCATCGAGCGTTTGCCAATAGCGTGCAGGACCGCCACCGAGGGTTTTGTGTACGGGGATGAGTTGGTAGCGCGTGATGAGTTCATCGAGTATGGGTTGCGCGCTGACATAGCCCATCGCTCGCCCCGTGCCACCCATCGGCATGGTCTCGATGAGGCGCAGGGTGAATTGATTTTCGATGCAGTAGCCGAGCATTTGGTTCACATCTTGCTCATTGATGTTTTGCAGCAGCACCATATTGAGTTTGATTTGCGAGAAGCCCGCGCCTTTGGCAATGCGCAAACCGTGCAAAACTTTGGGCAGGCTGTCATTGCCCGTAATCTGTTGTACGCATTCACCGCGTAGCGAATCCAAACTGACGTTGATGCGGTCAAGCCCAGCGCGCTTTAGGTCATACGCATGAATTGCGAGGCGCGTGGCGTTGGTTGAAAGTGATAAGTCTTGAACCCCGTCAATCGAACGGAGGTTGCCAACCAATTCGGTGAGGTCTTTGCGCAGTAGGGGTTCGCCCCCCGTGAGGCGGATGCGCTTGGTTCCCATGCTTGCAAACACACGCACCACGCGTGCGATTTCGTCAATGGTCAGCCAAGATTGCGGTATTTCAAAACCACGAAAACCTTTGGGGATGCAATACGCGCAACGCAAGTCACAGCGGTCTGTGACCGAGATGCGTAGGTAATCAATGGTGCGTCCGAAGCGGTCTTGTAACATGATGTGTCCACAATAAAACGTTTAAAGCGTTGCGCTGATTGTAGGCGTGCCCCTGAGGTGTGGCACTACGCCGAATGGGGGATTTTGTTGGCGCATTGGTGGGGGTACACTGAGCGTATCGTTTCTGGTCATTGCGAGCGATGATTCATCAGCGAAGCAATCCATCATTCTCAAATCGTTTGATACCGTTGGATTGCTTCGCGGTGAAACTGCTCGCAATGACGGATGGTTATTGTTTGGCGGATTCAACCGCGCATTACTTTTTTAATCATGCACAAGTTTATGACCGAACTCACCGACGCACAATTAGAACGCTACTCACGCCATATTTTATTGGATGAAATTGATTGGGTCGGACAAGCGCGTCTGCTCAACGGACGGGTGTTGGTCATCGGTTGTGGTGGTTTGGGTTCGACGTGCGTGCCTTTCTTGACCAGTTCGGGTGTGGGGCATTTGACCCTTGTTGATGCAGATGTGGTTGAGTTGTCCAATCTGCAACGGCAAACCGCCTACCGCACGCATGATGTCGGTCAAGCAAAAGTTCATGCCATGGCGCAGAACATCCACGCGCTCAATCCAGACGTTCAAGTGCAAGCGGTACAAGCGCGTGTGGATGAGACGCAATTGTTATCGCTCATGCAGTCGGTGGATGTGGTGGTTGATTGCAGTGATAATTTTGCCACGCGCCATGCGATTAACCGTGCGTGTGTGCATACAAAAACACCTTTGATTTCAGGCTCGGCAGTGCGCTTTGAAGGGCAGTTGGCGGTGTATGATGCGCGCGATGCGCGCAGTCCGTGCTATGCCTGCGCATTCCCACCCACACAACATGTGAGCGACGGCGCGTGCGCCACGCTGGGGATTTTTGCACCTGTGGTCGGCGTGGTGGGTACGATGCAGGCGAGTTTGGCATTGCAAGTATTATTGCAACTGTCCGTTCCAACAGGACAGTTGCAGACTTACCACGCTTTACACAACGAATGGCTAAGTTTTAAACTCGCGCGCAATCCACATTGCGCCGTATGTGGTGCATGATGTGGCACATGAATAGCTGTGGTTATTTGGACTTCGGGCGAAATGCCCGTACTACGGTTTCATCGGTTTGTATGCTCGCCCCACCAAGGAGTTCAATGCAATAGGGAATTGCAGAAAAAATGCCATGCACCACGGTTTTTCCTGTGATGTCGCGCACGCCTTCTAAGGTCTCGGCAATTGCTGTCGGTCGCCCTGGTAAATTGACAATCAGCGTTTGTCCGCGGATGCCTGCGGTTTGCCGCGAGAGGATGGCTGTGGGCACATAGTGCAAACTGATGTGACGCATTTGTTCACCAAAGCCCAACATCTCGCGCTGCACCACAGCCAGTGTGGCATCGGGGGTGACGTCACGCGGGGCGGGGCCTGTACCGCCCGTAGTGAGGATTAAATCACAATGCGCGGTATCACTCAATTCAATCAGAGTTTGTTCAATCAGTGTTTGTTCATCGGGGATGAGGCGTTCAAAATAATCAATCGGGTTTTGCACCGCACGATTGAGCCACGTGCGCAAGGCAGGCAAACCCTCATCAACATACACACCACTGCTGGCGCGGTCGGAGGTGGAAACGATGCCGATTTTAATGACAGGTAGGTTTTGATCGTCTGACATAAATACTTTCTAAAAGCGATGCACTGCCACCAGTGCATTTTTTTTAACAACCACATCGGGCGTAACTTCAATCAAGCAATTGGCTTGTACGCATGCGGACAACATGTGCGAGCCTTGATTGTCAAGTTTGTCCACATGTGCCAAGCCTTGCCCATCAAACCACAGCACGCCACGCAAAAATTCTCGCCTTGGCTCGGCTTTGGCAGTAGAAAAATTTGCTCGGGCGTAAATAACAGCGACTCGTGCACCTTCAATCGTCGCGCCCATATTCATACGAATCACAGGCTCAACCAACATCTTAAATGTCACAAACGTTGCCACGGGATTGCCGGGCAACATCATCACCTGCGCCTGACCGATGTGCCCCCATGCAAACGGTTTACCAGGTTTAATCGCCAGTTTCCATGAGGTCAATTCACCCACCGCGCTGATGGCAGATTTAAGATGGTCTTCCTCCCCAACCGACGCGCCGCCACTGGTGATGATTAGTTCGCTGTTGTGTGCAGCATGGCGCAATTGCTCAGTGGTTTGTTCGCAATCATCCGCCAGTATGCCGCCG
>RRZU011741412.1_pt1 | contig 13142 bp, 11 predicted proteins | sample 2165561 | NCBI WGS metagenome assembly RRZU01 (sample SAMN10456909, study PRJNA506462) | wastewater metagenome | isolation source: wastewater sludge | place: USA: Moscow, Idaho
CCGCCCGGTGACGCGTCCATCCAGTAGCTCAGGTAGATGCCGAGCACCGAGGAGAGCGCCGACATGACCGGGGCGATCACGAGCATCCGGCCGAACCGGTCGGTGAGCAGGTAGGCGGTCGCGCCCGGGATGATCAGCATCGCGACGACGAGGATGACGCCGACGACCTGCAGCGCGACCACCGCGGTCAGCGCGAGCAGGCCGAGCAGCAGCGCGCCGAGGAGCCTCGGGGACAGCCCGATCGCGTGGGCGTGGGTCGGGTCGAAGGCGTAGAGCGTGAGGTCGCGGCGCTTGACGATCAGGACCACGAGGGCGACGGCCGCGAGGACGCCGATCTGGACCAGGTCCGCGTCGGAGACGCCGAGGATGTTGCCGAAGACGATGTGGTTCAGGTCGGTCTGGCTCGGCGTGACCGAGATGAGCACCAGGCCCAGCGCGAAGAGGGTGGTGAACACGATGCCGATGGCGGCGTCCTCCTTCACCCTGCTGGTGTCCCGGATCGCGCCGATGAGGGCGACGGCGAGGAGCCCGAACACGAGCGCGCCGAGCGCGAACGGGGCGCCGAGGACGTAGGCGATCACCACGCCCGGGAGCACCGCGTGCGAGACGGCGTCGCCCATGAGCGACCAGCCGACGAGCACCAGCCAGCAGGACAGGAGCGCGCAGACGACGGCGGCGACCACCGTCGTCGCGAGCGCTCGGACCATGAACTCGTACTGGAGCGGGGCGAGGAGCGGGTCGAGGAAGCTCATGCCGCGCCGTCCTGGCCGAGGACGTCGAGGCCGAAGGCGCGGGCGAGGTGCTCCGGCCGAAGCGCGTCGGCGACCGAGCCCTGGAAGAGCACGCGGCGGAGCAGCAGGACGGCCTCGTCGGCCAGCCGAGGAAGCGCGTGCAGGTCATGGGTGGAGACCAGCACGGTCGCGCCGTCGTCGGCCAGCTCGCGCAGCAGCCGGACGATGGTGGCCTCGCTCCGCTTGTCGACACCGGCGAAGGGCTCGTCGAGGAGCAGCGTCCGCGCCCCCTGGGCGATGCCGCGCGCCACGAACGCGCGCTTGCGCTGGCCGCCGGAGAGCTGCCCGATCTGCCGGTCGGCGAGGTCGGCCAGCTCGACGCGGTCGAGCGCCTCGGCGACGGCCGCCCGGTCCGCGGGACGCGGGCGCCGGGTGGGCCCGAGGTGCCCGTAGCGGCCCATCATGACGACGTCGCGCACCGAGACGGGGAAGGACCAGTCGACGTCGCCGCTCTGCGGCACGTAGCCGATAGCCCCGCTCCTGCGGGCGACGGCGGGGTCGGCGCCGTCGATCAGGACGGCCCCGCGGTCGGGCCGGATCATGCCCATGATGGCCTTGAACAGCGTGGACTTGCCCGAGCCGTTCATGCCGATCAGGCCCGTCACCCTGCCCGCGGCCACGTCGAGGCTCACGCCGTCGAGCGCGACGATCTCGCCGTAGCTGACGACGACGTCGCTCACGCGGATCGGCGCGGTCACGAGGGGCGTCCGGTCAGCGCGGCGACGATGGTGTCGGCGTCGTGGCGGATCAGGTCGAGGTAGGTCGGGACGGGGCCGTCGGCCTCGGACAGCGAGTCGACGTAGAGCGTGCCGCCGAAGACCGCGCCGGTGGCGTCGACCACCCGCCGCATCGGCTTGTCGGAGACGGTCGACTCGCAGAACACCGCGGGCACGTCGTTGGCCTTGACGAAGTCGATCGTCGCGGCGATCTGCTGCGGCGTCGCCTGCTGCTCGGCGTTGACGGGCCAGATGTAGCGCTCGGCCAGGCCCGCGTCGCGCGCGAGATAGGAGAACGCGCCCTCGCAGGTCACCAGCGCGCGCTGGCCCTCCGGCAGCGTGGACAGCTCGGCGACCAGCTCGTCCTGGATCCCCTGCAGCTGGGCCTTGTACGCCGCGCCGTTGGCCGCGAAGTCGTCGGCGTGGGCGGGGTCGAGGTCGCCGAACGCGGTCACCATGTTGTCGACATAGGTCTGCACGTTGGCCGGGCTCATCCACGCGTGCGGGTTCGGCTTCCCGGCGTAGGCGTCCTCGGCGATGTCGATGGGGGCGACGCCGTCGGAGACGACGACGTGCGGCACGTCCGCGGACCCGACGAACTGCGCGAACCACGCCTCGAGGTTCAGCCCGTTGTCCAGGATGAGGTCGGCGTCGGCCGCCCTCGCGACGTCCCCCGGGGTCGGCTCGTAGCCGTGGATCTCCGCGCCCGCCTTCGTGATCGAGGCGACCTGGAGGTGCTCCCCCGCGACGTTCTCGGCGATGTCGGCCAGCACCGTGAACGTGGTCAGCACCACCGGCCTCCCGTCCGACGGCGCGGCCGCGCCGGGCTGCGAGCACCCGGCGAGCGCCAGCGCCACGACCGCCATCGTCGTCAACCCCCAGCGCGCACCCGCGATCATCGCGCCGCCTCTCACCCGTGATCCGGCAAGTTCGTCTTACCGAACATTGGTGATTGTACGCCCGAAGAATCGGAGTCGGTGGGTGGGGTCGCGCACTCAGGCTTGGGCGTTGACCTCGTAGGAGGTGTTCGTCGCCTCGAAGAAGTTGACCAGCTCGAACGTGTCGTTGGCCGCGGCCATCCACTTGGCGGGGTTCGCGACGTTGAACTCGGGCTCGAAGCCCAGCTCCTCCAGGCGGCGGTCGGTCAGGTAGCGCACGTAGTCGTTGACCACCTGCGCGTTCAGGCCGAGGATGCCGGTGGGCAGCAGGTCGCGGTTGTACGCCTCCTCCATCGTCACGCCGTCGAGGATCATCTGGCGGATCTCCGCCGCGAACTGCTCGGTGGCGACCTCCGGGTTCTCCTCCAGCACCGTCAGGATCAGGTTGATGCCGAACTTCAGGTGCAGCGACTCGTCGCGGACGATCCAGTCGATCAGCGAGCCAAAGTTGCGCAGCAGGTTCCGCTGCCGGAACGACAGCGCCACCATGAAGCCCGAGTAGAACCAGATGCCCTCGAGGATCACGTTGTAGGCCACCAGGTTGCGGACGAAGTCCTGCTTGCCCTCCACCGTCGCGATGTCCAGCGTGTCCTCGGTCATCCGCCGGATGTAGCGGACCTCGAACTCCTCCTTGGCCGCCATCGACGGCACGCTCACGTGCGACTCGTAGGCCTGCTCCCGGTCGATCGGGAACGTCTCCAGCACGTACTCGAACGCCATGCAGTGGTTGGCCTCCTCCCACATCTGCTTGGCCAGGTACAGGTGGCACTCGGCGGCGTTGACGTAGGGGTAGACGCCGAACGCGAGCGCCTTGTTGACCAGCAGCTCGTTCGGGTTGAAGTAGCTCATCAGGTACGTGAGCGCGTGGCGCTCGTCGTCGGTCATGCGGGCGAAGTCGGCGAGGTCCTCGCCGAGCTGGATCTCGTTCGGGAACCACGTGTTCGCGACGGCCTGGTCGTACAGGTCCATCGCCCATCGGTACGTGACGGGTTTGAGCAGCAGTCCCTCTTGGATGCCGGTGCCGAGGATCGATGTCATCTTCTCCACCTCCTTACTGGCAGGACTCGCACTGGAGCCGCTCCTGCGGGTCGACCGGGCAGGCGGCGCCGTCCACGACGTCGACCTCCAGCTCGATCGAGACCGACGGCGTGGGCGCCGGCGCGACGGCGGTCGCCGCGGGGCGAGCCCCGAAGCCGCGGCGGGGGCCGCCGCCCGCGCCGGCGATCTCGGCGGCCTTGTTGACCTTCACCGTGCTCTGCTCGGCCTGGTGGCGCGGCATCATGTGCAGGTAGTAGGTGGTCTTGACGCCCATCCGCCAGGCGAGCTGGTACAGGTCGACCATCGCCCCGACGGAGCGGTCCGCGAGGTAGATGTTGCGGCTGATCGCCTGGTCGATCCACTTCTGCGCCCGCGCGGCCACGTGCAGGTACGCCGTCGGGTCCACCTGGAAGCTGGTGCGGTAGGTGTCCTTCAGCCACTGCGGCACGCCGTCGACCTTGCTCAGGTCGCCCTGGAAGCGCAGCAGGTCGTCGCGCACCCGCTCCCAGAGGCCGAGCCCCTTCAGGTCGGCGACCAGGTTGCGGTTGATCTCCAGGAACTTGCCCGACGACGTCGTGCGGCTGAAGATCTGGCTGAACTGCGGGTCGAGGCCGGGCGTGGTGCCGGCGACCAGCCCGATCGACGCCGTCGGCGCGATGGCCATGAGCGTCGCGTTGCGGACGCCGCCGCGGACGCGGGCGCGCAGGTGGTCCCAGTCGAGCCGGGCCGTGCGGTCCACGTCGACGGGCACGCCGCGGTCGCGCTCCAGCTCGTCGAGGGTGTCGATCGGCACGAGGCCCCTCGACCAGCGCGAGCCGACGAAGTTGGCGTAGGGGCCGCGCTCGCGGGACAGGTCACAGGACGCGTCGATGGCGTGCCAGCTGATGAACTCGACCACCTCGTCGATCACGTCCCACGCCTCGGGCGAGTCGTAGGCGAGGCCGAGCCGCTCGATGACGTCGGAGAAGCCCATCACGCCCAGGCCGACGGCGCGGTTCTCGCGGTTGGCGTGCTCGGCCTCGGGCACCGACGACGCGGTGATGTCGACGAGGTTGTCCAGCTGGCGCACGGCGGTGCGGACCGAGCGGGCCATGAGGTCCCAGTCGAACCGCGCGCCGCGTCCGGCCCCGACGAGGTGCCGCGCCAGGTTGATCGAGGCGAGATTGCAGACGGCGACGTTGTCGGCGTCCTGCGGGAGGCAGACCTCGGTGCAGAGGTTGGACAGGTGGATGGTGCCCGTGTTGTTGTTCAGGGCGCGCGTGTTGATGGTGTCCTTCCACGTCAGCCACGGGTGCGAGGTGGTCTGGAGCGTGACGAGGATGGCCTTCCACTGCTCGCGGGCGCGCACCTTCTTGAACCGCCGCAGCTCGCCGGACTCGGCCATGGCGGCGTACTCGGCGTAGCGGCGCGAGAAGGCCGCGCCGTACAACTCGACGAGGTCGGCCGTGTCGAGGGGGTCGAACAGGTACCAGTCGTCGTCGCCGGCTACGCGCTTCATGAACTCGTCGCTGATCCACACCGCGGTGTTGGCGGTGCGGACACGGCGGTAGGGGTCGCCGGAGTTCTGCTTCAGGTCCAGGAACTGGGCGAAGTCGAGGTGCCAGTTCTCCATGTAGAAGCACAGCGCGCCGAACTTCTTGCCGCCGCGGGAGACGGCGCGCAGCGTCGAGTCGATGGTGTGCATGAACGGGATGGGGCCGGTCGAGGTGGTGTTGTTGGACCGGATCGGCGAGCCCTCCGAGCGCAGCTTGGTCACCGACAGGCCGATGCCGCCGGTGCCCTTCGTCAGCCACATCACGTCGCGGACGGACTTGGCGATGTGCTCGATCTCGTCGTCCATCTGCATCACGAAGCAGTTCGACAGCTGCGCGTAGCGGGTGCCCGCGTTGACGAGCGTGGAGCCCGCCGCGAGGTACAGCAGCCGGCTCATCGCCTCGTACAGCTCCAGCGCGACGGCGGTGGGATCGGCCTCATTGAGGGAGAGGCCCATGGCCACCCGCATCCAGAAGAACTGGGGCACCTCGACGGGGCGGCGCGCCTCGTCGGTGAGCATGTAGCGGTTGCGCATGGTCTGGACGCCGATGAAGCGCAGGAGGTCGTCGCGCTCGGGGGCGAGCGCCGCGGCGAGCCGTTCGAGGTCGAAGGACGTGGCCAGCTCGGGCGCGAGCAGCCCGGCGCGCACCGCGCGCTCGACGTAGCCAGGGAAGTGCAGGGCGTGCAGCTGCCGGATGGTCTCGGGCGCGCCGTCGCCGAACAGGTCGTGGGTGTCGCCGAAGACCTGCTTGTACAGCTTCTTGGTGAGCAGCCGCGCGGCGATGGTGTCGTAGGCCGGGTCGTCCTTGACGTTGGCGAGCGCGACGTGGATGACCGCGTCGTCGAGCTGGTCGGTGCCGATCCTGTCGAATAGCGTGATCTCGACCTCGGACTGCAGCTGCACCGCGCGGGTGAGCTCGTCGTCGAGGCCGCGGGCCGCGTCGGCGATGGACGCGGCGACCTCGGCGCCGTCGTAGTCGACCAGGGATCCGTCGCGCTTCTGCACGCGAATGGAAACGGTATTCATTGTTGTCTTCCCTCGAAGCACTGTTTCGTGGCAGGTCTTCGGACTCGCGAGCGCGCCTCTCGGCACCTACTGGCCGTCGCTTCCCAGGAGCTCTTCTCCCAGTGCTGATGACGGCGGTCGTTCTCGCATACCGCTGCGGGGCAGCTCCGGATTCTCACCGGATTCCCTCTTAGCCGCCCACCGGGATGGCGGGCGGAACCACGTGCTTCGGGAACTATATGTGGAGACCAGAGAGATCGTCAACCACTACATGTGGAATTAGGGAAGTACGAGGCCCGCGACGTCGCCGATCACGACGATGGCAGGCGGGCGGACGTTGTTCGCCTGGGATACCGCAGCGATGTCAGCGAGGGTGGCGGTCCAGGAGCGCTGCGTCTCCGTCGAGCCGTCGGCGACGATGGCCGCGGGGGTCGTGGGGGGGAGGCCGCCGTCGATGAGGGCCGCGGTGATCTCCGGCAGGCACTTCACGGCCATGAGGAGCACGAGCGTCGTGCTGGTGGCGGCGAGGGCCTTCCAGTCGAGTTGGCTGCGCGGGTCCCCCGGCGGGACGTGACCGGAGACGACGGTGAAGCCCTGCGACAGCGTGCGGTGCGTGACCGGGATGCCGGCCAGGGCAGGCACGGCGACGGCCGAGGTGACGCCGGGGATGACGCGGACGGGGACGCCGGCCTCGGCGCACGCCTGCCACTCCTCTCCCCCACGGCCGAAGACGAAGCTGTCACCGCCCTTCAGCCGCACGACGCGCAGGCCCCTCTTCGCCCGGTCGATCAGGATGGCGTTGATCTCCTCCTGCGGCGTGAACGCGCCGCGCGGGATCTTGCCGACGTTGACCAGCTCCGCGGCAGGGTTGACCTCGTCCAGCGAGCTGACCGGCCCGAGGCGGTCGTGGACGACGACGTCGGCCTGCTGGACGGCACGCAGGCCCGCGACGGTGAGCAGGTCCGGATCGCCCGGGCCGCCGCCGACCAGGACGACCTCGCCGGGAGTCAGTTCTTGCTGCATTGCTGATCCTTGATGTCCAGGAGGGCCGCGACGAGCCCTGCGTGGTGGTCGGAGGTGCGGGCCGCGAGGCGCAGCCAGGTGGGGCCGAGGCCGGGGAACGACTCCCCGCGACGAACAGCGTAGCCGCGCGCGGCCAAGGGCTCGCGGAGGGATCCGGGAGCGATGCCCGCGGTTTCCACGAGGACGAACGGGGCCGCACCGCCGACGGGGTCGAGGCCGGCGGCACGGAGGCGGCCGGCCAGGTCCTCGCGGGCCGCGGCGCCGTCGGCGGCGAGGCGTTCCGCCTCGCCACGGCGTTCGGGGGAAAGGCACGCGACGGTGGCCGCGATGGCGGGCGTGGACACCGACCACGGCGGCTGCTGAGCCTGGAGCCGGGCGATCAGGGTCGGGTCGCCGACGACGTACCCCGCCCGGATGCCGGCGATCGCCCAGGTCTTGGTGAGGGAGCGCAGCGCGAGCCGGCCCGGCATCTCGGGTGCGATCAGCGTCTCGGGCTCGCCGGGGACGGCGTCGAGGAAGGCCTCGTCGACGACCAGCGTGCCGGCTCGAAGGGCGAGGAGCGCCTCGCGCGGGTGGAGGACCGCGGTCGGGTTGGTGGGGTTGCCGACGACGGCGAGGTCGGCGGCGGGGACCGCGGCGCGGTCGAGGCTGAAGCCGTCGTCCGGCCTCAGGATGTGCCGCTGCGGGCGCCGTCCCGCGGCGAGGAGGGCGGCCTCGGGCTCGGTGAACTGCGGGTGGAGGATCAGCGCCTCGCCCGGGATGGCGCGCGCGATCAGCGTGAACGCCTCCGCGGCGCCGGCAACCGGGAGCACCATGTCCTCGGGCACCCCGTGGTGCGCGGCGATCGCGGCGCGCGCCGGCGCGGGATCCGGGTAGGAGGCCCAGTCGGCGTCGCGAGTGATCGCCTCGACCAGCCACCCGGGCGTCCACGGTTGGCGCACGTTGACCGCGAAGTCCACCAGCCCGGGCGCGAGGTCGCTGTCCCCGTGGTGGTTCAGGTCGAGCCCACGCTCCGCGTACTCGCGCACCGCGTCGGCGAAACGCCTTGCCAGGTGCGGGTTCCCAGCCCAGTGGACGTGCAGGTAGGACGCGTGCAGCGTCGGGGTGGCCACGCCGTCGCGACGGCCGTCAAGCAGCCAGGCGGCGGTCTCGCCGGGATCGGCGGCGGTGCGGTGAAACTCGTGGCCGGTGATCGTCTCCCCGACCCTGCCGAGGAGGGAGTCGGCCTCGGCGGTCGCCTCGCGGTAGCCCATGGTGAGCCGCGCCGTCATCGCCGAGGTGCCCGCCAGCGCGCCGACCATCGGCTCCCCGTCGAGTTCCTGGCACAGGTACAGCAACCCCGCGCACTCGGCGACGGTGGGCATGCCGTCGGCGATGGCGTCGCGGATCGCGGCGAGAAGGGGCTTGTTGCCCGCGAGTTCCTTGGCGTGCACCTCCGGGAAGCCCCCGCCGAGCCACAGCCCCGCCGTTCCTTCGGGAAGCTCGGTGTCCGTCAGCGGGTCGAAGATCACGGGCTCGCACCCCGCCGCGATCAGGAGCTCGTCGGTCTCGGGGTACCGGAACGTGAACGCGCGCCCGCCCGCGATCGCGACCTTTGGCAGGGTTGCGCTGTCGGGTGCGGGACCTTTTACTTCGACACGACCGGCTTCGCCGGTCGGCTCAGCACGGCGCGACGCGCGGCGGGGATCCCAGGGATCCGCGTCGAGCGGGTCGGCGGTGCGGGCGATGGCCAGCAGGGCGTCGAGGTCGACGTGCTCGGCGACGACGCGGCCCATGGCGACGATACCCGCGTCGTCGCGCTCCGCCGCGGGCACCAAGCCGAGATGCCGGGAGGGGGCCTCGATCTCCAGGTTCCGCAGCAACACGCCCAGCACGGGCACGCCAACGCCCTCGACGGCCGCTCGCGCCTCGGCCTCGTGGCGCGGGCTGCCGATCTGGTTGAGCACCACGCCGGCGATGCGGATGGACGGGTCGAACGTCGCCATGCCGAGAACGAGAGCGCCGACGCTGCGGGAGGTGTGCCGCGCGTCGACGACCAGCACCACCGGGGCGTCGATCAGCCGGGCCACGTGCGCCGTCGACGCGAAACCGTCGGTACCGAGCCTTCCGTCGAAGAGGCCCATCACGCCCTCGACGACGGCGACGTCGGCGCCCTCGGCGCCGTGCAGCAGCAGGGGCGCCATCAGGTCCTCGCCGCAGAGGAAGGGGTCGAGGTTGCGTCCGGGCCGCCCGGACGCGAGCGTGTGGTAGCCCGGATCGATGTAGTCCGGGCCGACCTTGAACGGCGCGACGACCATCCCCCGCGCCCGCAGCGCCGCCATCACGCCCGTCGCCACCGTCGTCTTGCCGTGCCCCGAGGCGGGCGCCGCGATCACGAGTCGAGGGATCACCATTCGATGCCCGCCTGGCCCTTCTGGCCCTTGTCGAAGGGGTGCGTGACCTTCGTCATCTCGGTGACGAGGTCGGCGAGGTCGAGGATCGGCTGCGGGCATCGTCGGCCGGTGACGACGACGTGCTGGGTTCCCGGGCGCGAGCGCAGCGCCTCGACCACCTCGTCGACGTCGACCCAGCCCCAGGCCATGGGATAGGTGAACTCGTCAAGCAGCCAGAACCGGTGCCGCTCGTCGGCCAAGCCCTGCCGGACGTGCGCCCACGCCGCCTGTGCGGCCTCCTCCGCGCTGACCTCACCGCCGTGCGCAGACCGCATCCAGGTGCAGCCGGTGCCCATCCGCTCGAAGGTGACGTCGCCCTCCAGCTCTCCAAGCCTTGTCAACGCCACGTACTCCCCCGTCGTCCACGACGCGGACTTCACGAACTGGTACACCCCGACGGACCAGCCCTGGGCCCACGACCTCAGCGCCATCCCCATCGCCGCGCTGGTCTTGCCCTTCCCATCGCCGGTGTTCACCAGCAGCAGGGGTCGGTTACGGCGCTTCCTCGTGGTCATGCCGTCGTCGGGCTCGACGGTGGTCCGTCCCATGGTCACGGTTCCTCCAATACGATGCGGTCATGATCATCGACCGCGACGGGGCGCTGCTCGGGCGCGCGCCCGGGCTGCCCGACGAGGCTTATCTGAGCGACGGCCTCCTCACCAAGCGCGTGGTCCGCGCGAGCGCGCTGGCGCACCTGCGGCCGCTGCCCGGGCAGTTGCTGTGGGATGTGGGCACGGGCGCCGGTTCGATCGCCGTCGAATGGTGCCGCGCCGCGGACGGCGCGCGCGCCATCGGCGTCGAGCGCCGGGCCGACCGCGCGTCGAGGGCCCTCGCCAACGCCGAGCGGCTCACTCCAGAGGGTGCCTTCCGCCTGGTCGAGGGGCCGGCCGCCGAGGTGCTCGCGGAGCTTCCCGCCCCCGACGCGGTGTTCGTCGGCGGTGGCGGGACCATGCCGGTGCTGGAGGCGGCGATGTCGGCGCTGCGGTCCGACGGCCGCCTCGTCGTGCACGGCATCACGGTCGAGGCCGAGCTGCTGTGCGTCGCGGCGCACCAGCGCTGGGGCGGTCATCTGTCGCGCATCCAGGTCGAGAACGCCGAGCCGCTCGGGTCGCTGCTCGGCTGGAAGCCGTACCGCACCGTCATCCAGTGGGCGGTTGAGAAGGCCTAACACTGGATCGCTCGCGCCACATCGTCGACGGTGCGGGGCAACGGGCTGGCGGGGAGGCCGAGCTGGTGCAGCAGCTCCAGCTGCCAGGGGCGGCGGAGCCGGGCGGAGGCGAGGAGGTCCTCGTCGCCCAGGATCGACGGCTCCCCCTGCCTGACGCGGCGGCCGCCGACCACCGCGACCTCGTCGGCCCAGCTGAGCGCCAGGTCGACGTCGTGCGTTGCCAGGACGACGGTGACGTCCAGCCCGTCCAACGTGGCCATCAGCTCGGCGACCCCTGCCGGGTCGAGGCCCGCCGTGGGCTCGTCCAGCAGCAACACCGAGGGGCGCATCGCGACGGCGCCGGCGATGGCCACGCGCTTGCGCTCGCCGTAGCTCAGCTGATGGGTGGGGCGCTCGGCCAGGTGCGTGACGGCGAGCAGCTCCAGCGCCTCCTCGACGCGGGCGCGCGCCTCCTCCTCGGCGAGGCCGAGGTTGAGCGGGCCGAAGGAGACGTCCTGGGTGACGTCGGCGGAGAACAGCTGGTCGTCGGGGTCCTGCAGCACCAGCTGCACCAGCCGACGATGCCGCCGCAGCGAGGCTCGGTCGTGGGACACCGCGGCGTCCTCCGCCCGGATCGTGCCGCGCAGCGGCTTGAGCGACCCGGCCAGGCACCGCAGCAGCGTCGTCTTCCCCGAGCCGTTCGGGCCGAGCAGCGCCATGCGGGCGCCGCGCCGGACGCGCACGCTGGCGCCGTCGAGCACCGGCTCGTGCCCCGGAAACCCGGCCACCAGGTCGACCGCAGACAGGATCTCGGTCATGCCGCCGCCCAGCAGAGCAGCCACACGCCGGAGACCGACGCCGCCGACAGCGCGACGAAGCGCCAGTTCCGCGCCCGTCGCGGCGCCAACGTCCTCAGCGACTCCTCGTAACCCCGGCCCTCCAGGCCGTGCTGCAGCCGCGACGCCCTGTCCCAGGTGCGCAGCACGATGGTGCCGGTGGTCGACGCGACGGCGGCCCAGCGCCTACCCAGCGTCGCGTCGTCGCCCAGCCGCACGCGCTGCGCCTGCCGCACCGCCACCGTCGTGGCCAAGAGCAGGAACAGCAGCCGGTAGGTCAACGAGGCGATCTCGAGCAGCGCGTCGGGCACGCGGAGGCCGCGCAGCCAGGTGAGCACGTCGACCATCGGGGTGGTCGTCGCCAGCACCATGATCGCGAGCGTTCCTGCGATGCCGTGGGCGACGAGTCCCGCGGCGGTGACCAGCCCCTCCTCGGTGAGGCGCAGCGGGCCGACGCCCCACCCGTCGCCGCCGATGTGGACGGCGACGGGGAGGGCCCCGAGCAGGAGGAAGGTGAGCGGTGCCACGAGCACCGTCGCCAGCAGCGAAGGACGGATGCGGGCCGGGCCGACGATCAGGAAGACGGAGACCAGGGCCACGGCCACGCATCCCGGCCAGGGGGGTGTGAGCAGGGCCGTGAGCACCAACGCCAGGCTGAGCAGGACCTTCTCACCGACGCGCCGCCGCCGCCACGGGCTCGCCCAGGCGGCGTCGTCGATGGAGTAGGTGGTCACTCTCGTGCCGACTCCAGCTCGCGCTTTGCCGCCGCGCGGCCGCGCAGCTGGCCCAGAGCGAAGCCGAGGACTCCGGCGCCGAGCGCCGCCTGGACGGCGAACAGGCCGGACTCGATCTCGCCGCTGCCCGGCTCGAAGATCGGCGAGAACCAGGGCAGGGCGCCGTGCTCGTCCTCGAGGATCGCGGTCACGGCCGCGTCGCTGCCCCCGAACGCCTCCTCGCCCTCCGCGGGCTTCGGGGCCATGGTGAGGGAGAACGCGAAGATGGCGACGATGACGGCCACGAGGGCCAGCCCGATGAACCAGTCCGTGCGCTTAAACATGAGCGGCCTCCTTCGTGATGACGCCCAAGCGGGCCAGCTCGGCGGGGGCGACGCGGGTGAAGAAGCCGAACAGCAGGACGCCGAGGACGCCCTCGGCGATCGACAGCGGGATCTGGGTGACGGCGAAGACGCCGAGGAACTTGGCGACGGCGCCCAGGAAGCCCGTCGTGGCGTCTGGGTAGGCCAGCGCCAGCTGCAGCGACGTGACGCAGTAGGTGAACAGGTTCGCCACGGCCATGGCGGAGAACACGCCCAACCAGGTGGGGGCCTTGGCCGCCTTCAGCAGCCGCCAGACGCCGTAGCCCGCCCAGGGGCCGGCGATGGCCATCGAGAAGACGTTCGCGCCCAGCGTCGTCAGGCCGCCGTGCGCCAGCAGCAGCGCCTGGAACAGCAGCACGACCGTCCCGAGGAAGGCCATCACCGGCGGTTTGAAGAGGATCGCGCCGGCGCCCGTGCCGGTGGGATGCGACGAGCTGCCCGTCACCGACGGCAGCTTGATGGCCGACAGGACGAACGTGAACGCGCCCGCGGCGGCGAGCAGCAGCTTGTTCTCCGGGGACTTCTTGGCCTCGCGGACGACGGCGCGCGCGCCATGGATCACGAACGGGGTGGCGACGGCGAACCA
>RRZU010168782.1_pt1 | contig 13141 bp, 10 predicted proteins | sample 2165561 | NCBI WGS metagenome assembly RRZU01 (sample SAMN10456909, study PRJNA506462) | wastewater metagenome | isolation source: wastewater sludge | place: USA: Moscow, Idaho
AACCGGTCAAACAGCCGGTGCGGTCAATCCGGCTAACCCAACGGTACAGGCTATGCCGACAGGACAAGCAACTGGCGTGGTAAACCCTACTAAACCAACGGTACAGGCTATGCCAACCGGTCAAACAACTGGTGCGGTGAACCCAACTAACCCAACGGTACAGGCTATGCCGACAGGACAAGCAACTGGCGTGGTAAACCCGGCTAACCCAGCAGCTCAAGCAGCCGGTACGGTGAACCCTGCCAATCCAACGGCTCAAGCTATGCCAACGATACAGGCGACTGGTGCGGTCAATCCAGCTAACCCAACGGTACAGGCTATGCCAACCGCTCAAGCAACTGGTACGGTGAACCCTGCTAACCCAGCGGTACAAGCCATGCCAACCGCTCAAGCAACTGGTACGGTGAACCCTGCTAACCCAGCGGTACAAGTCAGCCCAAGCGTTCAGCAGTTTACGCGAGTTAACAACGAAAATGGTTTCAAACCATATCAAAATGCAAGTGGGTCTCTTAATGTAAATTCATCTAAACCCCAAACTTTAAATCAGATGACATTTAAATTGCCTACTGCCAACAATTTAACCACTCCAACCGAAACAAATAACGGTGGCGATGAAAGTTAACGATTTAAGGATATTGTATGATTACGGAAGGATGTGAATATTTTGAGGAAGGTTGTTTGTGCTACCTATCAGGTAAAATTGAAAAAGGTTCGAGTTATCAATATTATTATGACAACTGCACTTGTAGCAGACATCCTGAAAGTTCTACTAGACCTTGTTGGGATAAAGATAAAGAAGCAAGAAGTAAGGCTCTTGAAGTTATTAAAGAAAGGCACCCAAATTTATGGGACAGGCAAAAAAGATAACTTGGGCATAAAATTTTGATTATGTAGCACCTAAACAAAGCATTGGTTAAAAAAGTTTTTTATACTGATTTGAACTCACATTCTAATATTCTATAGAGTGAAAAATGAAAGAATCTGTATAAAAATTAGCAAAATAAAAAACGGCTATCAAAGCCGTTTTTTATTTTTAAATCTGAATTATTGCAATCTGCTCATAACATTTGCCATGACTTCATTGTCAGCGTTTAATACGCCCCTATTATTCTGAGCAATTTTAGTGTCGCCTAGGTCAAACCTAATACTATAACTGCCGTCCGGCATTAAAGTTGGCTCAATGGCGACTTGCCAGGTGTTTGTTTCATAATGGTGGATTGGGTTTTCTTGCCCATCAGCTTGACTGGCGACTAAATCACGCATGTTATTTCTAACTTGATTACTTAATTTATTAATCGACGATAAAAATGTAGCTCCTTTATCATGATAAAAGTATAAATCTTCCATCAGATCAACATCCGCATAAAAATCGCTACTTGCAGGGTTAAAAATAGTTTGCAATCCATCCCCTAAATTGGCATAGCGTTGAAAGCTGTTAAATAGCATTTTGACGATATAATCTTTACGCTTCAAATCCAATGATAAGTAGTAGTCTATAAATTTTGCTTGTGCAACTGCCAATTCCCCAAGTTGACGAATATCAAAGATATCCAATACGGTAGAATTTAAAATATCAAATAAGCTGCTATTGGGTGCAATAAGGTAGCTATATTTACCCAACAATGACCGGTCATAAGTGATAGTCTGTGTTTTTTCCCAATACTCACAAGCAAGCGCAAACGCGTTGTCCTCTAACTCCTCAGAAGGCTCGCTTTCGCTGGCTGCTAAGAATGGATAGTATGCTTCAATCACTCTGACATCAAGCAATTTTGTGTGCAACTCATTATCTATTTCCGTGACAACTAGATTGTCTTTGAGGTACTGTCTTGTACTCGCCTGTGAGTTATATATAAACTCCGTGGTTGGCAAGTATTCAACGGTACCTTGCTCGAGCGAAATTTTTAAATCTTCACACATCCCAGCCAGTTTAAACGCATCCCTGGTTTCTTCATCGTAACCCATGAACAGTGGGTTGTTACTGTATAATGGGCTAAGATGGAAGCCGTATAAAAGCGAATCAGCAAAGCTTCGATGCACAATGCGGCCATATTCAGCAGCTAGATACATAGCTGAATCACCACGTTCACCGATTTTGTCTAAATTAATCACATAGCGGCACACCTGATTGTAAGCCTTAACCATATTCATCAAGAATAATTTTAGGTCATGAATATATTTTTTGCGATGAATAATATACTCGGTGATATCGACAGGATTGCCAACTAAATCATATAGCTGCTCATAACCAAAACTATCACGCTTATGGCTCATAATCGGCAAAAAGTTTGTTGCCTCTCGAATTGCAATGACTTCTAACAATCGTGCGTTAAAGCGGTCCTTAAAGTACGCTTTATCTTCATTGCGTTCTAGAACTTCCTCGATTTTTTTGGCATGGGCAACTGAAAGTTGAATATTGTCTAAGAGTTCGCCATTTTTTTCGCGAAACATCCAACGATAGTAAAATGCCTTTGATGCTTCACCTTGTTTGGCCGTCAAATGATAGCTATAAGCAGGTAGATTCAACATATAATCAACCGCGCCAGCAATCGCCTTGGCGCGATGTAATTCAGCTTGTGATGACATATAGCCATGAGTATATAATTGTGGGGTAAAGCTCCCCCAGCCTGTTTTTTCTTGTGCGCTTTTTAACGGATTACCAATCATTATCATGATGCCTACTCCATGTATTTCTTAGGTATTTTTATCTAATATAATCACATATTAGCATACTAAACCTTTGAAACTTATAAAATAAAATGAGCTAGAGGAACGCTCTGAACTCATTAAATACTAATTTTACTATTAAATTTTTTTGCTGAGGTTTCAATTAATCATTGTAATATTCACCGCATTCGGCATTAGAACATTTTTTAAACGTGCCTTTACCTTCTCTCTTATCACGTAGCAACACAGGGCTTTTACATTTTTTGCAAAGCCATTTGAATTTACCGTTCTTATCTTTGGATCGCGCCTCAGCTTTGATTAGCCACTCGGCTTTTTTAGTAGGGTTGCCTTTTAAGTCACTATTGAAGGTATGATTACATGCTTGATTAGTACAGCGATAAAACATATTCTTGCCTTTAGGCGTGATTTGCAGCATCACACTACCACAGTCAAGGCATGGGTAAAGCGGCTTGCCATCCTCCCCGGTGAATTTTTTAATTTGATACGCCATTTCATCAAGATAAGGCGCGTTTTCTTCGGGATTGTCATTATAAAATTTTTGGCATTCATTATTGGTACATCGCCAATAATAAAGACCTTCTTTCTCGATGCCGGAGTAAGGACGTTTGGCTACTGCTGAGTGGCATTTAGTACATGGAAATTTTGGCGTTCCATCTGTATTGACCGCCATTTTATCAAATTGCTCAATCATTTCTTGACGCTGCTTGCGTTGTGCGGCAATCGCCTCTTTTTCAGCAATAGTTTGAACCTTGCCATCAATTTCCCACGCATAATGACCGCATTCTTTATTTCTACACTTCCAAAAAAACTCCCCTGGGTGATTTTTTGACTCTCGGCGTCTCATGACGCTGCCGCACTTTTCACATTCAGTACGCGGTTTTAATGGTGGATAAAGTCGCATTTTCTCAATTTCATGACTTAGTGTTGAAAAAAACCGAAATACCACTTGTTTGTAATCTATGTCACCATTGGCAATATCATCAAGCTCTTTTTCCAAATTACGAGTAAATTCTTCTTCCATAATCGAAAAAATGCCTGTAGTGGCCTTCACCATAAATTTGCCCTTTACGGTACTTATAAGCTGGTTTTTCTTCTTTTCAACATAGCCATGCTCAACAATTTTCTCATAAATTTTAGCGTATGTTGAGGGTCTCCCGATACCAGCGGCTTTTAGATATTTGCCCAAGCTTGGTTCGGTAAAACGACTAGGTGGGCGCGTGGTTTTATTCACTTTCTCCGTCTTTTTGGCAGTCAATGTTTCGTCACGCTCAAACACTTGAATTGGGTTCTCTTGAGTAGGTTCTTCCTCCTGGTCATCTGCGGTGTCATCAAAGTAAGTAAGGTAGCCAGGTTCAACCAATATGCTGTTGCCACCCACATAAAAGTAGTCTTTTCCGTCGATATGGCAAACCAACTCGATAACAGTTTTCTGATAAATTGCTGGGGACAGCTGACTTGCAACAGTACGCTTGAATATTAATTCATATAAAGCTTTTTCTTCTTCATTTAGTCCGGTACCATCAAAGTCTAAACTGGTGGGCCGAATGGCCTCATGCGCTTCCTGGGCGACTGGTGATTTCGACCCGGTACGTTTTTTTTCAGCAAGTTTTAGGTTATTAGCCTTCGCATAGTTCACAATCATTTCATAGCCATAGTTACTAATTGCGGTGCTGTCCGTTCGCATATAGGTGATATGACCTTGGGTGTATAAGCTATTTGCCACCTGATCGGTTTTCTTCGCTGAAAATCCAAGTCTCACGGCAGCGGCTTGGTGTAATGTAGAAGTATCAAATGCTACTTTTGCATAGCTTTCAGTCAACTTTTGGTTAAAGTCAACAACCTTAAAATCTTTGGTTTTCGCTCGCAATGCGTCACATGCCTGGCTATCCGTCCAATACCGCTCTGAGTCCATGACTTCACCCAATTTAGAGCGTACCGTGTCTAATTCAGCAGACCAACCATTAAAGTGAGCGCGAATGGTGAAATGCTTGCAAGGGGTAAAGTTATCTATAATCTCGTCACGTTTGGCAATGATGGCAACTGTTTGTGATTGAACGCGCCCCATAGGATAACTATCATCGCCAGCAAAGTCGGTAACAGACGGTCCTACCTCCCAACCAACTACGCGGTCGATGATGCGCCGCGCCACCTGCGCGTTCACTAAGTTATCATTAATCTTGACAGTGTTATTAACCGCCTCTCTGACAGCCTCCGGCGTAATCTCATTAAACTTAGCGCGTTCGTAATTGTCACCAATACCCAATTCGCGTCTTAGTGATGCAGCAATCGCTTCACCTTCGCGGTCCGGGTCAGTTGCCAGGATGATGCGATTTGCGTCTTTAAGGTGAGGACGGATTTGATTTAATCGACGTTCGCCTCGTTCCGTGACCACATAATTCATTTCCAAGGTTTTTTTATTAACGCCCAACTCCCCTGTCTCGGGTAAATCTGACACATGACCTAAACTTGCGAACACTAGATAACCATCACCTAAATATTTACTGACGGATTGAATTTTATCCTTACTTTCTACTACTACAATATTTGGCATAAAAGTTCCTATTAATCTTCTATTTTATAAATGCTTTCATCTTTAGTAATTAAGCGGTAACGGATCATCAGTGACGGATCGCCCTTGTTATAGGCTTCCCAAGCAGCAATATGTTCTTTAGGGTAATTGTAGCTAGTCACTTCCTTCATAAATCCTTCATAAGCTGATTGGAACATCGGTTCGATCAGCCCTATACCTGCGGCTAATTCAGCGTAGTAATGACTGACAGTAGCAATATTTTCACTAAAAGCCGCTGAACGATCCGTATTTTGAATAATCGCCCATAACGTTCGGTCGTATTCGATTATCCATCTAAAATCTGCTGACGCCATCACACCCAACTTTCTTGCGCCATTTTGAATACTCAGTGATGCCATTAGTAACGTACTACAGTAGGCATGCTGTTTTACTAAGTTTTGAGCGATATAACTAAACGCTACCCATTCTTTTAAAAACTGGCGGTATTCTTCGATTTTTGGGAAATCACTGGCATCAGAAGGTGGACCTAAGTTAATTTCCTGTAATGATTGTTCTTTTAGCCGCTTATTTATTTTTTGAGACGCCCAATCCCACAACTCGACAATCATGCCTTTGATCTTAGTCTCAACGTACTTAGGGTCTCTATCTTTACTTTGATTAATTTCTTTATTATCAAGTAAGGTATCGGCAAGACAGGCTTTTGGTATCGTGATAGCCAAAAGGATGGTATAGAGAGGAGAAAGGCTATCAATATCAATAAATGGCTCGCCAAGCTGCTCAATCATGAGGTTATTGAACGCATCGGTTTTAATGATAGGCACTAAGTCATTATCCACGGTAATTTCTGATAAATCACTGGTGTCATCACCACCAGCTCTACTATTAGATAAAGTGACTTTAACTCTAGGCACAAACTCTTGAATTAAATTGTGGCGATACATAAATTTTCGCCCACTATCTAGTTTACGAAATTGTCCTGAATCAATCGGCAGTTTATTTAAATCAAAGAATTGATAATAATTTAGATGCGGTTGCTGTTGGGTTTTAACACGGATCAAACTCTCTAAATCAAGTTTTCCGCGCATTACCGCTTTAGGGTGTTTCGTCGTTAAGTCTATATATGAGGAATAAACTTGGTAATTCGCCCACATTGCCAAAATGATATTTGGAAAGATGGCAAATAACATGACTTCAAATAATCCAACTTTATCAAGTTCCTCAAAACTAACGCTACAATTAAAAATAGCCGTAAAATACTGCAAAACCCCTGCTTTTTCATTGAAGTTTGGTTTACACCATAAATCAACAAATCCAGTAAGTAATTTAAGGCCTACAAAATCAGCAGAAGTAGCCACAAAAATGACGAGTGAATACCATATTGGTAATAAACTTGTTTGTCTATTTCCCTTATAAATACGTTTGTAGAACCAATATCCTAGCAATATGCCACAAATTAATAAGCCGAATACCATTTCATACAATGGATTGATTTTTCTTAACGCGTAAAAGGGAAACAGGAAGCTAAAATAAATATACCTACCAAAAAAAGCTAAGTATTTCATTAGAATAGCCAGGATGATTAACCCCATTAATGCGATAAACGCATAGTTTATATAATCATCATGACTATCAATATTTCGCTGCTGGTGATTATTATGTTGTTGTGCTGTCATCGTTAATCACGCCAATTACTGATATCAAACATAGCTTCTAAAGCAGGGTTTAATTTAGCTTGCTTTGCTTTTTCAAAAATTGATAATTCCTTTTTATCGCTGGTGTCACCCTCAGTATTCTTTGGAGTATTAGCGGTATCGGTCTGAGGTAAAGTGGCTTTAACCTCTTTTTCAACTTGAGTCGAGCTAGATGCACTCAATTTTTCATTTTCTTTTGACGCCACCACTGGTTCTGATTGAGCAGGTTTTGTCGAAGGTTGCGTAGAAGAATTTAAAGAAGATCGAGTGGTCTTTTCGTCCACTTTTCCAATAGTTTGGGGTTTAACGGCTGGTGCAACTATTTTCTCTTGAGATATGGTGGCGTCTTTGAGTGTTTTGCTAGAAACAGTGTTGTCTTTTGTCTGTACTGTTTTACTGACCTTTTTCACGCGATTTACATCAATAAGGAGGAAATCTTCGTTAGCCAATTCTGAAAACGAATTTTCTTGAAGTGATATTGATGAGTGGTTTTCGATAGGTAATACATTGGCCGTAGCAATGCTTTCATTAAGTCTTACATTCTTGTCATAAATATTTCGCTTGATAGATTTCAAGGTATTTAACGAATATAGACTTTGACCTGCCAAAAAGATATTGGCATGGTCAATTTTTTCTTTTCTAGATAGACTTACCAATATAACATCGTCATTAGTGTACCTAAACTCATACTTAGGTAGATAAGACAGCACAGCTTGGTCAAAGTAGTTAATTGCAGCAGGTGAGCTATTAATTAATTTGGTCGTCTCAGAAAATAACTTCATAGCATCACAAGTCTCGATCATGCGTTTCAACTTATTGACCTTTGCTCTTTCTCCTAGCGTTCTAGCTTGCTCAAGTTCATATTGACATTCAGCAAAAACACCTACGCCTTGCATTAAGATTTGGAATAATTGAATACCAAAATCATCCTTCGAGTAATGCTTTTGGAAAGTAGTTCTGTTTTTCTGCAAATTACTTTTGAAGGATTGCCCAAACATGCTATTCCATTGCATATAAATCTCCCGGCGACTAACCTGTTCAATTAGTTTTTTAAAACTTATGCCCGTGTCAAAATCTTGTGAGTTTTGAATCATATTGAAACACAAGCCCACTAAGGCGATATTTTTTAATTTTGGCCACGGATGATTTACCCATGCCTTTTCAAGCATAGATAAATCATAGGCATCTTCATCTATATTGAACCAATAATATATTCTGTTTGTGCTTGTCTGTTGCATTTGGATAGGCTTAATATATATCCGACTCATTACCTAACCTTACATATATCTATGGACTAAATGATAGATTGAACATTTACAAAAACCCTTCGCATTACCAAATTCGGGCTGTTCTTGCAAAATAATTTCGTATCTAAATCCCTTATTACGCAAAGCTTGTAATAAGTAGTTGCCCAGCGCATAGCTACCACCACCGGTAATAACCAAGCCACCCATCGCTTCATCACTTGTGTTTAAAACCCCAATAATTTCTCGGTGTATGCGCTCTGCGAAGCTTTGAAGTACATAATTACGCATCTCTGTTAAATCAGTAGAACCCATCTTATTGGGCTTACCATGCCAGCCTGTTTGGATAATTGCATCCACCATTTTGTCACTAATACTTGATAAACCTATTTTATCGGCAACACGACTACGCATTTCATCGCGCAGATACAACATACCGCTATTGAAGCTATAGGAGTCATTAGGACGTGGTTGCAAATTAGCCATGATTTTTACCAAGTCCACGGTTCTACCGCCAATATCAATAACGATAAAACCAGTTTCTCTTGCTTCTATACCAAAATCTGTCTGAGCAAAGTTATTATCAGCTGTTATATCTACGGCAACACCATAACCCTCAGGTAATGTTTCAACGCCAACAACGCTATAAAACATATTAGGGGCAGCTGCGCTTCTTACTTGTGGTAAGCGATTAATATTATTATGTTTGGCTTCAATTAAGGTTTTATTTGTTTTTCCACTTTCTTTATCGAAATATTGGTTGGCTGGTAAACCTGCGGTGATAAATAACTTGCTATAAGGTACGCCTGCTTTTCGTAATGCTTGCGCTATCAAAGCGATATTTAAATCACTTATTGGATATTCTGCAAAACGCGTATCCATCGGTTCTTTAATAACTTTTCGTTCACCATCTACAAGGTAATGAACGGCATTGTTTCCTTTATGAATAGTAATGAGCATATTATTTAACTCATGCTCAGGCGCACTGGCCATATCACCGATACCCTCTTGTGCGACGCTCGGCATACGAAAACATACGATTTCTTTTTTTTCAGGTTCAAAATATGCGACTTTTATACCATCATGACCATCATCAATACCAACAGCTAAAACATTGTCCGTAAGACTATTATTAGACATAAATTTATCCTATAAATTAATGAACATTAAAAACCAAAGGGGTTCGAGATATTTTTACTATTTTTATCTGTGCCAGTAATGGCTGTTCTGATTAATGCAAATGAGCAACGTAATGGCATTTTGAGTATATTTTCAAAGATAATGCAGTAAGCCCACATGCCAATCAAAACTACTAAAAAGAACCAAGACAAACTGCATAGCAGCAGCAGTGGAATTGTTAAAAAGGCAGCTACACCATTTAAACCAAATACATTTAATTTGTAGCTGGCTTGCGACCAATGACCATTCATAAATTTTCCTTTTATTAGTAAGAGTCAAGTTCTTCAATTTCTTCTTTGGATAGTTCTTCACTTTCTTCAACCAAGTGACGATAACTGGCTAAATTGATTTTCCCCTCCGCCAGTAGTTGTTTGCCTTGAGCTTCAAAACTAATCGCACCGAATTTGCCGTATCGTATAATCATCTTAATTTTTCGTACCATGTCGTCAGGGTTCTTTGCATTTTTCTTTAGATAGTCTCTTAACGCTGGCGTGAATTTAAGAATCTCGCGTACCGCAAACATTTTGCCGTTAACATCCTCAATTAACTTTTGACTGATTAATATTCGTATGGTATCGGCAAGCTCTAAAGCTTTTTGTTGTTGGATGCTTTCAGGAAACAGGCTAATGAGACGTGGCAAGATTGCTGGGACATTACTAGCATGGGTAGTAGCAAAAGCTGGGTGACCCGTGTTTGATAATTCAATAGCAGCATCGACGGTACTAAAATCTCGTAACTCACCCACCATAACTGCATCCGGTGAGCGACGCATTGCAGAACGGTTGGCATCGTGAAAGGTAAGAATGTTTTGCCCAGGACCTATTGAACTTTGAATAACAACACTATGTTTACTTCGACGGTTTATAGAGTCGTAATTGATCTCAATCGGGTCCTCATGGGTTAACAAGATACCTTTTATTAAAGTATCTTCTTCTGAGATATAGCGATAAATTGCTGCCAACGTTGTTGACTTACCTTCCCCTGTTGCTCCGGAAATAATGACAATGCCGTTAGGTACAATACAATCAAGTACAAGTTCTTTCGTCATACCTAATTCATAATAAGGTGTGGGTTCATCAGCCAACGGTCTTAAAATTACTGAAAATGAATTTTCATTAATTGCAGAAGCACAGCCAGTAATTTCATAACGGAAACGGCGACGTTTACTTTCTGCAAATTGTTTAGCTCGCTTTTCATAATCTTCATCGCTCACAATATTGCCATCGAGCATCTTAGCTTGACCGCTCAGGCATTTCCCTTCACTGATATTAATAAGGAAAGTCTTATTGCCTGTCAGTTTTCTTGCTATGTACTCGCATTCATGCTGCTGCATAATGCGATAAGTAATAGACTTTAATCCTCGACGTTTTTTCTTAACCAATACCGGATATCCAGGAATGATTATGATGTCGCTAATGCTATCTTGCTCTGCAATCTCAGTGAATAATAATCGTAGGTGATTGTCATTACCTTCGTTTCCGAAAACCAATGGATCGACGTATTGGGTACGACGATCCAAGGCAGGAATTTCAGTTCCCGAAATTGAATCCGGTGCTTTTTGAACAATAACAGGTTTTTGTGGTTCAGCTTCTTTCTTCTTAATCGCAAAAGTTTCCATTATTGTTTTACAGCATCCTCTTGTTTCACTCGATAAGTTACAGTGTTATTGATCACCAAGTTTTGCGTAGGGGCGTATGGGTTTTTGACATAATCAAGTGGTGATAAGCTAGGCTTGGGTGCAATATCTTCTTGCTTATTTACTTTTTCAAAAGTATTGCTGACCGTTTCACGACTATCACTCTTATTGCTTGCTATCGTCGGCAATGGTTTTATTACGTTTGCACTCTGATCAGGCAAACTTCGATTAATATAGCCATGCAAAAGAATAGTTTGGTCTGCGCCTTTAGCAGTTGGCGTATTCATTACTGGTGTTGCAAAGGTAGGTATGACTTGCTGGGCTGAAATATTGTTAGTACGGTATGACGTCTTGCTTTTTTTTCTAGTAGTTTTTTGCTTAGGTTTTTTGATAGGTGCGCTATTGCTAACTGGCTGTGTATTAACGTCGCTTGGTGCAGTAGCAGATTGGTTATTAAACTCCAACCCTTTACTTACCTCGATAGTATTAAGCGGTGGGATAGATTGGTTGTTCTTATTAAAATCAGTTGGACGTGCGTTGACTATATTATTGCTATCAACGTTATTTGAATTAGCTAATGACTGTTCATTTTTTTGAGCAGCTGGTGCTTCATTAAGTACAATGCTTGTTCCGCCAGTTGGTTGTCTGACCACTACACCACTTTCATAAGAAGATAAAATTTCATTGGCACCCACTTGTTTAAATTGTGGTAGCGTGTCAATGCGTAATAATTTTTCGTCGATAGACCATTGAATGCCAGTGTTCTTATCATATAGGTTATAACTAGAAATGGCTGGCATGGTGATACGACCTTGCATGGCAAGCAAGTGGAATTTAATCATGCCGATGTAATCGCGGTTAAGTCGTTCGAGTTTCTGCTGTAATGCTATACCAGCTTCATTAACACCGATGTTCCATCCATCTACCGTTGCCTTTTCCCAAACACGCTTTTCTTCTTCATTGCGTGGAGAAAGATCACCACCCATGAAAGAAATTTTATCGAAGGCATCCGCTTCATAATTTACATTTAAGTAGCTGCGCCAATTAGGTGCGGTACTTGAAAAGCTGGCTTGCTTCTCAATGTTGTAAACACGTTTAGTTAAACGAATTTGGTCAGTACCTTTTTGGCTATATAAATCATTGGCTTCACTGATAACTGGTGGTACAACTTTTCCTTGAATCATTAAAGCATTGAAATTATAAATTGCGTCCAACTGACGACTATCAGTTTGAATGATATTGTTGATCTGTTTATTGGTTGCAATCATTGCAGCTTTAATAGCAGATTGTCGGGCAAAATCTTCAATCAATTTTAAACGCATTTGCTGTTCAACTAGACCATTGCGACTTTTATCATTCATGTTTCTAGTTTGACTTTGAAAATGCAATAAGTCATAGATGTTATTGATATCTTGTTCATAGTTAATTGCTTGGCTATCAAAACTAGCTATTGAAGCTGCTACCAATAAGCCACCCTTTGCAAGGCTGTTTAATTTAAATGTCATTCTCATTTATTCAGCCCTTACTTATAGATTAATACAATAGTTTTATTTTGTTTGTCGATAGCAATATTGGCAGTTTGTTGAAGTTGGCTATCAACTGCAATCACAATATCCTCAGGCGTGGCATTGTAATCGGTAAAATTAACAGTTGGTAAATTGTCAGTGCGATACCCTTGCTCAAGGAAACGATAGCCATACTTAATCGCAATGGATTCTAAGATACCTTGTGGCTTACCTATATAATTCACACGAATTTTATCCTTTGAAAAATCTAAGTTATATGCCCCCAAGGTCTCGTTATATGTTTGGCGGTATTTGGTCAAACTCAGTTGCGCGTTCATCGCTTTTTGAGTTTCTTGACTGATAATCTCCAATGGACTTGGGGCAGTTACTTGAAGGGTAGATAACTTATTAATGGATGAATAGCTACCACCTTGGATGCTAGTACATCCAGTAACAACAATCGTAAGTGCAGTTAAAAATGGCATTGCTAGTTTGCGAGTTGCTTTCATAAATATCCCAAATTCTTAATTAATAACTGAAGTTACGCAGCCCTTTAAAAAAGCGCTATCATAACAAAAAAAGCAGTCAGCGAGAGTAAACAAATGAACAAAGACATGATAGAACTCTACAGCGACTACCTCATCGCAAGTTTTGGGCAAACCACCGCCACA
>RRZU010197267.1_pt1 | contig 13138 bp, 13 predicted proteins | sample 2165561 | NCBI WGS metagenome assembly RRZU01 (sample SAMN10456909, study PRJNA506462) | wastewater metagenome | isolation source: wastewater sludge | place: USA: Moscow, Idaho
AGAACACGATGTCTTTATTCTGCCGTCCTATTTTGAAGGCATGCCCCTTTCTCCTATAGAAGCACTGGCCTGCGGAATCTCTGTTATTATGACAGATAATGAAAATCTAAGAGACCTTGTAGGGGAATGGATCGTAGGCTGCGGATGGATCGATTTTCTAGAAATGCCGAGACTTTCAGGAGTTGATCAGATTCATGAGGAAGCAAAGGAGGGGTTTGTTTTCCGATTAAAGGAAAGTATGATTCGCCAAAGAACATGGAAAGATGAAAAGCAAAGCGATGTTATTCGCAAGGAAATTGAATCTCATTCATGGGAAGGGCTGGTTAGGCGTATTTTGAAAGTGGTTGTCCAAGCAGGAGAATAAAGAAAGATATTGTTTAGTGTGTGATTCTAAAGAACGATGGATAGTGTTTAGTGATGGAGTGGATATAGAAAAGGAAGGAAACAATCATTTTTTCCTAGAGCAAAAGGCCTCCGTTACACTTTGGCCTAGTTTATAAGATTATAAAAGAAGAACAAGGGACTAGGTCAAATGATCTGGTCCCTTGTTCTTTCGTTGTAGTGCTATAATTATCTTTGTCGATACGTAGATAAGAAGTCGCCAAGTCTCGTTACTGCATACTCTAGGTCTTCGATATTTGGAAGGAAGACAATACGGAAATGGTCTGGTTCTGGCCAGTTAAAACCTGTTCCTTGTGTGACGAGAATTTTTTTGACTCGTAAAAAGTCTAATGCAAACTGCATATCGTCTGTAATATTAAACTTCTTTATGTCTAATTTTGGAAAGATATAAAAGGCTGCTTTGGGTTTTACGGCTGTGACTCCCGGGATCGCATTTAGGGCCTCTGAGATATATTCGTTTTGATCGTAAAGACGTCCTCCTGGTTTTAAGAGTTCGTTCCCTCGTTGTATGCCTCCTAATGCTGTTTGCACGATAGACTGGGCAGGGACATTCGAGCAGAGTCTCATGGAGGAAAGGAGATTTAATCCTTCGATATAGCTTTTTCCAAGGGACAGGTCTCCTGTTAAAACCATCCATCCGATACGGTAGCCTGCTACTTTGTGGGATTTTGAAAGACCGTTGAAGCTCACTACAAAAACATCCGGTGCTAAGGAAGCTAAGGCTGTATGCTTTTGTCCGTCGTAGATGAGGCGGTCGTAGATTTCGTCTGCAAAGATCATAAGCTTGTGTTGTCGAGCGATCTCTACGATTTCTTTTAATATTTCGTCTGGATACAAGGCTCCAGTAGGGTTGTTGGGGTTGATTACAACAATGGCCTTTGTACGGGGCGAGATTTTCTTTCGGATATCTTCTAAGTCCGGGTTCCAGTCTGCTTTTTCGTCGCAGAGGTAGTGGATCGGTGTTCCTCCTGACAGAGAGACGGAAGCAGTCCATAGAGGGTAGTCGGGAGCTGGGACAAGGACTTCATCTCCTGTATCTAATAAAGCCTGCATAGACATGGTTATAAGCTCGCTGACACCGTTTCCTGTATAGATATAGTCTATAGAAGGGTTAGGGAAATTTTTAAGCTGGCAGTACTGCATAATTGCTTTTCTTGCAGAAAAAAGTCCCTTTGAATCGGAATAGCCTTCGGAATCTCTAAGATTATATCTCATATCTTCTATAATTTCATCGGGAGCCATAAGATTAAATGGTGCTGGATTTCCGATATTTAGTTTCAATATTTTGACACCCTCGTCTTCCATACGGAGAGCCTCGTCCATAACAGGACCTCGTATATCATAACAGACATTATCTAGTTTTCTCGATTTATTAAACATTATATACCTCTTTTATGCATTTTTAGGAAAAGTTGTTTTGAAATAATAGATATATTTTACCACAAATAAGAATATAGATAAACGGAGAAGCGTGTATTTTACTTTTTCTTAAAAATTTTGTAGATTTTAGAGGTTGATAACAATTATCATTGACAAATCAAAAAAACGATATTATACTATAAGTAGTGAGTAAGAGCTAACTAAAAGATATTTCTTTAGCGATTACTAACCTCCATAAAGAATTGTTAAAGAATGGATGAGATTCTGATTTTCCCCCAGACAAGAAGGATCTCCTAAAAAATATATTCTACACATAAATAAGTTATACTTGCTCCTCCCCCGAGTAAAGTATACTATTTGAGCGGAACATACTCCTTTACTTATTTCTAAATCCATTCTTTAACAAATATTCTCCGAAAAATAAATTCGCAAAAAAGGACCGGCAGGTCTTTTTTTATTTCTGAAAAAATAGGGTATGATATATACTGTGAAGAAGGTATTTCAGAAGGAGAGTAAAATGCATTTTATAAAAGATTCAGTAGAAAATTATTTAGAAACCATTTTAGTTCTTTCAAAAAAGACGACTATGGTGCGGGCTGTTGATATTGCAGCGTATTGGGATATTAGCAAACCTTCTGTCAGCAATGCGATGAAGAACTTAAGAGAGCAGGGGTTGATTTCTGTAGAGGAAGATGGAAATATTCTTCTTACAGAAAAAGGAATGGCTCAAGCAAAAGAAGTGCTGGAAAAACATTCCCAGATAAAAGATTTTTTGATCTATATAGGGGTCGATCCTGCGACTGCTGAGGAGGACGCTTGTAAAATGGAGCATGTATTTTCCGAGGACAGTTTTGAGAAATTTAAGGCATACTGCCAGTGGATCAATGAGAACAATAAGCCTTATCGGGAAGAAATCAAGAATAAGGAATAATTAGTATTTGATAAAATTTACTTGTGCTAAGGAGAAAACGATGAAAAAAGTACTATTTATTTGCAGATATCATGAAGGTCGCAGTCCGATGGCAGAGGCCTTTCTAAGAAAATACGCAGAGGGGCAGTTCGAGATTTATAGTGCTGGTTTGGAAGAGAAGGGGATCCATCCTCTTGTTAAAAAGGCAATGGAGGAAAAAGGAATCGATCTTTCCAATATCGAGAAAAGACCGTTATCTGATTATATTCGAGAGTCGTTTTATTTCGGCTATGTAATTTCTCTTTGCGACCGAAAGGAAGAGGAAGATTGTCCGATCTATCCAGGGACTCCTCACAGAGAACATTGGCCCATAGATGCTCCAGATATGGAGTCTGGAACGGAAGAAGAGATCCTTGAAAGAATCCGAGAGGTACGCGACCGTATCGAAGAAAAAGTATTGAAGTTTATCGAAGAGCAGAAGTGAGAAAAGCCCTCCATTTTGTGGAGGGTTTTTGCGTGAGAAATTAGAAAAGAATGAGAAGAGGAAAGTTATGGTGAACGATCGGTCTTAATGCTGATTTAAGGATAAGGGGATCAAAAGACGGAGAACATATTTTTAGACTTGCATTTATGGAGAGTGCTTGTTTTAGAAGGCTAAGAAAATTCTGATCAAATGGGATTTTTTAAATTGTTGAATTCTTTTAGAAAAAGAGTTGACAAGGTATAGCAATATAGGTATACTAGTATTGTAATACAGTAGAGATAGATAATCTTTCCTTTTGAGAGGTGTAGAAATTATATATTGTTTTAAGGAAAGATGGGTATTGTATTTTATAATGTGAGAAATTTTATTAAGGAGGGTTGAGTATGGATACGAAACAATATTTTCCACGGAAAACACTAAAAGAAGAAGGCAAGAAGGCTTTATCAGGTCACTGGGGTAAGGCGATTGTGATTATGCTTATTGGTATGCTTGTAGGAGGAATTCCTTCTATTATGAGTATCAATACGCAGATGCACAATATGAATTTTGAAAGTATGGATACAGCGATGGGGGTAGCAGCTTCGGCGTCTACTTCTGCTCCAGGACCAGAGGCAGTATTATTAGGGATTGTATTGTCTTTAATTGGTGCAGTATTATTGGCAGGCTATACTATGGCGACATCAAAGTGGTATCTAGATCTTGTTCAAAGAAATCCAAATACAAGTTTGGGCGACTTCTTTGGGAACTTTAATCTAGTGGGGAAAGGAATTCTAATTTACCTATGGATGAGCTTATGGATGTTCATCTGGTTGCTTATTCCATTGATGATTTTTATTATCACAATGGCTATAGGTGGAGTGGCGATGTTTGCTTCGGAGGGAAGTTCCGGAGGATCCTTTATATTTGTCCTATTGATGGTGATCGCCTTTGCGGCCTATATGGTAATTGCAATTTGGAAGTCTTATTCTTATGGACAGATGTATAATATCATAGCAGACAACCCGACAATCGGGGTCAGAGAATCGATGAGACATTCTATCGCGATAACAAAAGACTATATCTTAGATTTATTTGTATTAGATCTATCCTTTATCTTATGGGGGCTTCTAATAGTCGTGACAGCTGGTTTAGCGGCGTTTTATGTAGGACCCTATATGAGTTCGACTTATGCGATGACTTACTTCTTCTTAAGAGATCAAGCCTTGGATAAAGGGATTTTATCTCCAGAGGTCTTTGGATTAGAGAGACGAAATCTGGTAGAAGATCAGTATATAGATGAAACTATCCAAGAATAAAAAAGGAGTTTATCATGACAGAATCAACTTATAAAAGAGCAGAGGATCCAAAAAAGAGAGAGGAAAATCGCAAGAATCGCAATAAAAAAGGTCTCTTTATCTTTTTAGGAATTTTAGCGGCAGTTGTGATTCTAGCCTTATTAGTAAGGGCCTTCACTCCAAAAGGAGAAGCTTCTCTTTACAGGGAAGAACCCTTCTCTTCTGGAACAGAAAATGTGGCTAAGATTTATATCGAAGGTGAAATCCAAAAAGAGGGAGAAACCTATAATCAAGAGTGGCTGACAGGCCAAATTCGAAATGCCATGTATGACAAGGATAATAAGGGGATTATGCTGGTAATCAATTCTCCTGGAGGAACGGTTTACGAGTCCGATGAAACATGGCAGAGGCTAATGCAGTATAAGAAGGAGACAAATCGTCCAGTCTATGCTTACATGGAACAGATGGCGGCTTCGGGAGGTTACTATATTGCATCTCCTGCAGATAAGATTTTTATTAATCGAAACGGCATTACAGGATCGATAGGTGTTATCGGGGGTATGAGTTTAGATGCCAGCAAGCTTATGGAAGACTTGGGAATCAGAGCAGATTATATCCATACCGGAGACAACAAGGTGATGGGAAATCTCTTTGAACCGATGACGGAAGAACAGAGAAATATTATGCAGCAGCTTTCCGATGAAGCGTATGGCCAGTTTATTGATACTATCGCTGAAGGCAGAAAGATGGATAAAGGAAAAATCAAAGAATTGGCAGACGGAAGAATATATACTGCAAAACAAGCCAGCGAAAATGGTTTGGTCGATGGTATTAGCGAATACAAAGATTTTGAACAGCGCATGATCGAAGATCAGGGGTTGGGAGAGAAAACAAAATTTATCGATAGAGAATATAAGAAGTCAGCACCTTTATTAAAGGATATGCTGGGAGTCAGCGGCGAGAGTCTCTTAAAGGCTATCGGAGGAAACAAGCTTTCTTCTACAATGGATACGATCAAAGACCTTGAAATTAGCGAACCTATGTATCTCTATCAAAAATAATAGACTTCTGTATAAGATGAGATCCTCTTTTGGATCTCATTTTTATGTTATGATAGTTATAATAATACAAGAAGGAAGTCCTTGTTCTGAAAAGGATATCCTGCTTTACAGTATCAGTATATTTTGGAGGGATAATATGAAAGTGATCACAATTGGCCGGGAGTTCGGAAGCGGGGGCCGGGAGTTTGGAAGAAGATTAGCAGAGACCTTGGGAATAGCCTATTATGACAAAGAGATTATAGAGGAATTGTCGAAACGAACAAAGATGTCTGAGGATTTTGTCTCTGAGATCGTTGAAAAAAGACCTGTTCCTTTTTTTCCTATTACAATCGGCCGAAGTTTTTATCCCATGGAAAATCCGATATTTGAACAAAGTCAGGAGATCTTCCGCCAGCAGTCTAAAATCATTAAAGAAATGGCGAAAACCTCTGACTGTGTTATCGTAGGCCGCTGTGGAGATGATATTTTAGAAGAGTTAAATCCGATTCGGTTCTTTATCTATGCCCAGATGGAAAGCCGCATTAAGAGATGCCGGTTAAAGGCCAGTCCAGAAGAGGGGCTCAGTGCAAAAGAGATGAAGAAAAATATCAACGAAATCGACAAAGAACGTTCTAAATATTATGGTTTTTATACAGGCAAAAAGTGGGGAGATCCTTTAAACTACGATTACATGATCAATACTAGTTTTAAAGAAATCAAAGAGCTAGTACATAAGGTTTCGCTGATGTTTTAAGGGGTGTTCGAAGACCCCTAGCGGGTATGAGCCTCTTGATGTGGTTTCTTTTTTGCAGTAGCTGGTTATTTTTGAAAATAGAAAAGGTCTCTGCTTTTGGCAGGGACCTTTTTGGATGCTATTTTTTTGGGTGTTTCTTTTTATATTTTCTTTTATTTGCAGCTCCTTCGTAGTGGATGCCTTCATCTGCTAGGGGTGCTTCTGGATCGAATTCTTCTTGAGGAGTGAAGGCTTCTTCGATGGAGGAGAGAGTGTCTTCTCTTTTTTGGATTCGATTTCTTTTCTCCTGCTGGATTTTTTCGTATTCTTCTCGTGATAGGATATCTCTTATGTGGATATTTACTTCCACAACTTTTTTCCCTTTTTTGTTTTGTACTGCTTCTTTTACATTTTTCTGTGCTGCTTCGAAAATATCCTTTGCTGATTTTCCATATTCTAATATAATATCAGCGTCGATGGTTACTTCGTCCTTATCTTGATCGAGAAAGGCTTGGACTCCTTGGGTGTCTTGTGCAGGTGTATTGTCGGCTCTTTCGCCGATGGAGTCAGCGAAGGATTCTAGAGAGGATTCTTTTGCTCCTAAAACACCGTCTACTTTTAAGATCGCTTCTTTTCCAATAGCTTCCAGATCCCTCCATAAGGAAAGGACATCTGTAGTGTGTGATGATTTTTCTTGATAATTTGTATTTGCCATAATCAGTACTTCCTTTCTTTTATTCTTGTCCTATCATCTTTATACCCGATGAAGGGTCATGTAATTATTTTAAGATAAAAGAAATATAATGATAAGAAAGACTTAAAGAGAAGCTTGAAAGGAGCATTGATTAAAATACTGAAAGATTTGGTTCATGCTGCTTAGGGGATCGGAAAGGAGCATTTCTTCCGGATGCCATTGTATTCCGATTCGAAGTCCCTCTTTGTCTTCAAAGGATTCCACAAGCTGGTCTTCGCTGGTGCTGGATATAATGAGATCAGCCCCTAGTTTTTTCACACATTGATGATGAAGACTGTTTGTATGGATGCGGGAAGTGCGGTCTAATATTTCCCACAGTATAGTATTTTCCTTTAATGAAACTTCGTGATAGGGCAGGCTTTTGTCTTCTGTCTGAAGATGAATGAGGCTTTTACAGTCTCGCAAGGAGACGTCTTGATAAAGGCTTCCTCCCAAGGCTACATTCATCAGCTGCATTCCTTTGCAGATAGCTAGAATGGGTTTGTTCATTTCGATACCATAGCGCATAAGGTCATATAGAAAGAGGTCCAAGTCGTAGTCTACAGGACCAAGGCAGGGATGTGGTTCCTCTCCGTATAATGCAGGGTCCACATCTTTTCCTCCCGAAAAAATAAGTCCGTCGCATTGCTTTAAAAGGTCGTAAGCTCCTTTAAATCCTTTGCAATAAGGTATTAGAAGAGGGTTGCCTCCGTTATTACAGACTGCTTTCACATATCTTTCGTTTTCATAAGCACGGTCTTTTTTGATAAACAAGGGATCGATCTGGTCGGCTCTGGCCCCTAATATTCCTATGACAGGTCTCATTTTTTCACTTCCTTTTTTTGGAAAGTAGTTTGTTGCATCTATAACCTAGTGAGTAGATATGATTACTATGATTAAAAACAATAATAGCATAGTTTCTGACAAGGGTCAATCTTTTTCTATCCAAAGGTTTCAAAAAAGCAAAGATTGCCAAAGGTTTATTTAATATGGTTGTTATAAGAGGTATAATGAGAGAAAGCGAAGGGAAAGGACATGAAAGGATACAATGAAACTGCTGAAGCATTATTTGAATGTTATAAGGGTCTTTCTTCGGGGAGGTTCTCATTTTATAAAATATCAGATTTTTACAAAAATGCTGGAAGGAGCTATTCTTCTTCCCTTCTTTTATTGGGTGATTCAAAGACTTCTAATGTTTGGCGGTTTTAAGGTTATCAGCAACGGAGATATCTTCTCTTTTATTCGGACGCCTTTTGGTGCGGGGGCTCTTCTCTTAGGATTTGTATTCCTATCTATGGCAATATTGATTGAGATTGCCGGTACCATTACCATCAGTTCCTTGGTAATTCAAAAGGGGCCAGAGGTAAGTTTTTATGAAATTATCAAAACAAACCTAAAGAAGATGCCGAAGTTTCTAGATATTGGGACGGTGATCCTCCTTTTATACCTAGCGATCTTCATTCCTTTGACCGGAGCAGGGATTACAGTGAATTTCTTTCAGAATATACGGATTCCGAAGTTTATCAGTTCTGAGATTTTTGCAAATCCCCTCTATCTTGGAATCTATATCTTAATCCTCCTTTTGATGATGGGAGCCAGTGTTTTTCTCCTCTTTACCTTCCATTTTATGGTGATCGGCGATGAACGGCCTCTTAAAAGTATTATAAATAGCATGAGGCTTGTGAAAGAGAATCTGGGAAATTTGATTAAATACTTCTTAGGGACGGCTTTCATCAATTTAGTTATTATATTAATTATCATATTCGGCTGGCTTATGCTGATTATGTATACGATAGACCATGTTCCCATAGAGGGGATGTGGGGCAGGGTTCTTTTGATTGTCCTATGGATCATTCAAATGCTGGGAATACAGTTTGCCTCCATTCTCTTTTTTCCCTTTGAAGTCCATCATCTGACCATGCTTTTTTATCAGTTTGCCGAAAGGACTTCTGGATTTTTCTATATTGAGGATAAACAGCCTAAACTCATTCCAAAGACCAGAGAACATTTTGTAGACCGTCTTTTTAAAAGAAAACGAACAATTCTTGCGGCAGGTGTCTTAGGTGTTTTTCTGGCTGCAGTTCCCATAGGTGTGTTTTTTCGAGAAATCTTTTATCCTCAAGCTAGCGTTCAGGTGATTGGTCACCGTGGAGGAGTCCGAGGGATTCCAGAAAATAGTCTTTCTTCTATTCAAGAGGCTGTGAAAAAAGGAGCAGATGCGATCGAAATCGATGTTCAAAGAACCCAGGATGGAAAGTATATTTTAAATCATGATCGGACATTTTCGAGAATGGCTGGGGCAAATAAACGATCCCATAATATGACACTCGATGAGATTAAAAAGTTGGATTTAGGTTATCGGTATGCCCAGTATAAGGGAGAAAAAGTTCCGACGATTGAAGAAACCATCGATGCGGTAAAGGGAAAGGCTGGTTTGTATATCGAACTAAAAGGCGAAACAGCAGATGAAAAAATGGTCGATGATCTTGTTAAAATTGTGAAAGACAAGGGAATAAAGGATAAGATCGTTCTTATGACCTTAGACTATAATTTAATTAAATATATCGAAGAGAAGTATCCAGAGATGGAGACGGGATTTGTATACTTTTTTGCTGTGGGAAATCCTGGTAATTTTGTAGCAGACCAGCTGCTTTTAGAAGAGGATGCAGCGACGGCAGCGGCCTTAACCAGTATACAAAGTGCCGGAAAGAAACCAGTGGTGTGGACTGTCAATGACGAAGAATCCATGGATAAATTTTTAGGGGAAGAGGTTCAGGGCATCATTACAGATGATGTGGAAAGTCTAGAAGGACGGATTCAAGCGAGTAATGAGAAAAGCGATGAAGACATTCTCGTTAATTTGTTTCTTAAAAACGGAATAAAACTACCCATGTTGAAGCTTCCCTTCTAAAAGAAAACTTGGTGAATTCCAAGTTTTTTAGTGAAATACAAGAAAACAGCTCTTTTTAAAAATGAGAAAATCTCATAGAAAAGAAGAGCTGTACCAGCCTAGTTATTGTATATTATTTTCAGTAATGGGTTCCAGTGGAGGCGAATCGTTTCTAGATGAAGGTGTTTTCATAAGGACCAAGAAGAGACCTGGTATATGAATCTTCGCTTCTCTTGTATGACTCTCGCTTTAGTGGTTTTCGAGGATTTCTTTTATTTGGTTTGCGATAAGAAGGGGTTGTTCGCTATGTTTTACAAAGGGGCCCTTCCAGCTTCCTTTTGTGTGGTTGATACCGTTGAGAACTTTTATGCCCTTTCCTTCTAGGGACCAGTCGTAAAGATTTTTTGTGTAGTCGTCTAAAAGATAGCATTTTTCGTCTAGCTTAAAGGGTACGGAATTTCTTTTGCTGTCGCCGCAAATAGCGAAGAGGCGGTTTTCTTTCGGAATATGAGGCAGATGGTTGTCGAGCCATTCATGCTTTTCTTCTACAGTATAGATAGAATCGGAGAAAATACTTGTTAAAATAAAAAGTTCAATCTCCTTTTCATCGGACAAGAGCTTTACTGCCTCTATCATATTTTCCATAATGGGACGGGAATTAAAATATCCCTTTTTATATAGGGTTTCTAGGGAAACGAGTTTTGTGTCCCATGCTGCAATCGTTCCATCCATATCGACGAATAATTTTACCATAATATTTCCTCCTTATTTTAAAATTGTATAGATTCTTATTAATATATGAAATTTTTTCAAATCTGTCAATCCTTTTTCTAAAGTTTTTTATTTGTGAGGAAAGGTTACAATAAAGTTATGGTAATCATTTAACTTCGTTTTGTGATATAGTTTATATAAAGTCTAAGTTAAAATTTAGAAGTTCTATTTTCGTTCAAGGAGGAAATATTATGTTTATAGAACCTTTATCAGAAGGTTTCCAGATGGCTGGGCTAATGGCCTTTACCTTGATTTTGTGTAGTCTTGCCATCCTTAAATTAGGGAAATATCTTCCCAGCGACCGAGGTCGGGAATTTGCATTTCAAGCAGAAAAATCTGCAGGCAAGAAAACAAGTGCAGGAATTATATTTATTTCTGTTTTTGTAATGGTCTCCTTAATTGTGCTAAAGCTCAGCTGGGAAATACGGTTTTATATTATCGCTGTTTTTATCGAAATGATGACCGGATATCTCGACGATAATTCTGAGAAACCATGGGGAGAACTTACAAAGGGTCTTCTGGATTTTGGGGTAGCGGCATTTATCGCGATTGTCTACATCATTCATAACGGTACCATGATCCACTTAGGGCTGTTTTCTACAGATATTCAAATTCCTGTTCCCATCCTGTTCTTTTTAATTATTGTATTAAACTGGGTGTCGATAAATGTGACCAATATAACAGACGGGGTAGACAGTTTATCAGCGAGGCTTGGAACAGTAACATTAATTTCTTCTATGATCGCTGCTGAAAAATTAGGGACATTAGGAGAGATGAAGCCGGTGTATCTTGTCTTCCTCGCTGTCTTGTTTGTTTACTTATACTTCAATGCGATTCCCAGTACACATCTTATGGGAGATGCAGGATCGAGAGCAATGGGTGTATTTATCAGTATTGCTATCTTAAAGACAGGGAGTCCTTTTCTTTACATACCATTCGCTATTGTCTTTTTATTAGATGGTGCATCCAGCTTGGTAAAATTATCCTTTATCAGGTATTTAAAAATAAAGAATTTTATGAAAGAGATTCAAACCCCTCTCCATGATCACTATAGAAAAAAAGTAGGCTGGGCAAATGAGCAGACAGTCACTCGATTTGTACTGCTTCAGATTATAATATCTGTCATCTTTCTCCTTCTCATATAGAAGAAAAAGGGTATGTGCGAAAACTCGCAGATACCCTTTTTCTAATATTTCCTTAAGTTTAAATAGTAAGGTGTTTTGCACTTGGGGCAGATATTTTTTCCTGGGGTAATGGTATATTTTCTGCCGCAGCGCTGGCATGTATGCTTATACTGCTGGGGATAACGGTCGTCTTTTTTGAAGAGAGAAAAAAGTTTTGCTAGTAGTTTCATAAGACACCTCCTTTATTTCTTTGTCATATAATACCCTTTTTTGTCCTTTTAAAGTGAAAATCCTATACAAATCAAAAGAAACTGATATAATACAAAACAAATAGGAATTCTATAAAGGAGGATACAATATGGGGAAAATGCCTATGCTTTTTGTCGGTCATGGAACGCCGATGAATGCAATAGAAAATAACATATATTCCAATACATGGAAGGACATTCTAAAGGGCTATGAAAAACCAAAGGCAATACTTTCTATTTCTGCCCACTGGTATACAAAGGGAGTCTTTGTTCAAAAGGAGGAAGAGCCCAAGCAGATCTATGATATGTACGGTTTTCCAAAAGAGCTTTACGAGTTGAAATATCCGGCTTCTGGAAGTGGAGACTTATCGGATCGTGTTCTTGCATTAATAGGGGAGGCTAGCGTTAATAATCGTTGGGGAATTGATCACGGCAGTTGGTCTGTACTTTGTCATATCTTTCCGAAAGCGGATATTCCAGTCGTTCAGCTCAGTATCAATGGAGACCTTTCCTTAAAAGAGCATTATGAATTAGCAAAGAAACTGGTACCCTTAAGAGAAGAAGGATTTCTTTTGTTGGGATCTGGAAATATCCTCCACAATCTTTATGAGGTGGAATGGGAACGAAAGGGGATGACGGAAAAGGGCCAGGAGTTTGACGATACCGTTTATAAACTGATTGAAAACAGGGCCTTTGAAGAAATCACCGAAATCGATAAAAACAAGCTTTTTAAATACGCAGCTCCTACAGCTGAACATTTCATACCTCTTTTGTATATCTTGGCAAATATTGAAGACAGAGATTCTATAGAGGTATTTAATCGTGGCGGCGAGATGGGAAGTCTGTCTATGACAAGTTATCTTATTAAATAAATAGAAGATCAAAACAGAGTGTGCATGGCTGTTTTGATCTTTTTTTGGTTCTCTGTCAACAGTTGGGGGATGAAATTAGCAGCAACAGCTAAATCATCCTAACAAGAGTACTTTTTTAGTAAATCCATTAAAATGTTAATAAACCAGTCAATATTGAGGTTTTTAGGCTCAGCAAACAAGCCTAAGAACCTCTTTTTTCTTCTCCTTATCCGAGCACGAATAAAATTCTTGTTCTGAAGTGATGGAAGTTTGGCATTCCAAAGCTTACTCTTTTTAT
>RRZU010749769.1_pt1 | contig 13138 bp, 14 predicted proteins | sample 2165561 | NCBI WGS metagenome assembly RRZU01 (sample SAMN10456909, study PRJNA506462) | wastewater metagenome | isolation source: wastewater sludge | place: USA: Moscow, Idaho
ATAATTCAACTGATTTCATAGTTGCTTCAATCTCTGTTGGATGATGAGCATAATCATCAATTACAACAAATTTTTCATTTGATTGAACAATATCAAATCTTTTTTTAATCCCTTTATAGTTTAAAATATTTTTTCTAATAGTCTCAACATCAAGTTCATTTAAAGCAGCAAGTATTGCTAAAGAAGCATTTGTAGCCATATGAAAACCAAATCCCCAAACTTCAAATGTTCCTAAATCTTTTAAGTCAAATTTTGTACAAGGTTGATTATCTTTTAAAGTGTAACAAAGATTTTTTATATCTTTACTTGGATATAAAAGTGTAGCATCTTCGAATTTCAATTTAGCAATATCTTTATCTTCAGCATTTAAAACTCTTTTTTTTGCCAAAGAGATAAATCTTTCATAGGATTCGTAAAATTTATCATAATCATAATGATAATATTCCATATGCTCAGGTTCAGCATTTGTAACTATTGCACAATAAGGATTTGATAATAAAAATGATGCATCACTTTCATCTGCTTCAAAAGCAACAACGTCATTTACATATCTAAAATTTGAACCAAACTCTTTTGAAATTGCACCAATTAATGCACTACTTTGTAAGATTGTTGCTAAAATTGCAGTTGTTGTCGATTTTCCATGAGCACCGGCTACACAATAGTTTTTCTTATCACCTAAAATTATAGGTAATGCCTCTTTTCTTGAAAGAGTTCTTATTTGTTTAAGCCTAGCTTCTATTAATTCTGGATTTTCATCTGTCACTGCCGCTGAATAAATTACCAATTCTAAATCATCAGTTATATTTGTTGCTTCTTGAGGACAAGATACTTTTATTCCCTCTTTTTCCAACTCTTTTGTAATTGGAGAACTTTTCATATCACTACCACTAACATTATGTCCATCAAAATTTAAAAATCTAGCTAAGGCCGAAAGCCCAATTCCACCAATACCAATAAAATGAACTCTCACTATTTTCTCTCCATTATTAAATGCTGTAATTTTTTATACTCTTCTTCTAAAATATTTTGATTCTCTTTTAAAAATAATGCTATTTCAAAATTAAAATTTGTCAAAAAATAACCGTATTTTTCATCATCATTAATAGCTTCAATATCAACAAACCCGTCATAAAATTCATCAAAATTTAACTCTTTGTTTAAAAAAACAATCATACAATCTATAGAATTTTTTAAAGTATCATCTTCAATAATATTAGCAATTACAAATAAAAGTTCTTTCGCTCCTGCAAAATTTTCATTTGTCCATTTTTCAATTGCATGTTCATATAAAGCTCTTATATAAAAAATATTAGGCTCACTTAAATCTAATTTTTCATTTTTATTTAATAATTTTTCAACACTTAAAAATGCCAATTTTAAAATTTCATCGTATAAAGAGTTTATTTTCTCTTCATCTAAATCAAGAACTAACATAGAATCAAGTGTTTCATACATAAGTTCAATATTTTTTGATTTTATAGAGTTTAATCTAGCCTCTTCTAAATATTTCAAGAAATCAGGATTCTTTCTTGCCTCATTTAACTCTTCATTTGTCATTATTTTCCTTTATTGTTCATCAGATACTGGTATTAATATTTGGTTAAATCTATCCATATCAAAAGATACTAAATCACTATTTGTGTAAAAGAACTTTATAAAAAATCTCTTTCTAAACATTTTCTCTTTTAAAGGTAAAATTTGTAAAATTTCTTTTTGTTTTCTAAGCTCTCTAATTGGATTTTCACTACCTTGAATAATCTCAAGCTTCTCATTAAATATCTTTGCTAAACTCTCAAAATGATCAAGTAACCTTACTTGATTATCTTTTTCTCCAATAGGATCAAAATCAAATATTTTTGTTTTAACTTTAAGTTGAGATGCAACATCAAAAACTATTGGAGATATTTGTTCATAATTTCCACTATCATTTAAAACAACTCCAACATTTTTTACAGCTCTTAAACTCTCTTTTCCAAATTTAAATATAGGGATTTTTAGATCAAAAATAACATCTTTTATTGCTTCTTTATTTTTAAACATAGGAAGTGTAAGCATTAATAAACCAATATTATATTTTCTTGAATCTTCTTTTATTATCTCTTTAAATCCCTTATTTGCATAATCAATTTGTAAAATAATAGTCGGAAAATGTCTTACTTCATCTTTAATAATATCCATTATATGAACAGTTGTAGGTCTTGTTATTTTAATGATGAGAAGTGAGTTTTTCAACTTATTGTTTAAAAACTTAGCTTCTGCAAGAGCTTTTTTTACACTTTTTTCACTTTCTAAATAAAGGTCTAAATACAAGTAAATTTTACTCCCAAAAGGCATAGGGAATTGACCTTGAGTTTTACCTATAACATTGTATATATTCATTAAAACAGTAGGTTTCCCAATAACCAAAATCAAATCGTTTGGTTTTAAAACTAATGTTGGTTTTAAATCAAGCATTTTTTGATTTCTATAAATACCAAAAATTCTCCACTGCTTTTGTTCTATTGAAGCAATTGAACGGTAAGCATAAGAACTTCCAAAAGGAATTCTTATCTCCATAATTTCACCTTGTTTTAAACCAATATTTTGAGCTAAAACTGGAACATTAGGTAATCTTTCAACCATTCCATTTGCTAAAACTTCAATCCCTTTATATATATTTAAAAATGGATCATTTAACTTTATTCCCCAATAATCCAAAATTGTTATTTGAAGATTTTTTTTATATTCTCTTATATTTTTAATAACACTCAACATCTCATCTTTTGAATTAAGAGCCATTAAAACTTCACTATGTATATTTTTTCCTAATACCATAGCTAATTTTGAATTTGATGTTGGATCAAACTTATAAAAAGTAAAATTTGAAGGTTTTTGAACTGGTAAAATCACATCATTTAAGTAAACAACATCATAGTTATTGTCACCTGTATTTGACTCAACTATTCTTTGTAATAACTTCTTTGCAACGATACCATCAAGTATAATTAATATTTTTTTCATGGCCAAAATTATATCTTAAAAAGTTTAATAGTAGATTTTGGGTACTATATATTTTATTTTAAAAAGGTTTATAAAATTTATGGAATTTAAAATTGACGCAACTTCAAAAGGCGCTAGGGCTTGTACTATAAAAACAGCTCATAGCACTATACTAACACCTGTTTTTATGCCAGTTGGTACACAAGGAACTGTAAAAGCTCTTGATGCTAATGACATGTTAGAAATGGGAGCAAAAATTATACTTGGTAATACATATCACTTATATTTAAGACCTGGTAGTAAACTAATAAAAAAGTTTGGAGGTCTTCATGGTTTTTCAAAATTCCCAAACTCTTTTTTGACAGATAGTGGAGGATTTCAAGCATTTTCACTAAGTGATAATAGCAAACCAGATGAAAATGGAATTATGTTTAAATCGCATATTGATGGAAGTCGTCACTACTTTACACCAAAAAGTGTTTTAGATACTCAATATGACTTAAATAGTGATATTATGATGATTTTGGATGATTTAGTTGCTCTTCCTAATACAAAAGAAAGAATTGCAAAATCAATAGAAAGAACTACAAAATGGGCCAAAGAAGCAATAGAATATCATATGGAACAAAAAGCTAAAGGTATTGGTACAAAACAAAATATTTTTGCAATTATTCAAGGCGGTACAGATAAAGAATTTAGAAAAATGAGTGCTGAACAATTATGTGCATTAACTGATTATGATGGTTTTGCTATTGGAGGTTTAAGTGTTGGTGAACCAAATCAAGATATGTATGATACAGTTGAGTGGACAACTCAATTTATGCCAAAAGATAAACCAAGATATTTAATGGGCGTTGGAACTCCTGAGGATTTAATAGAAAATATTGAACGTGGAGTTGATATGTTTGATTGTGTAATGCCTACAAGAAATGCAAGAAATGGAACACTATTTACAAGCTTTGGAAGATTAAATATCAAAAAAGCCGAATTTAAAGAAGATGCTTCTGCTATTGATGAGAATTGCGAATGTTATACATGTAAAAATTTTACAAGAGCTTATTTAAACCATCTTCTTAGAGCTGGTGAAATAACATATTTTAGACTAGCTTCAATTCACAATATTCACTACTATTTAGATTTGATGAGACAAGCAAGACAAGCTATTTTAAATGATAATTGGGTTGAGTTTAAAAAAGAGTTTTATACAAAAAGAGGCAAATAAACTTTTTTTTGATAGAATAAAAGAATAAAAAATTAATACAAATTTAGAATAAGGAAAAAAATGAGTACAGTTGACGATAAATTACTAGCAAAATTAGAAAAACTTTCAAGCCTAAGAATAGAAGATAATGACAAAGAAAAAATTAAAAGTGATCTTTCACAAATGCTTGAATTTGTTAATAACTTAAATGAGGTTGATGTTTCAAATGTTGAAGCAACTTTTAGCACTATTAGTGGTGGAACTCCTTTTAGAGAAGATGTTGCAGTTCAAAATAAAGAGATTTCAGACTCTATTTTAAAAAATGCACCAAAAGGTGAAGATAGCTACTTCGTAGTTCCAAAAATTATTGAGTAAAAAATGATTACAGTATACGGAATAAAAACTTGTGGCAGTGTGCGAAATGCTTTGAAATTTTTCAAAGACCACAATATTGAAGTTGAATTTTTCGATTTTAAACAAAAATCACCAACACCTGAGCAAATAAAAGACTGGACAAAGAAAAGTGATATAAATGTTTTTTTTAATAATAAAGGAACAAAATATAAAACCTTGAATTTAAAAGAACTAAATTTAGATGAAAATGGAAAATATGAGTGGCTTTGTAAAGAACCTCTTTTATTTAAAAGACCTGTAATTGAGTTTGATGATAAATTAATTGTTGCTTGGAATGAAGAAGAGTATAAAAAAGTTTTTCTATAAAAGTACTATCTAAAAACTATTTTAGTATTTAAAGCTAAAATTTATAAGCTATACTAAAATAGTGTCCAAATCCTGTTGTGTCTGTTTTTTTATCATTTAAAATCTCATTGTCTTTCCACTGAGTCATATTTTTATAAGCTTTTAGTCCATACCCTATAAGCCATGATTTATTATGTAAATATAGTCCTAAATATGATTGTAAAGAGTCACTTGTTCTATATTGTCTTTCAAAAGAATTTTCATCAAGATCGCTTCCAAACTCATAATCTAAATAACCTTGAAACGAAATAAATCTACTATCTGTAAAAAAATAAAGAGGTTTAAACCAGTTAATATGAGCTACATATCCATCGAAAGTATGTTCATTACTAGCTCCATAATTCTCATCTATATATCTTGTATAAAAATTAACTCCACTAGTTCCTAGCCAAGGAATATCTATATCACTTCCAATACCCATCCACAATACGTTTAAACCTTTTCCATTTGGTTCATCAGCATAATAATAATCAAAAGCTAAATATAACTCTTTTAAAGCTTTATATGAAAAATCTTTGTTAAATAAATAATCCAAAGATATTCTAGGTTCTATATCCACAAAATAGTTATTACTTCCATGCTTATCACTACTTTTACTATTTAAAATATCTATAAAATCTACATATCCATATAAATCAAGCCATTCATACCTTCCGCCAAATTCAACTTCAAGATATGTATCATCAAATTTAAAAGGTCCACCTCTTTGGTTTATACCCTTCATCAAAATAACATTTGCCCATTGTTTATTTTCTATTGTAGATATATCTTTTGCAAAAAGTTCTATATTAAAAAAAGAGAAAAATAGTAAATTTAAAAGTAATACGATAAATAAAAATTTTTTCATGGTAAATCAAAAATAAAGAGTTTTAACTCTTTATTTTCTAGCTTCTTTCAGAGTTTCTGCTATCATAAATGATAACTCAAGCGCTTGATCAGCATTTAACCTTGGATCACATTGCGTGTGATATCTACTTGCTAAACCATCTTGAGTAATGGCTGCTGATTTACTTCCTGTACATTCTGTTACATTTTGTCCAGTCATTTCAAGATGAATTCCACCTGCATATGATCCTTGAGCTTTATGAATTTGGAAGAACTGTTTTACTTCTCCTAAAATTGCTTCGAAATCTCTAGTTTTATATCCATTATCTGCTTTTATAGTATTTCCATGCATTGGATCACTTGACCATAAAACTTTTTTACCCTCTTTTTCAACTCTTGCTAGAAGTTTTGGGAAAAACTCAGCAATCTTTTCATTACCCATTCTAACTATTAAATTTAATCTTCCAGCTTCATTTTCAGGATTTAGTGTATCAATTAATTTAATTAATTCATCTTCTTTCATAGATGGACCAACTTTACAACCAATTGGATTTTTTATTCCTCTGAAATACTCAATATGAGCACCATCTAAATCTCTTGTTCTATCTCCAATCCAAAGCATATGAGCAGAACAGTTAAACCAATCACCTGTTATTGAATCTCTTCTTGTAAGTGCTTCTTCATAATTTAATAAAAGTGCTTCATGTGAAGTAAATAATGTTGTTTGATTAAGTTGTGGCGTATTTTCACTAGTAATTCCACAAGATTTCATAAATGTTAAACTTTGAGATATTTTATCTACTAGTTCTTCATATTTTGCACCCAAAGTATTATCTCTTACAAATCCTAAATTCCAGTGGTGTATTTGATTTAAATCAGCCATTCCACCTCTTGCAAATGCTCTTAAAAGATTCATTGTAGCAGCACTTTGGTTATATGCTTTTAGAAGTTTTTTTGCTTTTGGTTCTCTTGCATCAGTATTAAAATCCATATCATTTATGATATCTCCTCTATACGATGGTAAAGATATACCATTTATATCTTCAAAATCTGCACTTCTTGGCTTTGCAAATTGTCCAGCAACACGACCAACTTTCACAACGGGACAACCTCCTGAGAAAGTAAGCACAACAGCCATTTGCATAATTACTTTAAATAAATCTTTTATATTTTGTGCATTAAAAGAACTAAAACTTTCAGCACAATCCCCACCTTGAAGTAGAAAAGCTTTACCATTTACAACATCAGCTAGCTGTTTTTTTAAGTTTAGGGCTTCTCCTGCAAAAATTAAAGGAGGATAACTAGCTAACTCTTTTTCAACATTTTTTAAAATATTTAAATCATTATATGTTGGTTGTTGTTTTATTGGAAAATCTCTCCAACTACTTGGGCTCCAGTTTTTCATTTCTACACCTTTTATATTTTTATTATTGGAAAAATTTTATCCAATATATCTTAAATCAAAATTAATGTTTTAATTTTGATAATAATTCTTTAAATGATACTTTAAATGCTTCTAATCCATCTGTTAAAAGCTTTTCATAAACTTCATTCATGCTAATTCCATTTTGATCAAGAAGAGTAAAGTATTTATTACACTCATCTTCACTCATAATAGAACTTTGATCTTTTTTCCCATCTCTTAACCAATCTTCAATAGTTCCAAGAGGGGCTGTGTTTATAGAGTTTGGATAAATTAAATTATCTACATAATAAGATGGGCTTAATTCATTACCTTTTACACCAGTACTTGCAAAAAGTGTTCTGATATTTGCATTTCCTAACTTATTTACTTCATGATAACATTTTGTAGCATTTACAATTCCTAATTTAGAAGTTTGTAACATTTTTGAACCTAATGTAGTATCCATTAATCTATCAAATCTTGAAACAAAAATAGATACAACACCTTTTGTATCTTTGTTTGAATCTTTAATTCCCTCATCTAAAGCCATTGCACATTTTTTCGCTTGTTCTGGTGAGACAATTAAAGTTGCCTTTATATGAACTCCTCTTGAACTAAGTTCTCTCATAGCAATATATCCAGCATTTGTAGCAGGAATTTTTATCATTACATTGTCAGCATTTAAACTTTTGTAAATTCTAAGTCCTTCTTCAATAGTTCCAGCTGCATCATCACAAAGCATAGGGTCAACTTCAATTGATATAAATCCATCATTTGAATCTATTTTATGAAGAGGTTCTAAAAGAGTTGCTGCTCTTTTGATATCTGTTAATGCTAATTCTTCATAAATTCTTTTTTGGTCATTTGCTTGTAACATATCAAGTTGTTGTTTATAAGCAACAGAACCTGTAATTGAAGCCTCAAAAATAGCTGGATTTGATGTAGCACCTTTAATAGTTCCATCATTAATAATTTCTTGAAATCTATTTTCTAAAAAATCTCTCTCTATAAAATCACACCAAATTGAATAATTTATATCTTCAAATAATCCCATAAAATTCTCCTTTTAAGGTAATTAACTTATTTAATATACTCTAAGATTTTTGTTAAATCTTTTGTATCTACTACAATATTAGCCTCTTTTTTAAGTACTTCTTTTGCACAAAAAGCAACTCTTGTATCAGCTTCTTTAAACATACTTAAGTCGTTTGCTCCATCTCCACAAACCAATGTATCGGCTTTTGAAATTTTTAAAAGTCCTTGTAGTCTTCTAATCATATCACCTTTTGAATAGCCAAACATCATATCACCACCAACAAGTCCTGTTAGTATTCCATCTTTTTCATGTAAGATATTTGAAAAATCAGCATCAAGACCTAATTTTTCTTTAGCTGGAGAAGTACCAACTCTAAATCCCCCACTAAAACAAACAACTTTATAATTCATTTTTTTCAATTCAGTTACAATTTCATAAGCACCTGGCATCAAAGGTAGTTCTTTACAAATATCAACTACTTTTTTATGTTCCATACCTTTTAGAAGAGAAACTCTTTGAATTAAAGATTCAAAAAAATCCAATCTTCCACTCATAGCTTCTTCAGTTATTTTTTTAACTTCATCTCCTAAACCAAACTCTTGTGCCAAAATATCAATTGTCTCACCATCCATAAGTGTTGAGTCAAAATCGAAAACTGCTAATTTCATAAATATCCTAAAACTTTAAATATTAAAGGGTATAATATTAGCTAAATTTAACTAAATAGTTTAAAAAAGGAATCTTTTTTTATGTTTGAAACACTAATTCAAAAGCTTCAAGAAGATAGATACTTAACTCTTGAAACAACACCTCAGCATGAACCATCTATGCACAATATTATTGAAAAAATTAAAAAATTTAAAATCGACACAAAAGTAGATGGATTTACTTGTACAGATAATCCTCTTGCAAAATTAAAGTACTCTTCACTTTTTGCTGCACTAAAACTTCAACAAGAGTTTAAAAAACCAGTAATTGCAACAGTAGCAATGAGGGATAGAAACAAAATAGCTTTACAATCTGATCTTTTAGGTGCAAATGATTTTGACATAAGAGCAATACTAGCATTAACAGGTGATCCTGCAAATATGAGTGATCAGCCAAATACAAAAGGAGTTTATGAAGCAAACTCTTTAATGCTTTTAAAAATGATAAAATCTTTCAACTACGGAATGGATTTTGCAGGAAGACCTTTTAAAATTGAACCTAAACAAATTTTTCCATTTGCAGTTGTAAATGCTTATGCAAAAAACTTTGGTTCATTAGAGAAAAAAATGAATCAAAAAATTCAAAATGGAGCTGTTGGAATTATAACTCAACCAGTTTTTGATATAGAAAATGTTAAAAAACTTTTAGAATATTTTGAAAATGCTAAAGAAAATGTTGATGGTGAAAAGAAAAAAGCACAACTTATTCTAGGACTTTTCCCTATAACAAAATTAAGAACAGCCCTATTTTTATCAGCTCAAGTTCCAGGTATTCATGTTCCTCAATTTTGGATTGATGAGTTAGAAAAAGCCCATAGTATTAGTGAAGAGGAAGAGTATAAAGTAGGAATGCAACTAAGCCAAAATCTCTATAGAGAAATAAATAAAATTCATCCAAAAATTCATTTAATGACTGCAAATAATAAATTTGATGTTGCAAGTGAGATTATAGGTTGAAATTAGCTGCTATTGATATAGGACTTAAAAGAATTGGAGTTGCTATTTGCTTAACAAGTGATATCGTAACTCCTCAAATGGCAATAATCAGAAAAAATAGAAACCAAGCTGCCACAGATGTAAATACTTTTTTAAAAGAGTGGGAAATTGACAAACTAATTGTTGGATTTCCTAGTTCTAGTGAAGATTCTCAAAATAGAATAAAACATTTTGTAAATTTATTAGAACTTAAAATTCCTTTTGAATTTCAAGAAGAAAACATGAGTTCAATTGAAGCTGAAGATTTAATCAAAGGTGAAATCAAATACAAAAGAGATGGTAGAGTTGATTCTTTAGCTGCAAAAATAATTTTGGAAAGATATCTACAAAAAAAATAGCACTACTAGTCAATAAATTTTAGTAAAAAAATCTTTACTAAAATCCACAATTTGTATTCAATAAAAAATCAGAGTCTTATCTTTATGTACTGTTAAAATTTCTTTTACTCTTTGTTGCCAAGCAGCCCCAAAAGTTTCAAGTTCTTCTTTTGAAGCAGATTCTTGTAAACCTCTTTGCATTAATGTTGGATTAAAATTACTCAAAGCAATATTTGTTAAATCATAACTAACCTCAATACTTTTTTCATTATCAATTCTTGTAAATCTCATATCACCTTTTATAGATGATTCATATTTAAGAAGATTATTTCTAGCAAATTTACCTTGTAAACCTTTAAATCCATCTTCTTCTTTTGCTCCCGTTAAAAATGAAGCAACATTTGCTAAAACTCCTGTAATCCCAGAAGATTTAGAATCTCTTAGCTCAACTTTTATTTCACCTCTTACAGGTAACTCATTTTCATATAATTTTTTTAAAGAATAAATAGTCATCAAATAAGCACCAGCAACAGTTGGACAAGAGTGACCACTTAACTTTACTACATCTTTAAAAGTATATTCGAAATCTTCATCTACACCTAAAAATTGACCTAATTTATCCTTTAAAACTATGCTTTCAACATCTTTATAAAAATCTATATTTTTCATTAATTGCACCCTTTACGTAAAATTATCAGTAATCATTTTGCAAGATGGGTTTTTAGGAGAGATTTAAGGGGCGACCCATCATTGCAAGCTCTTTTATAGAGAATTGAATTCTATACTACAATTAAAAATTATATATTGACTCATATCAAATTTAATTTTTTAACTTATTTACAACTACTGCTATTGCAAATCCACCATCATGAGTAATACTCAAATAAGATTTTTTAATTTTAAATTTTTTTCTAAGAAATTTACTATATTTGAGTTTTGGAGCACCATTTTTATCTTTTTTTATTTTGATATCGTAAAAACTACAAATTTCCCCAATCCCAGTGCCTATTGCTTTGCTCGCTGCCTCTTTTGCAGCCCAAAATCCTGCTGCTGTTTCTGCTTTTTTTACAATATCTTTTTCTTCTTCATTTAAAAATCTGTTATAAAACTTATCTCCAAACTTTTCGTGCATCTTTTTTATTCTTTCAATGCCTACAATATCTATTCCTATCATTTAAACCTATCTTTTGTATAATCTATGTTATGAATCTATTCTTTAAAAAATTATTATATATTATTGTTATGCTATTTATTATTAGCTTAATTTCATTTATTGCAATAAATTTAGCACCAAACTCGTTTTTTGCAAGTGGGGAGTTAAATCCAAATATTACTCCAGAAGCAATAGCGGAACTAAAAGCGATTTATGGACTTGATAAACCTCTTTATATTCAATTTTTCTCGTGGATAAGCTCAATAATTCAGCTAGATTTTGGAATATCCTTTTCAAGTGGTGCAAAAGTAAAAGATGAGATTTTAAATAGAATTGAAGTTACACTAATTTTAAATATTATTTCAATGATTTTAATTTTTTTAATAAGTTTATATTTTGGTATAAAATCAGCAATGAAGCAAAATAGCTTCTTTGATAGATTTACAAATCAGCTTTCACTTTTAAGCTTTTCAATGCCATCTTTTTATCTAGCACTTGTATTGGTTTTAATTTTTTCTATAAAATTTGAACTTTTCCCAATAGCTGGACTTCACAGTGTACCAAAAGATGGAAGCTTAACTTACTATTTAGATTTTGCTTGGCATTTAACACTTCCTATATTTATTATAGTTTTTGGTGGAATTGGAAGCTTGATTTTATATATAAGAGCATTAACAATTGAAATTTTAAAAAGTGATTACATATTTTTTGCAAGAGCAAGAGGATTAAACAATAAAATTATTCTAAGACACTATATATTACCAAATTTATACCCTCCAATTATTACTCTTTTAGGACTAAGCCTTCCTGGAATTATTGGAGGAAGTGTAATTTTAGAGACAATTTTTTCAATAGATGGAATGGGTCTTTTATTTTACCAGAGTGCTTTAAGTCATGATTATCCCGTGATTATGGGAATACTTATTATTGGTTCCTTTCTTACACTTTTAGGAAATATATTAGCTGATTTAGTATTATTAAAATTAAATCCAAACTACAGTGAAAAATAAAATCAACAAAAATAAAAGGAAAATATTTTGCAAGTTATTAAAACAGTTGAAGAATTAAAAACTATTAGAAAAGAGTTAAATGGAACTATTGGTTTTGTTCCAACAATGGGTGCTTTACATGATGGGCATATATCTTTAATAAAAGAAGCTAGAGCAAATAATGACTTTGTAATAGTATCTATTTTTGTAAATCCTACACAGTTCTTAAAAGGTGAAGATTTAAGTACATATCCAAGAAAAGAAGAAGCAGATATAAAAATTTGCCAAATGTGTAAAGTTGATTTTCTTTTTATGCCAGATATAAATACTATGTATGAAGAAGATGAAGTTTTAATAAAAGCCCCTCAAAATAGTTATGTTTTAGAAGGTCTTACACGACCTGGTCACTTTGATGGAGTTTTACAAGTTGTTTTAAAACTGTTTAATCTTACAAGACCTACAAATGCATATTTTGGAAAAAAAGATGCTCAACAATTAGCTCTTATACAGCAGATGGTAAAAAATTTATTTATAGATATAAATATTGTACCTTGTGATATAGTAAGAGAAATTAGTGGTTTAGCACTGAGTTCAAGAAATGTATATTTAAGTGCTGAACAAAAACAAGAAGCTCTTAAAATATCTAAATCTATTTATATGGCTGGAAATCTAATCGCTAAAGGCGAAAGAAATTCGAAAGTAGTAAAAGAAAAAATTTATGAAGTTTTAGAAAATCTTGACGTTGAATATGTAAAAATTGTAAATAAA
>RRZU012259169.1_pt1 | contig 13138 bp, 11 predicted proteins | sample 2165561 | NCBI WGS metagenome assembly RRZU01 (sample SAMN10456909, study PRJNA506462) | wastewater metagenome | isolation source: wastewater sludge | place: USA: Moscow, Idaho
AGAGACCGACCGCCGTCCGGGTGACGTGTTGGCCGAAATCCGGGCCCTGGTGGACGACGGCGTGCAAGAGATCACCCTGCTCGGTCAGAACGTCAACACCTACGGCGTCGAGTTCGGTGACCGGTTCGCCTTCGGCAAGCTGCTGCGGGCCTGCGGCACGATCGAGGGCCTGGAGCGCGTCCGGTTCACCTCGCCGCACCCGGCGGCCTTCACCGACGATGTGATCGAAGCGATGGCCGAGACGCCCAACGTGATGCCCAGCCTGCACATGCCGCTGCAGTCCGGCTCCGACCGGGTGCTCAAGGCCATGCGCCGCTCGTACCGCTCCGAGAAGTACCTGGGCATCATCGAGCGGGTCCGCGCCGCCATGCCGCACGCCGCGATCACCACCGACATCATCGTCGGTTTTCCGGGTGAGACCGAGGCCGATTTCGCCGAGACGTTGCGGGTCGCGCAGGCGTCCCGGTTCGCCGCCGCCTTCACCTTTCAGTACTCCATCCGGCCCGGCACCCCCGCCGCGACGATGCCCGATCAGGTGCCCAAGCAGGTCGTCCAAGAGCGCTACGAGCGGCTGATCGACCTGGTCGGCGACCTGGCCTGGAGCGAGAACAAGAAGCTTCTGGGCACCCGGGTCGAGGTGCTGTTCGCGGCCGGCGAGGGCCGCAAGGACGCCGCCACCGCCCGCGTTTCGGGACGGTCGCGCGACAACCGCCTGGTGCACGTGGGGCTACCGGACGGGGCTGAGCGGCCGCGTCCGGGCGACATCGGCCTGGCCGAGATAAGCTACGCCGCGCCGCACCACCTGGTCGCGGACGGGGGAGTGACCGGCCTGCGGCGCACCCGCGGCGGTGACGCCTGGGACGCCCGGCACACCCCCCAGAAGCGGCTGGTCGGGCTGGGCCTGCCGACCCTGACCGCGGCACGTTCCCTCAGCTGAACGCCGGCGACCAGGGATCGCCAGGGCGACACCGCCGCTGGGTACGATCGCGGCACACCGACGGAGGAGTCCGATGTTCAACCTGTTCAGTGTCTTCTACAGCCTGCTCGGGCTGCTGGCTCTCGTGATCACCGGCGCGGTGGTCACCGGACGCCTCCGGCAGGGCGCCCGCACCCTGATGTGGTCCGGCATCGTGATGCTGGCGCTCACCCATGTGTCCGGTCTCGTCACCACCGCCATGATTCAGGCTCGAAGCCCGGTGTTCGCCTACGCGGCGCTCAATTTCGCGAGCGTCGCACTCACAGTGGTCGGTACGGTTCTGTTGATTCTGGCGATCGGACGAGCCGCCCGCGAGGGTCAGCCGTCCGAACCCAGTGCGCCCGGTGCGCCGCAGTACCCGATCCAGGGCGGTGGGTACCAGCCCCAACCGGGCAATCAGCCCTATTCGGGTGATCAGCCCTACGGCCGGCCGCAACCCTACGACCAGCCGGGCACCTGGGGCGACCAGCAGCGTCCACGCTGAGTGCGGAACGAGGGCGCCTCAGCCCGCGGACGCCTCGGCGAAGGCCTCGCCGATGATGTCCAGGCCCTCGTGCAGCAGGTCGTCGCTGATCGCCAGCGGCGGCAGGAAGCGAAAGACGTTGCCGAACGAGCCGGCGGTGAGCACCACCAAACCCCGCGCGTGACATGCCCTCGCCACCCGCGCGGTGAGGCCGGCATCGGGTCGCTTGGTGCCCGGTTCGACCAGTTCGACCGCCATCATCGCGCCGCGTCCCCGGATCTCGCCGATCGAGGGGTGGTCGTCGGCGAGCTCGCTCAACCGGGTGCGAAAGATGCGCTCGATCTGCCGGGCGCGCCCGGGTAGGTCGTGGGTCTCCATCTCTTCGATGGCGCCCAGGGCCGCGGCGCAGGCGACCGGGTTACCGCCGTAGGTGCCGCCGAGGCCGCCGGGGTGCACGGCGTCCATCAGTTCGGCGCGTCCGGTCACGGCGGCCAGCGGGAGCCCGCCGGCGATGCCCTTCGCGGTGGTGATCAGGTCGGGCACCACGCCTTCATGATCGCAGGCGAACCAGTCACCGGTGCGGCAGAAGCCGGTCTGGATCTCGTCGGCGATGAACACCGCGCCGTGATCGGTGCACCACTGCGCCAAGCGGGGCAGAAAGCCGTCCGGTGGCACGATGAAGCCGCCCTCGCCCTGGATCGGCTCGATGATCACTGCGGCGACCTGGCTCTCGCCGACCTGCACGTGCACCAGAGACTCGAACTGCGCGAACGCCTCGTCCGCGACCTGCCCGGCCCCGCCCGGCCAGCGGTACGGGTAGGCCATCGGCACCCGGTGGATGTCGGACGCGAAGGGGCCGAAACCGTGCTTGTAGGGCATGTCCTTGGCGGTCAGTGCCATGGTCAGGTTGGTGCGTCCGTGGTAGGCGTGGTCGAAGCAGACCACGGCGGTGCGTCCGGTGGCGACGCGGGCGATCTTGATCGCGTTCTCGACCGCTTCGGCGCCGGAGTTGAACAGGGCCGACTTCTTGGCGTGCGTGCCGGGGGTCAGCGCGGCGAGTCGCTCGGCCACGTCGACGTACTCCTCGTAGGGGGTGACCATGAAGCAGGTGTGGGTGAATCGCTCCACCGCGCGCTGGACCCGCCGGACCACCGCGGGCGCCGCGTTGCCGACCGTGGTGACCGCGATGCCCGAGCCGAAGTCGATCAGGTGGTTGCCGTCGGCGTCCACCAGAATGCCGCCGCCCGCTTCGACGATGTAGGCGGGCAGTGTGGTCGCCACGCCGTCGGCGACGGCGGACTGCTTGCGGGCGGCCAGCTCGAGCGAGCGTGGCCCGGGAACGGAGGTGACCAGCCTGCGGCGCTGCTCCACCGGCATCTCGAACTCCTTGCGACGGGACGAATCCCACCCATCGTCGGGGCTTGGAGTCATGCTGTCGAATACTCATTCACTAAGCTGCCCATGCCCCTTGGGCATACAGTGGGCACCCAGGAGGTCGCATGGAACTGCGCACGATCGGCTACTTCGTTGCGGTCGCCGATGCCGGCTCGGTGAGCGCCGCGGCCCGGGTCACGCACATCACCCAGCCCTCACTCTCGCGCCAGCTGCGACAGCTCGAGAAAGAGCTGGGGCTGGAACTCTTCACCCGGCAGGACGGGCCGCTGACCCTCACGCCGGCCGGCCGGCAGTTTCTGCCCGCCGCCCGCGACCTGCTCGGCCGGGCCGAGGCCACCCGAGCGGCCGCAGCGCAGATCAGGGGCGGCAGCCTGCCTGCGCTGACCGTGGCCGCCCCGGCGGTCACCCTCAACGACGTTGTCGCGCCGTTCTTCGCCACCTTCGGTACCGATGACCCGATGCCGCGGGTGCTGCCGATGGATTCGGCCGACGAGTACGGCGCTCTGGAGCGAGGAGCCGACCTGGTGATCGGCACACGTCCACCCCCGGGCGCACTGGCGGGGGTCAAGGTGGCGGCCTTTCCGGTGAACGCCTACGTGCGGGCCGAGCACGAGTGGGCCGCTCGGCGCGAAGTCCCTCTGGTCGAACTGGTCGAGCGCGAGTTGCTCGTGCCGACCGGCGAAAGCCATGCCCGGCGGGCCTTCGATGCCGCGGTCGAGACCGATGGTTTGTCGGTGCGACTGATCGAGTTCAGCTCGTCCCAGGTGGCGCAGGCGATCGCCGCCGCCGGGCGCGGTATCGCGGTGGTGTCGGATGATCCGCGCTACGAACTGGTTCAACTGCGGGTGATCGCCGGCTCGGGTCGGCTGCTGCGGATCGGGCTGTATGCGGCCTGGCAACCAGGGCATCACGGCGCCACGCAACTGGCCGCGTTGGCGAGCCGGCTGAAGAGTTTCGTGCGTGAGCGCTACGCACCACGCCCCTGAGCAATGGTCCGGGTCGTGATCGCCGCTGATGGGCCTGTCGAGATGGTGTGGTCCGAGTGCGAGTCACGGGTGCGGCGTGCGCGTCCGGGGTCACCAGGGCCAGTGACGTGTCCCCGATCCTCGCTGATCGAGCGCGACGAGATTCTTGGCACTGGTCTCCACACGCTCGACCAGCGGATCCTCAGCCTTCGAAGCCGTGGTACTGCATCACATGCTTGACCCGGGTGTACTCCTCCAGGCTGTACATGCTCAGGTCCTTGCCGTGGCCGGAGTGCTTGAAGCCGCCGTGCGGCATCTCGGCGACCAGCGGAATGTGGGTGTTGATCCAGACGCAGCCGAAGTCGAGCCGCATGGCCAGCCGGGCCGCGGTGCCGGCGTTGCTGGTCCACACCGAGGACGACAACCCGTAGCGGGTGTCGTTGGCCAGCCCGACCGCTTCGTTTTCGTCGGTGAACTTCTGCACGGTGATCACCGGGCCGAAGATCTCGGTGGTGATCAGCTCGTCCGACTGCCGAACGTCCGCGATCACCGTCGGTTCGTAGAAGAAGCCCTCGCGCTGCAGTTGATGACCGCCGGTGACCAGCCGCGTGTGCGACCCGGCGCCCTCGACCAGCCCCGACACGTGGGCCAGCTGCCGGGGGTTGTTGATGGGGCCGAAGAGGATGTTCTCGTCGTCGGGATCCCAGCCGGTGCGGGTCGCGGCCGCGGCCTTGCCGAGTTCGGTGACGAACTCGTCGTAGACGCCGGCCTGACACAGCACGCGGGTGGCGGCGGTGCAGTCCTGGCCGGCGTTGAACAGGCCGGCCACCGAGATGCCCTCGATCGCGGCAGCCAGGTCGACGTCGTCGAAGACCACCACCGGGGCCTTGCCGCCCAACTCGAGATGCGCCACCTTCAGGTCGGCCGCCGCGGAGCGGGCCACCGCCATGCCGGCCCGGGTCGATCCGGTGATCGACACCATGCGCGGAATCGGGTGTGCGGTCAGCGCGGCACCGGTGTCCCGATCGCCGCAGACGATGTTCACCACCCCGGCGGGCAGAATGTCCTGCAGCTTCTCGACCAGCCACACCGAGCTGGCCGGTGTGGTGTCGGACGGCTTCAGCACGACCGTGTTGCCCGCGGCCAGCGCGGGCGCCAGCTTCCAGATCGCCATCATCATCGGGTAGTTCCACGGCGCCACCTGACCGACGGGCCCGATCGGCTCCCGGCGCACCGACGAGGTGAACCCGCGCAGGTACTCACCGGACGCGCGTCCGTCCAGCACCCGGGCCGCGCCGGCGAAGAACCGCACCTGGTCGACCATCGGACCGATCTCTTCGGACGCTGTCAGGTTGCGCGGCTTGCCGGTGTTCTCGATCTCGATGGCGACGAGTTCGTCGGCGCTGTTCTCGATCACGTCGGCGAACCTCAGCAGGGCCGCCTGGCGCTCGCTGGGGGTGCTCCAGCGCCACTGCTCGAAGGCGCGTCCGGCGGCGGTGAAGGCGGCGTCCACGTCGTCCGGACCGGACTTGGGCGACGTGGCGTACACCTGGCCCGTGGTGGGGTTGACGATCGACAGCGTCTCGCCCGAAACGGACGGACGACGCTCGCCGTCGATGATGTTGTGTAGCACCGTGAGCTCGGCCACCGGTCACCTCTTCGTGATTGCACGGACAGTCCCGCAGGGCAGGGGATAAGGCAAGGCTGGCGAGTCAGGGGCCATGCGGTCAATGACTTGTGCTGCATGCAGTCCATGCCGCGCAAGCATGGAGCTCGAAAGCTGTAGCCCGCCCGCTGAGGCGGTGGGGGCGAAGTCTGCCACTGTCGCCGAGCCCCGCCCGCACGGGACGGGACGACCGGGTGATGGAAGCCGGGACTGCGCAGCCCGGGGGACGAATCGCGTCCGGGCATGCGGGTGGGGCCGGACTCACAAGCCCGGCCCCACCGTGTAGAAAGCTGATTCGTTCGACGATCGATCGATCAGGCCCGCGGAGCCTCCGTGGCGCCCGACTTGGTGTGGAGCTGATCCTTCAGAAACCCTTGTGCCTGATCGACCTGGCCTGCGTACTTTCCGTCCGTCTTCGAGTCGATGGAGTCGCCACCGCGATCGATGGCACCCTCAATCTGGTCTGCGTGGCCGGAAACCGCGCCCTTGATCTTGTCGACGAAGCCCATTCGGCCCCCTTTCTCTCGAACGTCCGGGTCGGCCCGGCTCACTCATATTCTTACTCGCTTTGGACGCCGGAGCCAAGGGTCTTCCTGCGGCACAATGACGAAGGTGTCCATGCCCGTCCTCCTGGTGCTCAACGGTGCCACCGCCAGCGGCAAGTCGGCTCTGGCTGTGCGGCTCGCGCAGCGACTGAGCGCCGTGGGTCGTCCGGCCGAGATCGTCAACGCCGATTCGATGCTGGTCTATCGCGGCATGGACATCGGCACCGCGAAGCCCTCGCCCACCGAGCGGGGCGGCATCGTTCATCACCTGATCGACGTGCTGAACGTGACCGATACCGCCAACGTGGCCGGCTTTCAGCAGCTCGCACGCGCCGCCATCGCCGACTGTCGGGCGCGCGGCGTCGTGCCGATCCTGGTCGGCGGGTCTGCGTTGTACGTGCACGCCATCGTCGATGCGTTCGACTTTCCGGGTACCGATCCGGCGGTCCGGGCGCGATTGGAGGACGAGCTGCAGCAGCACGGGGTGGATGTGCTGTACCGACGGTTGACCGAGGTGGCGCCGGCGGCCGTCGGTGCGATCGAACCGGGTAACGGACGTCGGATCGTGCGCGCGCTGGAGGTGATCGAACTGACCGGCTCGTGGACGCCGAACCTGCCGCAATGGTCGTACGCCCTGCCCCGCGTGGTGCAGTTCGGACTCGACCTGCCGCGCGAAGTGCTGGACGAGCGCATCCTCGCGCGCGTGCAGCGCATGTGGGCGGACGGATTGCTGGCCGAGGTGCGCACGCTGGAGCGCCAGGGGTTGCGCAGCGGGCTGACGGCGTCCAGGGCGCTGGGTTATCGGCAGGCGCTGGCCGAGCTCGACGGCGAGTTGACGACGGAGCAGGCGATGGAACAGACCGCGGCCGCGACGCGGCGGTTCGCCCGCAAGCAACTGAGCTGGTTCAGGCGCGATCCACGCATTCAATGGCTGCAAGCGGACGACCCTGACATCGTGCAGCGGCTGGCCGATGCCTGACGGGGTGACCCGCCGGTCCGGCTTGGCGACACCTGCCGGGCGGGCTTGTCGAGACGCCCCCCTCCGCCCCCTCCACTTTGGCTGTTGAGCGCTCGCGTGCGCTGGTCGAGTTGAATACTGCGCTGGTCGAGCTACCTCCGTCATCCCGGCGCACAGCCAGGATCTCTGAATGCGCCGAGATCCCGGGGCAAGCCCGGGATGACGAATGCGCGCTGCCGACGTGTTGCGTGTTGATCAGCGTTTTACGGGATGTCGTGACGTCGTCATCCTGGTCGACCTTGAACGCCCTTGGCCCGGCGGCGCCCCCTGGCCGAGCCGCCGCATCGCCCCGGGTTTGACCATTGCCGCCCGGTGGGATGCAATTCCTTGATGCTCGATTTCGCCAAGGGACACGGCACGCTGAACGACTTCGTCTGCTTCAGCGACCCCTTCGGCGCGCTCGAACTCACCGACGAGCAGTTGCGGTTCCTGTGCGACCGGCGGGCCGGCATCGGCGCCGACGGGACGCTGCGGGCCGTCCGCGCCCGCGTCGTGCCCGGTTCTGAGCAGTACGGGGAGTTGTGGTTCATGGACTACCGCAACGCCGACGCGTCCATCGCCGAGATGTGCGGCAACGGCCTGCGGGTGTTTCTGCGGTACCTGCTGACCGAGGGCCTGGTCGACGCCTCACCGCTCGATATCGTCACCCGGGCCGGCCTGCGGCACGGCGAGTTTCTACCGGACGGTGACATTCGAGTCAGCATGGGCAGCCCGCGCCTCGCCGCCGAGCCGGTGACCGTGACCGCCGGTGGCCGCAGCTTCGAGGCTGCGGTGATCGACGTCGGCAATCCGCACGCGGCGGTCGTCCTGCCCCCGGGGCAGCTGGACGGGATCGACCTCGAACACGAGCCCGGCTACCCGTCGCAGGTCTACCCCGACCGCGCCAACGTGGAGTTCATCGAACCGGTCGCGCCCCACCACGTGCGCATGCGGGTGTGGGAACGCGGCGTCGGCGAGACCTTCTCGTGCGGCACCGGCACCGTCGCGAGCGCGGTGGCGGCCGCTGCCGCGGTGGGGGAGCACGAGGGCAGTTGGCGGGTCGATCCGCCCGGCGGTGCGCTGCGGGTCGACCTCACGAAAGAGCAGGCCTACCTCACCGGACCCGCCGTGATCGTGGCCCATGGCAAGGTGGACCTGTGACCGATCTTCGCTACGACGACGCCGATGACCCCGAGGTCGAGGATTTCGACGGCGATCAACTCGACCTCGCCGAGCGGTTGTCGCTGCGCCGGGTGGCCGGCATGTCGACCCAGCTGGCCGATATCACCGAGGTCGAGTACCGCGACCTGCAGTTGGAGCGGGTGGTGCTGGTCAGCGTGTGGACCAGCGGCACGCAGACCGACGTCGACAATGCGGTCGCCGAGCTCAAGCTGTTGGCCGAGACCGCCGGATCGCAGGTGCTGGACGCATTGGTGCAGCGCCGCAGCCACCCCGACCCGGCCACGTTCATCGGACGCGGCAAGGTGGACGAGCTGCGCGAGGTGGTGATCGCCACCGGCGCCGACACGGTGATCTGCGACGGCGAGCTCGAGCCCGCGCAGCTGCGCAACCTGGAGGACCGGGTGCGGGTCAAGGTGATCGACCGCACCGCCCTGATCCTCGACATCTTCGCCCAACACGCCAAGAGTGCCGAGGGCAAGGCGCAGGTCGAACTGGCCCAGTTGCAGTACCTGCGGCAACGGTTGCGCGGCTGGGGCGGCAACCTGTCCCGGCAGGCCGGCGGACGGGCGGCCGGTGGCGCCGGCATCGGTGGCCGCGGCCCCGGCGAGACCAAGATCGAGACCGACCGGCGTCGCATCCGCACCCGCATCTCGGTGCTGCGCAAGCGGCTGCGCGAGATGGACGAGGTGCGTGCCACCAAGCGCCAGGAGCGGCAACGCAACGAGGTGCCGTCCGTGGCCATCGTCGGGTACACCAACGCCGGCAAATCCTCGCTGCTCAACCGGCTGACCGGTGCCGGCGTGCTGGTCGAGAACGCGCTGTTCGCCACGCTCGACCCGACCACGCGGCGCTCCGAGGCGTCCGACGGACGGGTGTACACGCTGACCGACACCGTCGGGTTCGTCCGCCACCTGCCGCACGACCTGGTCGAGGCGTTCCGCTCCACCCTGGAGGAGTCGGTGCTGGCCGACCTGCTGCTGCACATAGTGGACGGTTCCGACGCCGACCCGCAGGGCCAGATCCGGGCCGTCCGCACCGTGTTGGGCGAGATCGGCGCGGGCGACGTGCCCGAACAGCTGGTGATCAACAAGATCGACCGGGCCGAACCCGACGCGCTCACGGTGCTGCGCTCCCAATACCCCGACGCCGTCTTCGTCTCGGCCCGCACCGGCGCAGGCATGGACGAACTGAAGCAGCGCGTCGAGCAGCGGCTGCCGCGTCCGGCGATCGAACTGCGGGTGCTGCTGCCCTACGACCGGGGCGACCTGCTGAACAAGATCCACGCCGGCGGCGAGATCCTGAGCCTGGAACACACCGGTGACGGCACCGCGGTGGTGGCCCGAGTCAATCAGGGCCTGGCGGCGGAACTGGCCGAGTACCAGGTGGTCGAGGGCTGATTCCACACCAGCCATTGACCGCTCACTTGTTTTTTGCAAGTATGGCGGTCAACGCACCGAGCCTGGAAAGAGGCCCTTGATGACCCAGATGTTCGTCAACCTGCCGGTGACCGACCTGGAGCGCGCGAAGGCGTTCTATACCGCCGTCGGTTTCTCCATCAACCCGCTTTTCACCGATCACAACGCGGCCTGCGTCGTGGTGGAGGACGGCCACAGCTACTTCATGCTGCTGGTTCGCGAGTTCTTTCAGACCTTCACCGACCTGCCGCTGGGCGACCCGTTGGTGTCCCCGACGACGGCCGTCGCGATCTACGTCGACAGCCGCGAAGCAGTGGACGCCACAGTGGCCGACGGGCTCTCCGCCGGCGGCTCCGAGGATCGTCCGCCCTCCGACTACGGCTTCATGTACCAGCGCCAGCTGGCCGACCCCGATGGCAACATCATCGAGTTCGGCTGGATGGATCCGGCCGCCGCGACGCAGGGCCCCGAAGCGTTCGCCGGCCAGCAGGGGTGAGCGCGTGGCCGCTCGCGACTACGGCCAGTACTGCGGCATCACCCGGGCGCTCGAACTGGTGGGGGAGCGCTGGGCGCTGCTGATCGTCCGCGACCTGCTCGTGGGGCCGCGCCGCTACGGGGAGTTGGCCGCCGGTCTGCCGCGGATTCCGACCAACATTCTGGCGGCGCGACTCAAGGAACTGCAGGAGGCCGGCATCATCCGTCGAGCGCCGCGCTCACGCATCATCGTGTACGAGCTCACCCCGTACGGTCGCGAACTCGAACCGGTGGTGCTGGCCCTCGGCGCCTGGGGCTTCAAGGCCATGGACGAGCCGCGCGAGGGCCAGATCGTGACCGCCGACTCGATGACCATGGCATTGCGCACCGCCTTCCGTCCGCTGGTGGCCGCTGAGCTGCCGTCCACGGTGTACGGTGCCCGGTTCGGCGAGGCGGAGCTGTTGGTAGGAGTCGATGGGCCGCGGCTGGCGGTGAGGCCCGGGGTAGGCCCGGTCGACCTGGCCTTTGCAGCGGGCCCGGGCATCCGCAGGGTGATCTCCGGCGAGCTCGACCCGCAACAGGCGATCGCTCAAGGCGTGGTCGACGTGCTGACCGGACCTCCGCAGCTTCTCGTCCGATTCGCCGACACCTTTCACCTGGCCGCCTGAGCTGAGACCTTGATCGGGGCTGGGCGCACAAAATCGGTGTCAGAGGCTCGCGGTAGGTTGTTTCGGTGCCCGAGACCGATCAGACCGAAGCGATTCTCGCTGCCGCGGTCGAGGGCATCGAGGGTGCGCAGCGTCCGGGTCAGCACGAGATGGCGGCGGCGGTGGCCGAAACCCTCGCCGGCGGCGACCATCTGTTGGTGCAGGCCGGCACTGGCACCGGTAAGTCGCTGGGGTACCTGGCGCCGGCTCTCGCGCACCTGGCGCAGGCACCCGACGACCGCATCGTGATCGCCACGGCCACGTTGGCGCTGCAGGCCCAGTTGGCCCGAAAAGACATTCCCAGCGCTCTGGCGGCGTGCCAGCAGGTCACCGGACGAACCGTCACCTCCGCCGTTCTCAAGGGCCGCACCAACTACGCCTGCCTGTACCGCGCGCGCGACGGACTCGGCCTCGATCAGGAGTCGCTGCTGGGCGGGGCCGAGCTGGCCGAGGCCCTGACCGCGACGGCCACCGACGCCTCGTCCAAGGTCGGCGCCGAGGTGGTCGCGCTGCGCGAATGGATCGAAACGGAGGCAAAGGCGAAACGCGTGGCCGACCGCGATGACGCCCCCAGCCACGGGGCCCAATCATGGGCGCAGGTGTCGATTCCGGTGCGCGAGTGCCTCGGGGTGCAGCGCTGCCCCTACGGCCAGGAGTGTTTCGTCGAACGGTCCCGCGACAGGGCGCGCGCCGCGCAGCTGGTGGTGACCAATCACGCGCTGCTGGCCATCGACGCCATGCACGGCGGCGCCGCGCTGCCCGAGCACGATGCGGTGATCATCGACGAGGCGCACGAACTGGTCAGCCGGGTCACCGGGGCAGCGTCACACGAACTCAGCCCGCAACTGATCGAGCGGGTGGCCCGCCGGTGCCTGCCCTGGTTGGACGACGACCTCGGCCTGGACTTCCTCGACTCGGGCTCCGCGCTCGCCACCGCTCTGGACGACGCCCCGCTGGACCGGGTGGAAGACCCCGACAGCGGCCTGGGCGTGGCCCTGCGGCTGGTGCGTGACGTGACCCGGCGGGTGATCAGCGCGCTGGCTGGCGACGAGTCCGACAACGACCGCAAGCAGGCCGCCGCCGCCGCGAAAGAGGTCTTCGACATCGCAGCCCAGTTGGCCGCGATGGCTCCGCACGACGTGGTGTGGGTCTCGGAGCGGGAACGGTTCGGACGCCAGGTGAACCAGGCGCCGCTGTCAGTGGCCGGGCTGATGCGCGAGGGCATCTTCGCCAAGCATCCGGTCGTGCTCACCTCGGCCACGCTCAGCATCGGCGGCAACTTCGAGGCGGTGGCGGCCTCGGTCGGTCTCGCCGAGCCGTACCGCACCGACGGCGAGTCCGACGCCGAACCCGAGTTGCCGCATTGGCGCGGCCTCGACGTGGGTTCGCCCTTCGACTACCGCCGGCAGGGCATCCTCTACGTGGCCAAGTCGCTGCCGCCACCCGGCCGCGACGGTATCGGTCCGGCCACGCTGGCCGAGGTCGCCGAACTGCTGTGGGCGGCCGGTGGACGCACGCTGGGCCTGTTCGCCTCGCAACGCGCCGCCGAAGCGGCCGCGCTGCACTGCCGCCGCGAACTGCCCGACCTCGAGATTCTGTGCCAGGGCGACGCACAACTCGGTGAACTCACCCGGCGGTTCGTGGCCACCCCAGAGACCAGCCTCTTCGGCACCCTGTCGTTATGGCAGGGCGTCGATGTGCCCGGCGACACCTGCAGGCTGGTGATCATCGACAAGATCCCCTTCCCCCGACCGGACGAGCCGCTGATGCAGGCCCGCCAGCGTGCCGTCGCCGAGCGGGGCGGCAACGGCTTCATGGCGGTGGCGGCCACCCACGCGGCACTGCTGCTGGCCCAGGGTTCCGGACGGTTGATCCGCCGGCTCACCGACCGTGGCGTCGTCGCGGTGCTCGACCCCCGGCTGGCGACGGCCCGCTACGGCAGCTTTCTGCGTGCGTCCATGCCCGACTTCTGGCCGACCAACGACCGCGAGCAGGCGATCGGCGCGCTGCGCCGCCTCGGTGAGGCCGACCCCGCCGCATCATGAGGCCTGATCGCGCGCTGCCCCGGGCGCTGCCGCGTGCCGCACGGGGGGATCCCGCAGGTGTAGTAGTTGGGCTCGCAGGTGCGTGAGCGGAAATGCGTCCGAGATTCAGGCGGTGCCCGCGCCAATGGTTCGGCGAGAGCCGACAGTTCGCTCGGGCGTTGCGTGCCGTTCACCGCACGTAACACGGCTGTGCACAGGTGCTTCGGACGGGGGGGGGGGGGGGGGGGGGGGGGGTGGTGCCCAGGGGCCCGGGGGGGCCCGCGGTTGGGGGGGTCCCCCCCCCCCCGCCCCCGCGGGGGCCCCCCCCC
>RRZU010363612.1_pt1 | contig 13135 bp, 8 predicted proteins | sample 2165561 | NCBI WGS metagenome assembly RRZU01 (sample SAMN10456909, study PRJNA506462) | wastewater metagenome | isolation source: wastewater sludge | place: USA: Moscow, Idaho
AAACTTAGTGCGTAGCTTTGGATTTAGGTTGCAGTAATACTGCAAAAAAAGTTGCCAATCCGTATCTGGCATCTGACCGCGATGACGTGCAAATTGTTTGAGATCATGCAGAGCCGCCCGGTGAGCTGGCCAACGGCGACGGGCTTTTTCTAAGTCGAGCAAGGCTACTGATGGAAGCTGTTGCGCACTGATCTTAATAAAAATATGTTTGCCATAACAACAGCTGTGTTGCCAACCGGCGGCATGCATTTTATGCAGAGTGCTTGCTACTTGCTGCAGTACGCTGGCAATAATGGCTGGATCAACAGGTTGAGACTGCTGTTTGTTGTACCAGTCGTCTAGACTGATAAAATCAGGCAGTGCTTCAGTGACCAAGAGTGCATGCCAGTCTTTACCGCGTTTTTCTGCAGCGTAAAAGACTAATTTAGGCACTTGCACGCCTAAGCGCTGCAAGGCTTGCATGGCATTTTTCTCTCGCAAGACTGTAGGCTGGCCGAGCGGGTAACGCCAAGAGATAAAGCGATGACCAATTTGACGTTTACTGTATAACCAAGGCTGTCCAGCAGTGATTGGAGCAAGCCGTTGCACACCACTTTCCCCGCCACGGCGTTGATTAGGCGCCTCGACCCACGCTCCAGTGCGTTGCCACCAATCATTAAAGCTTGTCTGATGACCTTTTACGGTTGTGCTCATACTGTGTCCTTATTATCTTTATTGCGGCAGCAAGCGTAAGGTGCTTTGCGTATTTTTCTTAACATCTGCGCTGTCGAGATGCTGCTGGAAATACTGTCCTTGCATATAAGCTTTGGCTTGATCGCTGTAATGGCGGTCAAAACGCACGCCACTTTGCCCGACTGGATTAACACCAAGTGATTTTCCCGGTGCAGCAAAGTCGATAATACGACGGGTGGATGGCCCGTAGATCACTGACCAAGGTGCAGTACCGTAACCGCTGGATAAATTGTTCGGTATCTCATGTCCACCGGGTGCGGCAAAGCGACCAATGTTTAGCAGGCTATCGAGCGGTGATTGCTGGCCGAGCGGGTGTTTGTGGGTCAGTGTATGTGCTTTACCCCAAAACCAGTCGTTGGGGTCTGAGCCCAACGTGGTGCGTAAATGCATCAGCGTGGCTTGCCACGCTTGCGCTACGACTTGCTGGCGCGTTTGCTGCTGACCATTGTGATGATCGTTCCACCATGCCGATTCTGGATCGGCAGCTAATAAGGGCAGGGCGCTGTCGATAATGCGGGTGCGCAGTACGTTGCTGAACACCGTTTCGCCGAGTTCATCGAGCATCGCCGCTTTGAGCAATTGGTAGCTGAACTCAGTAAACAGAGTCGGCAAATAGCTGTCGATTGGATAGTTGCCCTGCCATGTGCTGAGCTGCTTAATCAGTTTTTTCTCTTCATTGCCGCGTGCAATTGCATTTAAGTCTGCTAATAAAGGCTTGAGTAAGCGTTGCGCGTAACCCGTACGCTCGCCTAATTGCACAGCTTGGCTGTTTTGCGTATCCCATTGAGTGTCAGCTTGGCTCAATTGTTCGATCAGCTGCGCGCCACGATCGGCTAAATTATAGTAGCCCGGCAAAGGTACTTGGTTGGGGGATGCCGGTAGAAAGTTAGCCGAGACAATGAAGCCGCACGCGGGGTTTTCTTCTTGCGGATTATCTGTAAATGGATAAAAGCCATATTTTTTACTAGCAGCGGATTGGCTGTCGAGAATAAATGAAGGCTCTGCGCTTTTATCGCGAATCGGCATTTTAGCCGCGGCCCACCAAGCAATATCACCTTGTGCATTGGCCCACACCAGGTTGAGTCCGGGCGCATGAATTTGACTGGCGGCGTGGCGTGCTTTGTCTAACGTATTGGCACGATTGAGTGCATAGAAGGCATCTAGAATTGGGTTTTCTGTTTCTAAAAAAGCCCACCACATGGCGATTGGGGTGGTGCTGGATTGGTCTTGCAGAATGTCATTAATGATGGGGCCATGGCTTGAGTTACGCAGAATCAATTGTTCTGGTTCTTGGTCTTTCACCACAATCCACTGAGTTTGGCTTGTGAGAGTTTGCCATTGACCATTTTTCCAGACCTGCTGTGGGTCTTCGGGATTGGTTTTTAAGGCAATTAAATCCAAGTCATCATTTTGGAACATGGTCACTGACCAGCCAAACTCTTGGTTGTGTCCCAGTAACGCAAAGGGGTTGAGTGCTTGAAAATGGCCGTACAATTCAAAATCTGGAGCTTGTAAATGGGCTTCGTACCACACCGCCGGAACAGCAAATGTAATGTGTGGATCGCCGGCCAACAGTGGCTTAGCGCTGGCGGTTTTTGCGCCGCTCATGACCCAAGCATTACTGCCTTCAAATTGTGGCAGGCCCGCATCTAATAAAGCTTTTTGACTGATCTGGGCGATAGCATTGAGCTCACTCCAGTCGAGCGTGCTCAGGACTGGCTGCACCGCGGTTGGTATAGCGCCGGCGCTAGGGGTGGTGAGATCAAAAATCTTTAAATAGTCATCGCCCAGCTCTTGGCGAATATAGCTTAGGGTCGGTTCGGTACGAAAAGCTGCAGCAAAGCTATAGGCCAAATAGCCAGCAATGCTCATGGTGTCTTCCATGGTAAAGGGGCGTGGACTGATGCCCAGCAGATCAAACTCCAAAGGTTTTGCACCTTTTTCTTGAAATTGGTTAATCCCGTCTAAATAAGCCAGTAACGCCTGTGCTGGGGCGCTATTGTGATCAATTTTCTGTACATATTTTTGTGCGTGCTCATGTAAACGCAGCGTGCGAAAGAGGCGATCCAGCTCAATGGTCTTTGCACCGAGTATTTCTGACAGCTCACCGCGTGCTAAACGACGCATGATTTCCATCTGAAACAGGCGGTCTTGGGCGTGCACATAGCCTAAGGCGCGGTAAGCATCCAGTTGGTTTTGCGCCTGAATATGGGGTACACCGCGCTCATCATAGTGCACCTCTACAGCGGCAGTCAGAGCAGCGAGTTGCAGGTTGCCAGAACGTTGTGGCAATTTGTCCTGAATGTACCAGGTTGCGAGTAAGGCACCGCAACCCAGTAAAAGTGTGCAGAAAATAAAAAAACGTTTCATGATGTGGCCTGCGTCAAAGCTTAAAGTTGTCAAGGGTACTGCATTGAGCGGTGGGCTAGACAGTTACATGTGAGCGCACCGCATACGGCATTAGAGTTTATGGTTCTGATCTTTTATTTTTGATCTTAAGTTGTTTGTCGCTCAGTCGATAGAGCCTTTAATAAAATGATCAATTGAAAGGCTCGACTTATAGCGACTAAAGCCGCAAGATGAGAAAAAATAATATTTACTGAGCATGGCATGCGGTAAAAGATAATAAGAAATACTTAGGGGAACTGCTGTGAAATTTTTACTCTATCCAGCTATAAAACTGATGAATCGCTTAAGTTTTGGTATGAAATTCAGCTTGATTAGTGCGTTGTTTTTTATACCCATGCTGGTCACCAATTTTTACTTGGTGCGTGACTCTTACCGAGATTTTGTGCACACAAAAACTGAAATTAATGGTTTGCAGCTGCTTGATCGAAGTTTAAAAACCACTGTGCAACTTGAAGATTGGCATGATCTGCTGCGCATCAATGCGGTTATTGGTCAAGGTGGGGCAACCGCTGAGTTAGAGCAGCGCATTGAAGCTTTGCAGCAAAATATTAGCAGTCAATGGCAATCTTTAGAGTTATTAGTGGGGGATGAAGAGCAACGTGCTGACTTTGCCGTCAAGCGAGATGAGTTGTTAGAGCGTCTGGCCGCCACACGTAATGAAGCATCCTTGCAAAATAGGGCGGTATTGGCCAGTGAGCTATTAGCTTCAGGCATTTTATTTAATCGCTTTATCGCCAGTCAAACAGGCTTAAGCCAAGATACGCAATTGGAAGTGCGACATTTGGTAGCTTTGATTACCGATGTCACGCCTGATGTCACCTTGAGCCTTGGTGAAGGGCGAGCAGTAGCAAGCCTGTCTATGGCGCGAGGTTATTTGGATTCCACCAATAGCACGCGTTTAGATGAGTTGCAGGTAAGCCTAGAGAAACTCAATGCTGAGTATGACATGAAGCTCAAAGAAGCCTTGTCAGGCAGCTCTACAGCATTTCAAGCGCTCAATGGGGCGGCTGTTGAAAGTCGTTCGACATTACTGGATGCGCTGCGTTTGTTTGAAAATGAAGTGATTATGGCTGATTCTCTGGATAAACCTTGGGATGAGCTTTACCAAAACATTTCAGCATTAATCAATAAAACCCACGTATTAAATAGCGATACCGTAAAGTACTTAGAGGTTTTGCTGGGAGAGCGTTTAGTGGCTTATCGTTTGCAGATGGTGCTATTAATCAGTGCTCTGGCGGCGGTTTTTCTACTGATAGGCTATCTGTACGGCGCTTTTTATGTGTCAACTCGAGCCAGCTTGCGCAGCCTAGGCGTGGTCATGGATCAAGTGGCGGCTGGCGATTTGACCGCGCACTTTAAGGTGCAAAGTAAAGATGAGCTCGGCGAGTTAGGCAGTGCGTTTAACCAAACAGTACAGCGTATTCATGCGCTGCTTGAGCAAGTCAATGGCACTGTTGATGACGTTGAAGGGCAGGCGCGACGTGTTGAGCGTGTCTCTGCGCAAAGTAATGAAGCGGTCACCCAGCAGCGTGCGCAAATAGAACAAGTGGCCACTGCTATGAATGAAATGTCAGCTACATCACAAGAGGTGGCTAACAGTGCGGCAGCGGCAGTGAGCAATGCGCATAGCGTCAATGATGATACGATTACTGGCCGTGCGCGTGTCGAGCAGCAAGTGGGCAATATTCAAAAGCTGGCGCAGGAAATAGACACCTCAGTGGTGGTGATTAATCAATTAGCAGCCAACAGTAAGTCTATCGGCCAAGTATTGGATGTAATTAAAGGCATTGCTGAGCAGACGAACCTGTTGGCGTTAAACGCTGCAATTGAAGCGGCACGGGCAGGCGAGCAAGGTCGAGGCTTTGCTGTGGTGGCCGATGAAGTGCGTAATTTAGCGCGACGTACACAGCAGTCCACAGAAGAAATTGAGCAGATGATCAGTCAGTTACATAGCGGCGTCAGCTCTGCGGTTAAAGCGATGAGTGCCAGTCATTTGATGGCTGATGAGACCGTGGCGCAGTCGACCGAGGTGCAGGATGCCCTAGAAAACATTTTGGCGGCAGTTGGAATGATTGTTGATCAAATTCAGCAAATTGCTTCAGCTGCCGAACAACAAACGGCGGTCGCACACGATATTGACCAGAATATTGTGCAAATTAACCAAACCGGTGAGTTGACCGCACAAGGTGCCGATGAAACGGCACAGGCCAGTCAAGATATGAGTGTTCAAGTAGAGCATCTAAAAACGCTGATTAGTGCCTTTAAGATGTGAGCTTATGCAGACCAGCCAAATAAACGCTGCACATTAGTGCGGGTCTGTGCGGCAAATTCTGAACTGGATAGGCCGTAGATATCGGCTAGATGCGCACAGATACTTGGCAGCTGTTCGGGACTGTTGCGTTGTCCAGCCAGCCAAGCGGGAGGCATATCGGGACTGTCGGTTTCTAAAGCAATACTGTCAATGGGCAGGCGTTTTAAGACCGACTGTAAACGTGTCGCCCGTGGCCAAGTTGCGGCACCGCCAAAACCAAGTAGAAAACCAAGTTTGATATATTCCATGGCTTCTTCATAACTGCCAGAAAAAGCATGGATAATACCCGCGCGTGCTAATTTGGCTTTTTTTAACATCGCCGTAACCTGTGCGTTGGCCCGTCGTGCGTGAATAATGACCGGCAGGTGAAACTCAGCAGCGATGGCGACTTGTTGTGCAAATAAATGGATTTGTTGTTTAGGGTCGAGTTCTGGCAACAGAAAATCCAAGCCGATTTCACCGACTGCGCAGAGTTTGGGGTGATCTCGGTATAGGCTCAGTTGCTCTACTAAAAATTGCAGATCGCGGTCTTGATGCTCAGTAAGAAAATACGGATGCAATCCAAATGCGCCATATAATCCAGCGTTGTTGTTAACGGTATCCCACAGGCGTGACCAGTGTTGACGGGTCACCCCGACCACAATCATTTTCTCAACGCCCAGTGCGTGGCTGTGAGCAATAACTGCGGCGCGGTCTTGGTCAAAGGCGGGGAAATCCAGGTGGCAGTGGCTATCAATCAGGCGCATTGGCAGCTCCAACAAAAAAGCGCAGGCTTAACCTGCGCTTTTAGGATGACATAGCCGCTGGTGAATGTCGCCAGCTGCACTTGCTTAGTGGTGTTCGCGGGTGGCTAAAAATTTAATATCCGGCCAGCGCTCTTCCATCAAGCTCAAGTTGACGCGCGTCGGTGCCAAATAGGTGAGATGGCCACCACCATCAATGGATAGGTTGTCTTGGGCTTTGTCTTTAAACTCTTGCAGTTTTTTCTTATCACTGCATTCAATCCAGCGCGCTGACCAGACGTTAATGGCTTCGTAAATACATTCCACTTTGTATTCTTCTTTGAGACGACTGGCCACCACATCAAACTGCAGTACACCAATGGCGCCGAGAATAATGTCGTTGTTGCGCTCAGGGAAGAATACTTGGGTGGCACCTTCTTCAGCCAGTTCTTGCAGACCTTGGCGCAGTTGTTTAGCGCGCAATGGGTCAGCCAAACGCACGCGTCGGAACAGTTCTGGGGCAAAGTGTGGAATCCCGGTAAAGGACAAATCTTCACCGGCAGTGAAGGTGTCACCAATTTGAATGGTACCGTGGTTATGCAGACCAATAATGTCGCCGGCATAGGCTTCTTCGAGACGCTCACGTTCGCTGGAGAAGAAGGTCAGCGCATCGGTAATACGAATCTCTTTATTGATGCGCGCATGGCGCATTTTCATGCCTTGCTCATATTTACCTGAACATACGCGCATAAAGGCAATACGGTCGCGGTGACGCGGGTCCATATTGGCTTGGATTTTAAATACAAAGCCGCTGAAAGTTTCTTCGCTGGGCAATACTTTACGCTCAGTGGCCATACGCGGCTGCGGCGCTGGCGCCCAATCGACAAAGGCATCGAGTACGTGATCAACGCCGAAGTTGCCCAGCGCGGTACCGAAAAATACGGGGGTCAGTTTTCCTTGAAGGAACTCGCTATGGTCAAATTCATGGCAGGCGCCTTGTACCAGTTCAAGGTCTTCGACAAATTTATCGTATAGATCGCCGATGTGTGCACGAGCTTCAGCACTGTCAAGACCTTGAATCAGCTTGGTCTCGGTGCGCTCATGGCCATGGCCTGGGGTGTACACATAAATCACATCATCGGTGAGGTGATACACACCTTTAAATTCACGGTAGCAGCCAATCGGCCAAGTAATGGGCGCGGCTTTCAGACCGAGTACCGATTCAATTTCATCGAGCAACTCAATTGGATCGCGAATATCACGGTCTAATTTGTTGATAAAACTGATGATTGGCGTGTCACGCATACGACACACATTCATCAAGGCAATGGTACGTGGCTCAACCCCTTTACCACCGTCGATCATCATCAAAGCACTGTCGACTGCCGTGAGGGTGCGATAGGTGTCTTCGGAGAAGTCTTCGTGACCTGGGGTGTCGAGCAGGTTGACCATGTGTTTGCGATACGGGAATTGCATCACCGAGGTGGTAATCGAAATACCACGTTGCTGTTCCATAGCCATCCAGTCTGAGGTGGCATGGCGGTCAGATTTACGTGATTTAACCGTACCAGCGACAGAAATAGCTTGTCCCATCAGCAATAAGCGTTCGGTAATGGTGGTTTTACCGGCGTCCGGGTGGGCAATAATAGCGAACGTACGACGTTTCGCAACTTCGGCAGCCTGTTTGCTCATGCTGATAGTGCCTCAAAGAAAAGAGTTCAAAAAATAGCCGGCAATTATAGCGGAGATACTGCGTTAGGTGGAAATCGCGGCGGTATTTAAGTTTTATATATAAATTTTTAGAGTGCAGTGTCTTACACCATAACTACGGTCTTCACGAGCTTTGTTCTGCAGGCTTTATGACGAGGATTTGCAGGCAACGCTGAGGGTTACAAGCGTCTCGCTATTGTCGTGACAAGCGAAGTCATGGATGGCGTAGCGCCCGCATCGAACCCGGGATGGGTTCGTTAAGGGAATAACGACAGTAGCGAGGTGCGTGAGCCGTGAATTGATTGGCAATGGCCTGCGTAAAGATTTAAAAGGCTAAATTATTGTGTGGTAAGTCAATCTATAACCCTACACCGCAGAGTCATGTGGTTAGGTTAGAATGATGATCTTTATCACAGTGTGTTCGAGTTTGGGCTTGTGCTCGCGTGAGTCACTTCTTCGCAAGGTTATTTATGTCTTGGTTTGCATGGTTTGAGCGACGGATAAACCCTTATCCTGATGAGGCTTTAGTGCCGAAAAAAATCACCTTATTTCACTTTGTGAAAGCCTGCGCGCGCGGTTCTGGGCCATGGTTGCTGGTGTTGGTGCTGCTCAATGCCGGTCTGGGTGTGTTTGAAGCGGTACTGTTTCAGCTGATGGGGTTAATTATCGACTGGCTGGGACAGTACGGCCCCGAGCAATTATGGGCAGAAAAAAGCACGCCACTGCTGGCGATGCTGGCGCTGATTGTGCTGAGTCCAGTTTGGGTGTTGATTGCCAGTAATGTGCGTTTTCAAACGCTGCAAGGCGTACTGCCGATGCGCTTACGCTGGCAGTTTCACCAACTACTGCTCAGTCAAAGTATGCAGTTTTATCAAGACGAATTTGCCGGGCGTATTTCTGCCAAAGTGATGCAAACCGCCTTAGCGGTGCGCGATACCATTATGATTTGCGCGGAAATGCTGGTGTATGTGGTGATTTATTTTCTCACCACGGCAGTGATTTTGCTGAGTTTTGATGCGTGGCTGCTGGTGCCTTTTGTGGCATGGCTGGTGATTTTTGCTGTGACTCTCCGTGTGTTTGTGCCGCGTATGGCGCAGCTTGCTAGCACTCAAGCCGATGCGCGCTCTTTGATGACGGGGCGCATTACCGATGCCTATTCTAATATTGCTACGGTGAAATTGTTTTCCCATGGCGACCGTGAAGCGCATTATGCCAAGCAGGCCATGCAAGAGTTTATGGGCACTGTGCATGCGCAAATGCGTTGGGTAACTTATTTAGAATTGCTCAATCACACTCTCAATATGCTGTTGGTCGGCGGCACTGCCGCTTTGAGTCTGTATCTGTGGCAGCAGGATTTAATTGGTGTCGGTGCGGTGGCTGCAGCCATTGCCATGGCGCTGCGTTTGATTGGTTTGTCGCATTGGATTATGTGGGAAGCCACCATGCTGTTTGAAAACCTTGGCACTGTGCAAGATGGCATGAACACCATCAGCACACCGGTAAAACTCTTGGATGCACCGGATGCTGCGGAGCTTAAAGTGACTCAGGGTGAGATCGAGTTTAAACAGCTGAGTTTTGCTTACCGTAACGGCAAACCGCTGATGCGTGATTTTAATCTGCACATTAAAGCCGGCGAGAAAATTGGTTTAGTCGGTCGCTCTGGGGCAGGGAAATCCACCCTAGTGAATATCTTGCTGCGTTTTTATGATGTTAGCAGTGGCCAAATTCTGATTGATGGCCAAGACATTGCCGAGGTCAGCCAGCAATCTTTACGTCAGCACATCGGTATGGTCACGCAGGACACCTCATTGCTGCACCGTTCAGTGCGTGAAAATATTGTTTATGGCCGTCCTGATGCCACGGAAGAAGAATTGCAGCAAGCCATAGCACGGGCGCAAGCGGCTGAGTTTATTCCATCCTTATCTGACGCCAAAGGACGTACTGGTTTGGATGCGCATGTGGGGGATCGCGGGGTTAAACTCTCTGGTGGTCAGCGTCAGCGTATCGCTATCGCCAGAGTGATGCTCAAAGACGCGCCGATTTTGCTCCTTGATGAAGCCACCAGCGCTTTGGACTCTGAAGTGGAAATGGCGATCCAAGAAAGCTTGTATGACTTAATGGCGGGCAAAACCGTCATCGCGATTGCCCACCGTCTTTCCACTATTGCTGCGATGGACCGTCTGGTGGTAATGGATCAAGGTCAAATCGTAGAAGTGGGCAGTCATCAAGAGTTGTTGGAGAAAAATGGCCTATATGCGCGCTTATGGAGTCGCCAATCCGGTGGGTTTTTGGGTGGCGAGTAAGCTGGTTGGTTAGCTCTGCTTAGTCAAAGATTATTGTGGTTACACCTGTATATGTGGTGTAACCACAGTCACTTTATGCCACTTCTAATGTGCCGGCTAAGTTAAACGGCTCGGCCCATTGTTGCCAAGTTGCAGGGCCTTGCGCCAATTCATCATCCGTTAGTAAACAGGCGTTTAAGCTAGCTTCGAGCTGGTTAAAGTTAATATTCTGGCCAATGAAAACCAACTCTTGGCGGCAATCACCGACCTCGTCTTGCCATTTTTCTGCGATGGACTTTAAGCTCTCAGCATCTTGCGGCCAGTCTGCACGAGGCACACTGGCCCACCACTGACCTGCATAACTGTAACGCATCATGCCGCCGGCTTGTGACCAGCTACCGACGATGTTGGGGCAGGGTGCCAGCCAGAAGTAGCCTTTGGAACGTAGTAAGCGTCCATTGCTCCATTCTTGATTTAGAAACTGATGGAAGCGCTGGGCATGTAATGGACGACGTGCTTGCCATGCATGTGAAGTAATGCCGTACTCTTCACTTTCTGGAATATGCTCACCGCGCATTTCTTTGAGCCAGCCTGGTGCTTGCGCTGCTTGATCAAAATTAAAGGCATGGGTATTGAGTACTTCTTTTAGCGGGATATCGCCCATGCGCATCGGTAAGATTTTCGCTTGGGTATTGAGTGAGCGCAAAATGGCTTCCAGCTCCTGATAAGCAACTTGGCTGATAAGGTCGGTTTTGCTGACTAAAATGACATCAGCAAACTCCACCTGCTCAATCAGCAAATCAGTGATTGCGCGCTCATCGTCTTCGGCAATATCGTTTTCGCGCTCGCCAATCCATTGTGCAGCGTGATAATCGGTTAAAAAATTGATGCCATCCACCACTGTAACCATGGTATCGAGACGCGTGAGGTCAGATAAGCTATGACCGGCTTCATCAGTAAAGGTGAAGGTTTCTGCCACCGGTAACGGCTCAGAAATCCCAGTGGATTCAATCAGTAGATAATCAAAGCGATTTTGCTGGGCCAGCGCTGCGACCTCTTTAAGTAAGTCCTCGCGCAAGGTGCAACAGATGCAGCCATTGCTCATCTCAATCAGCTGTTCTTCAGCGCGATTAAGCTCTACGCCATGTTGCGCTGCACTGCCATCAAGATTGATTTCACTCATATCATTGACGATTACCGCCACGCGTAAGCCTTCGCGGTTTTTTAAAATATGATTGAGTAATGTGGTTTTGCCTGCACCTAAAAAACCAGATAGCACGGTAACGGGAAGCGGAGTGGACATATTGTTTTTCCTTGCTTAAGTAATGTTAAGTAATAGGTTTACGCCAGAGTGCAGCGCGCTGATAGCCTTAAAGGGCTCGGTCGTTTGCTGCAGCGTGCTCAATAGAGGCGATAGCGTCGTGAGCATGCAGACTTTCTAAATGGCGTGCTGTGGCAGTAAATTCTGAATAGCGTCCAGCTAATGCCTGTTGCATGCGGCGCACCGCATCTTCAACAAACATCAAATTATGGCCATTGAGACGGGCAAATTCTTGCTCATCAATACGCTTTACTGCGGTTTGTAGCGGGGTGGCTAATGCCTCTTCGATACAGTTGATTAACGCGACCAAGCCAAAGTCTGCACAGCCTTGGGCTATGCTCACGCTGACTGTGGCTTGGCTGCGTTGACTATGGGGTGTGGCAAAACTGCCATGCTCTTGCAGCCAGTGCGCAACCTGCTCGACATTGCAGGTATCAGTTGTAGCAAAGGACGCAGTAAAGTGCTCAGCCAAGAGTTGCCGTGCTAAAGCGGCAGAGCAGGGGCAGGTGGAGGAGTAGCCGATTTTGACCTCTGCCGTCAGCTTAAATCCTGCTGGCGATAACTGTGCATGCAGTTGCACGGGATAGCTTTTCCAGCCACCCAAATCGCTACTCAATAATGCCGTGCGCTTCAGTAGTAGGTTAAAACTTAAGAGTAAACGTGCTTGTGAGGCTTGAGCTTCTTGTTGGCCGAGGATAGCTTTGTTTAACATCTCCAACAAAATATCAGGCGTGACCGGCTGTACAGCAGCAAGTTCGCCGAGTAGCTGATATAGGCGAGACATATGAATGCCTTTGCTTTTGGCATTACCCATATCCACCTGAAAGCAGGCGTGCATGGATAGTGTGTTGTATATGTTGGGATATTCCTCAGCCAAGCAGAGTGGCAGATCAATATTATCCATACCAACCCAGTTGATAGGTGTGTGGATATAAGCTTGTGTATCTAGGGAAATATCAGGCAGTGAGCTCTTCATAGTTATCAGACATACCTAAAAGTAATGTTATAGTATAACCAATGCTTTGCGATAACAACACAGCCTAAATGGATATGCTTGTTTTTGAATGCAAGAATTAACAGTTTTCCAGTGCCATATTAATAAGCTTTAGCGTGCTACTGGCTTATATTGTTGTGATTGTTTTGTTAATCGGCACACCAGATCCAATTATGGCATTGGTGACCAATGCAGCTTCTCAGCATGATTTTAAGGAGCCTCTGAATAACTACCCACTTTTTTCGATAATAGCCGCATCGTCCATTTTTTATTCTTGCTATCTAAATAATGAACCAACTGACCTTTGCCGAAGCAGAATACCAGAACAAAAAGGGTAAGACGCGTCGTGAGATTTTCTTAGAAAAGGTGGAGACCATTATTCCTTGGAAGCGCTTGCGAAATCGCGCCACTAAGCATTACTCCAAAGGTGAAACAGGATTCCCCTTACCCGCTCACTATGATGCTGCGTGTGCACTGTTTGCAGTTGCTCTACAAGCTTAGCGATCCAGCTCTAGAAGATTCACTGATAGCAGTATGAAGCCAGTCTTTGGCGAACCCAAAGTAGCTTATCCAGCCTCGTAAATATTGGCTGACCCTAAATAGCTGATAGCTCTTTTTTGTACTGATTACCCGAGTCTGGACAACCCAGCACAA
>RRZU011760991.1_pt1 | contig 13134 bp, 12 predicted proteins | sample 2165561 | NCBI WGS metagenome assembly RRZU01 (sample SAMN10456909, study PRJNA506462) | wastewater metagenome | isolation source: wastewater sludge | place: USA: Moscow, Idaho
CGGCGCCACCGACGCCATGGTGCAGTGGTGGTACGGCCACAACGCCGTGGGCTTCTTCCTGACCACCGGCTTCCTCGGCATGATGTACTACTTCGTGCCCAAGCAGGCCGAACGCCCGGTCTACTCCTATCGCCTGTCCATCGTCCACTTCTGGGCGCTGATCACCCTGTACATCTGGGCCGGCCCGCACCACCTGCACTACACCGCCCTGCCCGACTGGGCCCAGGGCCTGGGCATGGTGATGTCGGTGATCCTGCTGGCGCCGAGCTGGGGCGGCATGATCAACGGCATGATGACCCTCTCCGGGGCCTGGCACAAACTGCGCCATGACCCGATCCTGCGCTTCCTGGTGGTCTCCCTCGCCTTCTACGGCATGTCCACCTTCGAAGGCCCGATGATGGCCATCAAGACCGTCAACGCACTGTCCCACTACACCGACTGGACCATCGGCCACGTCCACGCCGGCGCCCTCGGCTGGGTCGCCATGGTGTCCATCGGCTCGCTGTACCACCTGATCCCGAAAGTGTTCGGCCGCAAGGAGATGCACAGCATCCCCCTGATCAACGCCCACTTCTGGCTCGCCACCATCGGCACCGTGCTGTACATCGCCTCCATGTGGGTCAACGGCATCGCCCAGGGCCTGATGTGGCGTGCGGTCAACGAGGACGGCACCCTCACCTACTCCTTCGTCGAAGCCCTCGAAGCCAGCCACCCCGGCTTCCTGGTCCGCATGATCGGCGGCGCCTTCTTCCTCACCGGCATGCTGCTGATGGCTTACAACACCTGGCGCACCGTACGCGTGGCCAAGGCCAATGAAATGGCCGCCGCCGAGCAGTTCGTGGTTCAAGGAGCCCACTGATGAAGAATCATGAAATCATCGAGAAGAACATCGGCCTGATGGCCCTGCTGATGGTTCTCGCCGTCAGCATCGGCGGTCTGACCCAGATCGTCCCGCTGTTCTTCCAGAAGGAAACCACCGAGCCCGTCGAGGGCCTCAAGCCCTACACCGCGCTGCAGCTGGAAGGCCGCGACATCTACATCAAGGAAGGCTGCGTCGGCTGCCACTCGCAGATGGTCCGCCCGTTCCGCGCCGAGACCGAGCGCTACGGCCACTACTCGGTCGCCGGCGAGAGCGTCTACGACCATCCGTTCCTCTGGGGTTCCAAGCGTACCGGTCCGGACCTGGCCCGCGTCGGCGGCCGCTACTCCGACGACTGGCACCGCGCGCACCTCTACAACCCGCGCAACGTCGTGCCCGAGTCGAAGATGCCGTCCTACCCGTGGCTGGTCGAGCATCAGCTCGACGGCAAGCACACCGCGGCCAAGATGGAAGCCCTGCGCACCCTGGGCGTGCCGTACACCGACGAGGACATCGCCGGCGCCCGCGACGCGGTCAAGGGCAAGACCGAAATGGACGCGCTCGTCGCGTACCTGCAGGTCCTCGGCACCAGCATCAAGAACAAACGGTAACTCGCCATGGAAATCGGGACTCTGCGTGGCCTGGGCACTGCCCTGGTACTGATCGCCTTCGCGGGCTTGCTGCTGTGGGCATTCAGCGGCAAGCGCAAGAAAAACTTCGACGAAGCCGCCAACCTGCCGTTCGCCGACGAACCAGAGACGCCCGAGAAGCCCACGAGCGACGAGCACGCTTCCAGGAGCAATAAAGAATGACTACCTTTTGGAGTCTGTACATCACCATCCTCACCGTCGGCACCCTGCTGGCGTTGACATGGCTGATCTTCGCGACCCGCAAGGGCCAGCGCCCCGACACCACCGACCAGACCATGGGTCACACCTTCGACGGCATCGAGGAGTACGACAATCCGCTGCCGCGCTGGTGGTTCCTGCTGTTCGTCGGCACCCTGATCTTCTCCGTAGGCTATCTGGCCCTCTATCCCGGCCTGGGCAAGTGGAAGGGCGTGCTGCCGGGCTATGAGGATGGCTGGACCGGTGTCAACCAGTGGAAGAAGGAAATGGCGCGCGCCGACGAGCAATACGGCCCGCTGTATGCCAAATACGCCGCCATGCCGGTGGCCGAAGTGGCCAAGGACGAGCAGGCCCTGAAGATGGGCGCTCGTCTGTTCGCCTCCAACTGCTCGGTGTGCCATGGCTCGGACGCCAAGGGCGCCTACGGCTTCCCCAACCTGACCGACCACGACTGGCTGTGGGGCGGCGAAGCCGACACCATCAAGACCACCATCCTCGGCGGTCGCCAGGCAGCCATGCCGGCCTGGAAGGACGTACTGGGCGAAGAGGGTATCCGCAACGTTGCCGGCTACATCCGCAGCCTGAGCGACCTCAAGAACCCCGAAGGCATCGACCTTGCCGCCGGTCAACAGATCTACGCCACCAACTGTGTAGCCTGTCACGGTGTCGAGGCCAAGGGTAATCCGCTGATGGGTGCGCCGAACCTGACCGACCGCGTATGGCTGTACGGTTCCAGCTTCGCCCAGGTGCAGCAGACCCTGCGCCACGGTCGTAACGGCGTGATGCCCGCCCAGAACGAGATTCTCGGCAACGACAAGGTTCACCTGCTCGCAGCGTACGTCTACAGCCTGTCGCAAAAGGCTGAGCAACAGTAAGACCCGTGCGGCTGTCGCGCGACCACCCGTCGCATGCAGCCGCCCGCCATTAGGCGTACCATTGCAAAACAGGTGAATTGACCCCGGTCGGCCAAGTACCGGCCGGGGCACCTCCTTCTCCAGCCGTGGTAGAGACCGATGAGCGATCAGATTCCTGTTAAGGACGTAACCCCCCCCTCCCCCGCCAAGAAAGGCGAGAGCGTCGACCTCTACGCCAAGCGCGAGATGATCTACACCAAGGCTTTCACCGGCCTGTTCCGCAACATCCGCCTGATCAGCGGCGCCTTCCTGTTCCTCATGTTCTTCGGCACCGCCTGGCTCAACTGGGGCGACCGCCAGGCCGTCTGGTGGAACCTGCCCGAACGCAAGTTCTACATCTTCGGCGCCACCTTCTGGCCGCAGGACTTCATGCTGCTGTCCTGGCTCCTGATCATCTGTGCCTTCGGCCTGTTCTTCATCACCGTCTTCGCCGGACGCGTGTGGTGCGGCTACACCTGCCCGCAGAGCGTCTGGACCTGGGTCTTCATGTGGGCCGAGAAGGTCACCGAGGGTGACCGCAACCAGCGCATGAAGCTCGACAAGCAACCCATGAGCGCCGAGAAGTTCCTGCGCAAGGCCGCCAAGCACGCCATCTGGCTGCTGGTCGCCGCCGCCACGGCGCTGACTTTCGTCGGCTACTTCACCCCGATCCGCCAGCTGACCGTCGACCTGCTGACCTTCAACATCGACGGCTGGGCGCTGTTCTGGTTCGGCTTCTTCACCCTCGCCACCTACGGCAACGCCGGCTGGCTGCGCGAGCAGGTGTGCATCCACATGTGCCCGTACTCGCGCTTCCAGAGCGTGATGTTCGACAAGGACACCCTGATCGTCTCCTACGACCCGAACCGCGGCGAACAGCGCGGCCCGCGCAAGAAGGATGCCGACTACAAGGCCCAGGGCCTGGGCGACTGCATCGACTGCAAGATGTGCGTGCATGTCTGCCCGACCGGCATCGACATCCGCAACGGCCTGCAGATCGCCTGTATCGGTTGCGCCGCCTGCGTCGACGCCTGCGACAGCATCATGGACAAGATGGGTTACCCGCGTGGCCTGGTCAGCTACACCACCGAGCACAACCTCAGCGGCCAGAAGACCCACCTCGCCCGCCCGCGCCTGATCGGCTACGCCATCGCCCTGCTGATCATGATGGGCGCCTTCGGTACCGCGCTGGTGATGCGCCCGCTGGCCGAGCTGGACGTGATCAAGGACCGCGTGCTGTACCGCGAGAACGAGGAAGGCCGCATCGAGAACGTCTACACCCTGAAGATCATGAACAAGGACCAGCGCGATCACGTCTACAGCATCGGGGTAGAAGGCCTCGACGGACTGGTCTACGAAGGCAAGCGCGAAGTCCTCGCCACAGCCGGCGAGATCCTCTCGGTGCCGGTGGAACTATCCATCGATCCGGAACAGCTGCCTTCCAGCACCAACGAGATTCTCTTTACAATCAAGGCCGCCGACCTTCCCGGTAAAACCTTCGACGCCGAAAGCCGCTTCATCGGCCCGCGCGTCCGCTGACAGAGAACACGCATGCGAAACTCCGAGACCACCACCCGCTGGTACACGCAATTCTGGGCCTGGTTCATCATCGCCATCCTGGCAACCTCGGTGGTTCTCGGAATATCGCTGCTGGTCGTTGCCACCCGTAACGCGGACACCCTGGTCGCCGACAACTATTACGACGTCGGCAAAGGCATCAACACTTCGCTGCAGCGCGAGCACCTGGCCGAGCGCCTGGGCATGCGCGCCACCCTGATCCTCGACGAGCACCAAGGCACTGCCGAACTGACCCTGAGCGGGATCAGCCAGCCGGCGCAACTGGTGCTCAACCTGATTTCCCCGACCCAACCGGAACGTGACCGCCGGGTCATCCTCCAACCGGTCGCCGGGCAAGCAGGCCTCTATCAGGGCCAGATGCAGGACGCCGTCAGCGGTCGCCGCTTCGTCGAGCTGATCGGCAGCGAGGGCCGCGAAGACTGGCGCCTGTTCGACGAGTTCGTGCTGGAAGACCGCCGCCCGATCGAACTGTCCCACTGACAGCCGCTATGGCCACTCCCCTGCCCTGCTACCACTGCGGGCTGCCGGTGCCTGCCGGCAGCCCGTACCACGCCCAGGTACTCGGCGAGTCGCGGGCCATGTGCTGCCCGGGCTGCCAGGCGGTGGCCGAGGCCATCGTCGCCGGCGGACTGGAAAGCTACTACCGCCACCGCAGCGAAAGCGCCGCCAACCCCGAGGCCCTGCCCAAGGTCCTGGCCGACGAACTGGCCCTCTACGACCGCCCCGACGTGCAGCAGACCCTGGTCGAGCGCCAGGGCGAGCAGAGCCAGACCTGCCTGTTGATCGAGGGCATCAGCTGCGCCGCCTGCGGCTGGCTGATCGAGCATCACCTGAAGAAACTGCCCGGCGTCACCCAAGCCAATCTCAACCTGTCCAACCACCGCCTGCAGGTCGAATGGGACGGCGCACACCTGCCGCTCAGCCAGTTGCTCGCCGAACTGCGCCGGATCGGCTATGCGGCGCACCCCTACCAGGCCGATGCCGCGGCCGAGCGGATGCAGCAGGAGAACCGCAAGGCCATGCGCCAGCTCGGCGTCGCCGGCCTGCTGTGGATGCAGGTGATGATGGCCGCCATGGCCACCTGGCCGGAGTTCAACATCGACCTCAGCGCCGACATGGACAGCATCCTGCGCTGGACCAGCCTGTTCCTCACCACCCCGATCGTCTTCTACTGCTGCGGCCAGTTCTTCCGCGGCGCCCTGCGCGACTTGCGCACCCGCCACCTGACCATGGACGTCTCGGTGTCGCTGGCCATCGGTGGCGCCTACCTCGCCGGCCTGTGGTCGACCATTACCGGCGTCGGCGAGCTGTACTTCGACGCCGTCGGCATGTTTGCCCTGTTCCTCCTCGCCGGACGCTACCTGGAGCGCCGCGCCCGCGAGCGTACCGCCCAGGTCACCGCCCAACTGGTCAACCTGCTGCCGGCATCCTGCCTGCGCCTCGACGCACAGGGCCACAGCCAGCGCATCCTGCTCAGCGAACTCAGGGTCGGCGATGAGGTTCTGGTGCCGCCCGGTGCGGTGATCCCGGCCGATGCACGCATCCTCGCCGGCCAGTCGAGCATCGACGAGTCGCTGCTCACCGGCGAGTACCTGCCGCAGCCACGCCAGGCCGGCCAGCCGGTCACCGCCGGCACCCTGAACATCGAGGGCCCGCTGACCCTGCAGGTCGAGGCGCTGGGCGACGATACACGGCTGTCCGCTATCGTCCGCCTGCTCGAACGCGCCCAGGCCGACAAGCCGCGTCTGGCCGAACTGGCCGACCGGGTCGCACAGTGGTTCCTGGTCATCGTGCTGCTCACCGCCGCTGCGGTCGGCCTGCTCTGGTGGCAGCTCGACAGCGAGCGGGCCTTCTGGGTCGTTCTCGCCCTGCTGGTGGCCACATGCCCCTGCGCGCTGTCGCTGGCCACCCCGACCGCACTCACCACCGCCACCGGCAGCCTGCACAAGCTCGGCCTGCTGGTCACCCGCGGCCATGTGCTGGAAAGCCTCAACCATGTCGACACCCTGATCGTCGACAAGACCGGCACCCTGACCGAGGGTCGCCTGACCCTGCGCGAGATCCGCCCCCTGGCCGCGCTCGATGGCGATGCCTGCCTGCGTCTGGCCGCGGCCCTCGAACAGCGCTCCGAACACCCGATCGCTCGCGCCTTCGGCCGCTCGCTGCTGAGCGCCGAGGCGCTGCGCAGCGAGCCGGGCAAAGGGCTGGAAGGCGAGGTCGAAGGGCGCCTGCTGCGCATCGGCCAGAGCGACTTCGTCTGCGCCCTGAGCGGCACCCCGGCAGCCCCGATGCCCGACGAGCCGGGCCAGTGGCTGCTGCTCGGCGATACCCGGGGAGCACTGGCCTGGTTCCGTCTCGACGACCGCCTGCGCGACGACGCCGTCCTGCTGATGCAGGCAGCCCGCCAGCGCGGCTGGCAAGTCCTGCTGCTGTCCGGCGACAGCTCGCCGATGGTCGCCAGCGTGGCTCGCGAGTTGGGGATCAGCGATGCCCGCGGCGGCCTGACGCCCGACGCCAAGCTCGCCGTGCTGCGCGAACTGCACCAAGCCGGCCATCGCGTGCTGATGCTCGGCGATGGCGTCAACGACGTGCCGGTCCTGGCCGGCGCCGACATCAGCGTGGCCATGGGCAGCGCCACCGACCTGGCCAAGACCAGCGCCGACGCCGTGCTGCTCTCCAACCGCCTGGACAGCCTGGTGCAGGCCCTGGACGTGGCGCGCCGCACCCGCCGCATCATCGTCGAGAACCTCGGCTGGGCCTGTCTGTACAATGGCCTGGTACTGCCCTTCGCCGCCCTGGGCTGGATCACTCCGGGCTGGGCGGCGATCGGCATGTCGCTCAGTTCGCTGGTGGTGGTGGTCAATGCCCTGCGCCTGAGCCGGGTAAGCACCCCGCCGCGCCCGGTCGCCACAGCGCCCGCCCCTGCGGCACAGGCCGCCTGATGCGCCTCGTCCAGCCACGGCGCGGCGCCGCGCCCGCCCATCGGAGACCTCCATGTCCGCACTCTACCTGTTGATCCCGGTTGCCGTAGTGGTGGTCGCCCTGGCCATCTGGCTGTTCTTCTGGGCCGTCAACAACGGCCAGTACGACGATCTGGACGGCCCGGCGCACAGCATCCTGTTCGACGAGGAAGATCCCCGTCACCAGGCGGGCATCTCCGGCGACTCCGCCGACGAGCCCGCGGCCCGGACCGATACACCCGAGTCGCCGCGTGACTGAACTGCTGCCCCTGCTGCTCTCGGCCCTGGTGCTCGGCCTGCTCGGCGGCGGCCACTGCATCGGCATGTGCGGCGGCCTGATGGGCGCGCTGACCCTGGCGATCCCCGCCGAGCAGCGCCAGCGGCGCCTGGGTCTGCTGCTGGCCTACAACCTCGGCCGCATCGCCTCCTACGGTCTCGCCGGCCTGCTGATCGGCGCCGCCGGCTGGGCACTGGCCAGCGGCCCTGCCGCCACTGCCCTGCGCCTGCTCGCCGGCCTGCTGCTGATCGCCATGGGCCTATACCTGGCCGGCTGGTGGAGCGGACTGACCCGCATCGAAGGCATCGGCCGCCTGCTCTGGCGCCGGCTCGAACCCCTCGCCCGCCGTCTGCTGCCGGTGCGCAACGCACCGCGCGCCCTGCTGCTCGGCGCCCTGTGGGGCTGGCTGCCCTGCGGTCTGGTGTACAGCACCCTGCTCTGGGCCGCCAGCCAGGGGGACGCCCTGGACAGCGCGCTGCTGATGCTGGCCTTCGGTCTCGGCACCCTGCCGGTGCTGCTGGCCACCGGCTTGGCCGCCGAGCGTCTGACTGCCCTGCTGCGGCGGCGCGGCGTGCGCATCGCCGGCGGCCTGCTGGTGATCCTGTTCGGCCTCTGGACCCTGCCCGGCCCGCACCAGGCCTGGTTGATGGGCCACTGAACCGCCTCCTCCACTCCCCCACGCTCGCTCACCGCGCCGACACCAGCCGCAAGCATTGCCTGCCGCGCGTTTCGGCATACAATTGCGCGCCCGACAGATAGTCGAAACACAGAACGTCGGCCAGCCAACGCCGCCTGGCCACAGGCAACTGCAGCCCGGTACACGGATACCAAGGAGAAGAACCAGAATGGGATTGAACTTTTCGCGCTTCGGCACACGCCTGGCCGCCATCTTCGCACTGATCCTGCTGGCCTTCGCCGCAGTCGGCCTGAACACCTGGCTCGCCCTGCAACAACTCGCCCAAGAGGCCGCAGACATCTCCCACAGCCGGGTGCCGCAAGTGCTGCGCCTGGCCGACATGCGCACCGAGATCGCGCGGATGCACTCGCAGTCCCGCCAGTTGATGCTGGTGAAGACGCCGGAGCAGGCCCGGGTCGCCATCGATGAGATCAACGCCTCGTTCACCCTGATCAGCGAAGGGATCGAGGAGTTCAACAAGTACATCTTCTCCGACAAGGCCCGCCAGCAGGTCGCCGACATGCGCCGCCATCTAGCCACCTACCGCGGCGCGCTGGACGGCTTCATCGCCCTGACCCGCAACGGCCAGAGCGACGACAACGAGCAGCTCGCCCAGGCCTTCAAGCAGCTGGACGCACGCACCCCGCTGGTCAACGTGTTCCACGAGGCCCGCGACTGGCAGCAGGAGATCCTCGGCCAGCGCACCCAGATGATCGAGGACAACGTCGCGTCCCTGCAGGTCCAGCTGCTCGGCGCCGTGCTGGCCGTGATGGCCATTGCCGTTGCCGCCACCCTTTGGCTGATGGCCATGCTGCGCCGCCGTCTGCAGGAAGCCACCACCGTCGCCCAGCGCATCGCCGCCAACGACCTGGCCGAGCCGGTCGCGGTCACCGGCGCCGACGAGTTCACCGTCCTGCTGCAGGAAATGGCCGCAATGCGCGACTCGCTGCACAAGGTGGTTTCCGAAGTGCGCCAGGCCAGCGAGAGCATCCAGGTCGCCAGCCGCGAAGTAGCCACCGGCAACCAGGACCTGTCCAGCCGCACCGAGGCAACCGCCAGCAATCTGGAGGAAACCGCCAGCAGCATGGAGCAGATCACCGCCACCGTGAAGCACAGCGCCGACTCGGCGCGCCAGGCCGACCAACTGGCCACCTCGGCCGCCGACGTGGCCCGCCACGGCGGCGAGGTGATGGGCCAGGTGATGCACACCATGGACGACATCGCCCAGAGCAGCCAGAAGATCGCCGACATCATCGGCGTCATCGACAGCATCGCCTTCCAGACCAACATCCTCGCCCTCAACGCCGCGGTGGAGGCGGCCCGCGCCGGCGAGCAGGGTCGCGGCTTCGCCGTGGTGGCCAGCGCCGTGCGCAGCCTGGCCGAGCAGAGCTCGCAGGCAGCCCGCGAGATCACCGCGCTGATCGGCGCCAGCGTCGATCAGGTACAGGCCGGCAGCTCGCTGGTGCGCTCGGCCGGCGCGACGATGGACGACATCGTTTCCAGCGTGCAGCGGGTCACCGACATCATCGGCGAGATCACCGCCGCAGCCAACGAACAGAGCAACGGCATCAGCCTGGTCAATACCGCCGTCGGTCAGCTCGACCAGATGACCCAGCAGAACGCCGCACTGGTCGAACAGAGCAGCGCCGCGGCGCAAAGCATGCAGGAACAGACCCAGCGCCTCAACGAAGTGGTGGCGATCTTCAAGCTCGGCGCCCAGGCGCAGCGCAGCGGCGCAGGAACCGCTCCACGGGCGGCGCCACGCCCGCCGGTGGCACCGAGCAAACCAGCGGCCATGCCACGCAAGAGCGCTGCCGCCAAGACCGAAACCGCCGCTGCGGACGACTGGGAAAGCTTCTGAGCCGGCCGCACCGACGCCCTCCGCAACAAGACCGACGCACTGGCCAATAGCCAGTGCGTTGGCTTCCTGATCGCCGCAAGATCGCGCCAGCGGAGCGCCTCCAGTGCGCTTGATACAGGTCAACACCCCCCCGCCGAGCGCCCCCTAGACTGCCCCCACTGTCTGATATTCGGGGCTCCCCCATGCTTGACACCCTCCGCTGGGATGCCGACCTGATCCGTCGTTACGATCTCGCCGGTCCGCGCTACACCTCCTACCCGACCGCCGTGCAGTTCCACGACGGCGTCGGCCCGTTCGACCTGCTGCACGCCCTACGCGACAGCGCCCAGGCCCGGCGTGCCCTGTCGCTCTACGTGCACCTGCCGTTCTGCGCCCACATCTGCTACTACTGCGCCTGCAACAAGGTCATCACCAAGGATCGCGGCCGCAGTGCCCTCTATCTGCAGCGCCTGCAGCAGGAAATGAGCCAGGTCGCCCGCCATCTCGACCGTGCTCAAGTGGTCGAGCAACTGCACTTCGGCGGCGGCACACCGACCTTCCTCAGCCATGACGAGTTGCGCCAGCTGATGACCGATCTGCGTCAGCACTTCCACCTGCTCGACGACGACGGCGGCGACTACAGCATCGAGATCGACCCGCGCGAGGCCGACTGGGCGACCATGGGCCTGCTGCGCGACATCGGCTTCAACCGCGTCAGCCTCGGCGTGCAGGACTTCGACCCGGCCGTGCAGCGCGCGGTCAACCGCCTGCAGAGTCTGGAGGAAACCCGCGCCATCGTCGAAGCCGCGCGCACCCTGCAGTTCCGCTCGATCAACCTCGACCTGATCTACGGCCTGCCGCTGCAGTCGCCCGACAGCTTCGCGCGCACCGTCGAGGAAGTGATCGCCCTGCAGCCCGACCGCCTCTCGGTGTTCAACTACGCCCACCTGCCCGAGCGCTTCCCGCCGCAGCGGCGCATCAACGCCGACGACCTGCCCAGCCCCGGCGCCAAGCTGGAGATGCTGCAGCGCACCATCGAGCAGCTGTCCGCCGCCGGTTACCGCTACATCGGCATGGACCACTTCGCCCTGCCCGACGACGAACTGGCCATCGCCCAGGAAGACGGCACCCTGCAGCGCAACTTCCAGGGCTATACCACCCACGGCCACTGCGATCTGATCGGCCTGGGCGTGTCCTCGATCAGCCAGATCGGCGATCTCTACTGCCAGAACAGCAACGATCTCAACGACTACCAGGGCAGCCTCGGCAACGGCCAGTTGGCCACCCGCCGCGGCCTGCACTGCAACGCCGACGACCGCATCCGCCGCGCGGTGATCCAGCAGCTGATCTGCCACTTCCAGCTCGACTTCGTCGCCATCGAGCAGCAGTTCGCCATCGACTTCAAGGCCTACTTCGCCGAGCTGTGGCCACAGCTGCAGGCCTTCGCCGCCGACGGCCTGATCCGCCTCGACGAACGCGGCATCGAGATCAACCCGGCCGGCCGACTGCTGGTGCGCTCGGTGTGCATGCTGTTCGACCACTACCTGCCGCTGCAGAGCACGCAGCGCTTCTCGCGGGTGATCTGAGCCAGGGCGCACCCTCCATGGTGGCAGTTCGTCACAGCCTGGGGTAACCTTGCCGGCAATCTGTGCATGTAAGGAACCGTCATGACTGCCGGCCAAGACACCCTCAAGGTGCGCTCCTTGCCGCAAGCGCATTGCAAGGACTGCAGCCTCTCCGCCCTGTGCCTTCCGCTGTCGCTCAACCTGGAGGACATGAATGCCCTGGACGACATCGTCAAGCGCGGTCGCCCGCTGAAGAAAGGCGAGTTCCTGTTCCGCCAGGGCGACGGCTTCGGTTCCGTCTTCGCCGTACGCTCCGGTGCCCTGAAGACCTTCAGCGTCACCGACAGCGGCGAAGAGCAGATCACCGGCTTCCACCTGCCGAGCGAACTGGTCGGCATGTCCGGCATGGACACCGAGGTCTACCCGGTGTCCGCGCAGGCGCTGGAAACCACCTCGGTGTGCGAAATCCCCTTCGAGAAACTCGACGAACTGTCGGTGCAGCTGCCGCAACTACGCCGCCAGTTGATGCGCCTGATGAGCCGCGAGATCCGTGACGATCAGCAGATGATGCTGCTGCTGTCGAAGAAGACCGCCGACGAACGCATCGCCACCTTCCTGGTCAACCTGTCCGCCCGCTTCCGGGCGCGCGGCTATTCGGCCAACCACTTCCGCCTGGCCATGTCGCGCAGCGAGATCGGCAACTACCTGGGCCTGGCCGTGGAAACCGTGTCGCGGGTGTTCACCCGCTTCCAACAGAACGGCCTGCTGCAGGCCGAAGGCAAGGACGTGCAGATCCTCGACTCGGTGGAACTCTGCGCACTGGCTGGCGGCCGTTACGAAAGCTGAGCCAGCTACAGCACTACCACCGCACAGACGCCCTGCTACCCGCAGGGCGTCTGCGTTTCCACCCCGAGCATCCCGGATGCGGGCCATTCCCCGCAGCATCCGGTAATACTTCCGACACACGAAACAGACCTTTCGAATCAGAAGGGTATTGACTTTCCACCTGAGACCCATGGTCGCATGTGGCGCTCGGTCACTGGCCGAGACGGGCCTCGCTGTTGCTTCATGCAGCCACCTGCGCGGCCACTCCTGCCGGCGCAGGCCGTTCGGAGCCGCAGCACATGTCGCAACCTGACAGCCCATCCCCCTGGCGCATCCCCCTGGTGCGCGAGATCGGCCTCATCCTGCTGGTCAAGCTGGTCGTCCTGTTGACCATCAAGCACATCTGGTTCACCGCCCCCACCGTGCCGGAAAACGGCACCGCCCGGGTCAGCGAGCGTCTGCTCGGCACCCCGCAAACCACTCCCGCATCCCTGAATGAGGAGGAGCCGAGATGATCTCGGAAGCCGTCGTCGACCTGTCGCGCCTGCAATTCGCCATGACCGCGATGTACCACTTCCTGTTCGTGCCATTGACGCTCGGGCTGGCCTTCCTGCTGGCGATCATGGAGTCGGTCTACGTGATGACCGGCAAACAGGTCTACAAGGACATGGTCAAGTTCTGGGGCAAGCTGTTCGGCATCAACTTCGCCCTCGGCGTCACCACCGGGCTGACCATGGAGTTCCAGTTCGGCACCAACTGGGCCTACTACAGCCACTACGTCGGCGACATCTTCGGCGCGCCGCTGGCCATCGA
>RRZU013008924.1_pt1 | contig 13133 bp, 11 predicted proteins | sample 2165561 | NCBI WGS metagenome assembly RRZU01 (sample SAMN10456909, study PRJNA506462) | wastewater metagenome | isolation source: wastewater sludge | place: USA: Moscow, Idaho
GTACACTCTCCTCATGGATAAGCTCGAATATATGTGCCGCAAACTCGGCATCCATACCACAGAGACTTGCCTGCGCACCACGCTTCTCAAGAATTTCATTATAACGGTTCGCCTGAAGTACAGTCATGTTATGCTCCTTCTTGAATGTTCCGATTTCACGACATACACGGAAACGCTTAGCAAGGAGATCCATCAAATTATTATCAAATTCATCTATCTGACTTCTCAACTGGCGAAGACCTTCCGTTGTCGTTTTTTCATCACGCACAACAAGCAGACTAAGGATATAGTCAAGTATGTCTGGAGTTACCTGCTGCTTAGCATCACTCCAGGCTGCATCAGGATTGCAATGACTCTCTACAATCAGACCGTCAAAACCTAAATCCATAGCTTGCTGACATAAAGGAGCAATAAGATCCCGGCGCCCGCCAATATGACTCGGATCACACAAAATCGGTAAATTAGGAATACGACGATGAAGCTCGATAGGAATTTGCCACATAGGAAGATTACGATAGATTTTCTTGTCATATGATGAAAAACCACGATGAATAACTCCAAGGCGCTTTACACCAGCTTGATTTATACGCTCCAAAGCACCTATCCAAAGTTCAAGGTCCGGGTTAACAGGGTTCTTGACTAATACGGGCCCTTCAAAGCCTTCCAGGCTATCAGCAAGTGCCTGCATAGCAAAAGGATTGGCTGATGTTCGGGCACCGACCCATAGGATATCGACACCATACTTCCTGGCTAATTCAACATGCTCAGGAGTAGCCACCTCTGTTGCTGTGAGCATACCGGTCTCTTCCTTTACTTCTTTCATCCACGGCAACGCCTTTTCACCATTACCTTCAAAACCTCCTGGCTTTGTACGAGGTTTCCATACTCCGGCACGAAACATTCTACAGCCTTTTACAGCAAGTTCTTTAGCTGTTGTCATTACCTGTTCTTCTGTTTCGGCAGAACAAGGACCAGCAATAACGATTGGGCGCTCTCCATTATCAGAAGGGAGATTAAGGGATTCCAATTTTAAATCCATAATATGCTTAATTTAATTGTTATATTCATATTTATTGTTTAAAGTGGGCATTACCACTCCACCTTTTTTATTCTCTCAAGAGCTTCCTTTATTTTATCATCTTTTGCACAAAGGCTGATACGAATATAACGCTTGCCATTACTGCCAAAGATAAAACCAGGAGTGATGAAAACCTTAGCTTCATGAAGTACCCGTTCTGTAAGATCTTCTGCATCTTTGTATTTATCAGGTATCCTTCCCCATAGAAACATTCCCACTTGTTTTGAGTCAAAGGTACATCCAAGGATTTCCATAATTTTCTCTGCTGTTACACGTCTCCTCTTATAATTCTCTATGTTGTTAATATAATGCCATTCCTGAGTATTGGTATTATAAGCCTCGGCTGCAGCCAGCTGGATTCCTCGGAATGTACCATTTTCTATATTACTTTGAATTTTGAACATCCAAGATATAAATTGCTTATTACTGAGCATCATTGCTACACGCCATCCTGGCATATTATGACTCTTGCTCATAGAATTAAACTCAATGCAACAGTCCTTTGCTCCTGGTACTTGCATGATACTCATCGGATGTTCATTGAGTATCAGTGAATAAGGATTATCATTGACAACAACAATATGGTGGCGGCGAGCAAAATCAACAAGTTTCTCAAAAGTTTCTATGTAAGCATTACCGCCTGTAGGCATATTAGGGTAGTTTGCCCACATTACCTTCACACGGCTGAGATCCATCTTCTCCAACTGATCAAAGTCAGGCTGCCATTTTCTGTCATCACACAAATCATAATTGACAATTTTAGTTCCGAATATTTTACTGATAGCAGTATAAGTTGGATAACCAGGATCTGGAATAAGCACTTCATCCCCAGGATTGCAAAAAGCCAGGGTTACATACATAATACCTTCCTTGCTCCCAATAATAGGCTGAATCTCTGTGGCCGGATCTACTTTCACCCCATAGATGCGTTTGTAGAAGCCTGCCATTGCATTATGTAACTCTGGCAGACCGGCTGTTGGCTGATAGCCATGGGCATTAGGATCCCTCGCCGTTTCACATAACTTATCAATAGTTTGTTGAGATGGGGGCATATCAGGGCTACCAATAGCTAGGCTGATAATATTTTCACCTCTGGCATTCATGCCAGCTACCTCTTTTAATTTCCTACTGAAATAATATTCTTGTATTTCGTTTACTCTTTTTGCAGGTTGTATATTCATAGTCGTTATCATTATTATGCTTTTTCATATTCTCCCAAAATAATAATATTTTTTACCAATGGGGTAATGGCATCAATACTCTGCCGGTATCGGATAATACTATCGTATGTCAGGTCTACATAAAACATATATTCCCATTCATGCCCCACTATAGGCAGACTCTGTATCTTGCTCAAATTAATATCATAAAAGCTTAAGATCGTAAGGATTTTGCTCAGAGATCCTTCTTCATCAGGCAGAGTAAATACCAGACTAGCCTTATTACTCATATCTATAGAACGAAGGGAATCAGCCTTCTGGGGCCGAGTTATAACAAGGAAACGAGTAAAATTATGCTTATTATCATGAATATCATCCTTCAGGACCTTCATTCCATAGAGATCAGCAGCATAACTGGAACAAATAGCAGCCCATCCATGCATCTGATGCCTGGCAATATAAGCAGCAGAACCAGCAGTATCTTCAGACTGAACTATTTTCAATTGGGGATGACTACTTAAGAAAATACTGCACTGGGCTAATGCCACGGGATGCGAATGTACTTCTTGCAACTGTGTCCAGCCATCATCCGGCAAACAACAGATAGAATGTTTAATATGCAGCTTATGTTCTCCTACTATTGTACAACCGCTTTTGCGCAATAGATCATAGTTATGAAGAATACTCCCTGCTATAGTATTTTCAATAGCGCAGAAACCAATGATCGTTGGATCTCGATTAATATTTTTAAACACCTCATCAAAGGTGGCGCAACAAATCAGCTGTATCTCCTCATCTTTAAAATACTCATGGGCAGCAATGTCATGAAATGATCCGATTTCTCCTTGTATTGCTATTCTCTTCATTTCCACAATTTTATTTAACGAAAAAACGGCCTCACTCTCTATTGAGCGGGACCGTTTCGTATATATATTCTTATTTATGAATCCATAAGTTGAAATTACACGCAACCTCCCGCCTCGCAAAACTTTGCAAAGTAAAAATAAAAGTAATAAAAAGATGCGTATAACGTTGTCATGATTCTCAATTTATATTCAGCTGCAAAAGTATAACTTTTATTTCATTTACACAAACAAATCAGAAGAAAAATATCATTTTTACTTAACATTTTTCTGTTTAATTATTTTCCAACTCTTTATAAGCATTCATAGGAATGACATCTACACGTGTCAATTCCGGCCATTTACTGGATATATTCTGATAGTTTTTACCTACTTCTTTATAACGTTGGAATGTAAATTTCAAATTAATATAAGCATCATCCCCATCCTTACCCAATACAAAACAGTACATAATTTCGCGATAACCTATAATATTACCATTCTGCTTTACATTTTCAATAAGCCAGTCGGTTTGTGGCAAAGCACTGCTTACAATAGTAGCTTCTGGATAACGGGCTCTGAACACCTTCTCACAGTCAGCACGAAGCACTTCTGAATCACTGTCTTTGTAAAGGTTAACCTTATAAAGAGGCATATAATATTCCTTGCCAACTTTAATATCCTTATCCTTATAAACATTGTCATCATCTTCGATGCCAAGCCGGTCCTTAAGTTCTTTTCCAGTATCCTTCACTGATTTCTTGCCATCATTGAGTATTGACTTAAACTTCTGCTTCCAAGTGCGGCCAGTGCCCTTGCTTGAAGATGTTGTAGATATTGTCTGAGCAAAAGTATGCTGTGCTGTCACTGGCGATAATGTCATAGCAGCAAGAAGCAAAGTAATATAAGAAATTTTTTTCGTCATCTCCACCTATTTTTATTAATTATAACTCTCAAAGGAAAATTTGGATAAATACAAGACTTTTCCTTTCTTTAAAAGACAAAGGTATAGAAAAAGAAGCATTACCGTCTGATTAAAGGTTCTGTTTTACAAAAAATTAAGAATAGAAAGGGGGCTTTCGACAAATACCAAAGAAAGATCAAGTCTGCATCCTTTATTTAAGAACCATTTTAAGATATTGTTAACTTAATAATTCTTTCTTACTGAAACGACTTATCATTTTTCTTCTTATCTTTGCAACCAAAGTCCCTTTATTGGGAAATTTATACACTTGGAAGGATTTTCAAATGAAGAATATATTTTTGCTTATAGCACTTCTATCGGGTTTTTGCCCTTATTTATGGGCTCAACACATGGATATTGAGACTCAGAAAAAAGTATGGCGGCAAATGGTAGCAGATACTATCACCCATCCTGCTGATGATATCATTGCTGTGAATGGTGGCAAACTGGCACCAAGAGATTCACTTATAGCTCCTCCTTCTATCCGTAACTTTAGCGAAGGACTGCATCAAGGACTAAACGTAAATGTAAGTGCTTCTGCTTTCGCTACCTTTGGGCATAACACCCCACATCGCGGTGGTCTTTCCCAAGATGTTGATTTAAGTTATATAGCTCCTCTTACTCATGATGGAAAATTATGGATGAATATCGGAGGATATATGGACCATACCAACTGGGGCGACGATCATTATTATGATGCAGGGATCTATGGTATGCTAGATTATAACATCAGTGAGCATTGGGATGCCTACGTCTACGGGCAATTAAACCTGACTAATAATAATCAATACTTGGGATATACACCAGGATACTATGGATATATGCCAGGATATTATAATTTTATGCCAGGCAGTCATACATTCAACAGCATGTGGACTTATGGTATGGGGCCTGCAGGTGCTAATGTCATAGGTGGTGGTGTGCGCTATCATAACAAAAAGTTTTCACTTGCCATCAATGTAGAGGCAGACTGGTTCAATAATAATCCTTATTATTTTGACCAATACAATTATCCTGTACCAGGAATTTAAGTCTGCCTCTCTTCTGTGAAGTATTTACACCAATTTCAATCGTAAAGAATTAAGTACTACAGATACGCTGGAAAATGCCATAAGGGCACTTGCCCACATAGGGCTGATCTGGAAATCAATACCAAAAAGATAAAGTATTCCGGCTGCAAGAGGAATACAGACAATATTATAAATGAAGGCCCAAAAGAGATTTTCCCAAATCATCTTCACCGTTTTTTTACTCAACAACACGGCATTTGACAGTACAGAAAGATCATCTCCCATAAGCGTAATCTGTGCTATATCCATAGCCACATCAGTTCCTTTACCAATAGCAATGCTTACATCTGCCAAGGCCAAAGCCTGGGTATCATTGATGCCATCACCAACCATAGCCACTACTTTTCCTTTATCCTGTAACTGTTTCACCAAGTTTTCCTTGTCTGTAGGCTGTACCCTGCTTTGATAATATTTAATCCCGGCCTTTCCTGCCCAATATTTTGCTGCTTCTTCTTTATCACCACTCATCATATACACCTCGATACCACTCTGCTGTAAATTCTCCATAGCAGCACGGGCATTTGGTTTCAAACTCTCTCGTTTTTCAAGAGGCAGGGCATCTGCCTTTGTAAAATCGATACTCTGATTAGGGATGGTCAATGTACCTGTTTTATCAATAACTAAAGCATTGACTTTACGGAGACGTTCCAATGCTGTAGCATCTTTGATGAGAACATGATGATCCGCAGCCTTACCGATACCAACCATCAATGCTGTTGGCGTAGCAAGCCCCATTGCACATGGACAAGCTATAACCAACACAGCTACTGCAGAAACAATAGCCTGTGGCAAATATGCAGTTCCTCCTATCACAAACCATGCCAGAAAAGTAACCATAGCGATAGCAGCAACAACAGGAACAAAAACGAGTGCAGCCTGATCAACAATACGCTGTACAGGTGCTTTCGATCCTTCAGCCTCCTGTACCATCCTGATAATGTGTGCCAAAGCCGTATTTTCACCTACTTGTCGGGCACGCATGCGGAATTTACCCTGACTAGGAATACTTCCGGCGAGCACTCTGCTGCCTTTCTTCTTTTCGGCTGGAGTCGGTTCACCGGTAATCATACTTTCATCTACATAGGCAGCATCGGAAGTCATAAAGCTCTCAGCCCATACCACCTCTCCATCGACAGGTACTTTCTCTCCCGGGCGAACCTCAAGCATATCGCCGACATCTATCGTAGATATAGGTACTTCTTCCACCTTTCCATCTTCAACAATATGGGCCGTTTTAGGTGACATACCCATGAGCTGACGAATACTCGACGTTGTACTATCCTTTGCTTTTTCTTCCAATAGCCTTCCTGTAAGGACAAAAGTAATAATCATTCCCACAGTATCAAAATAGGTATGCCATTCCATTCCTATTGGGCTCCAGACAGTATCTCCCCAAAAAGTATTAAATACACTAAAAAGAAAACTAATGCTGGTAGAAAGAGCTACAAGAGTATCCATATTGGCCGAACCGTGTCGAAGTTGCTGCACTGCAGCAACATAAAAACTACGTCCACAATATATCATATTTGCAAAGGCAATAAGCATCGCAACTTGATTGGTGATATTGTCAGAGTCTAAATTAACCCAGTGCATATTAACAATAAGACCAATAATAGAAAGAAACCATGATACAATAGTTTTTCTTTTGAGAAGCGTATATTCACGCTTTTGGATCTCTTCGGCAGAACGGTCATTTTCAATAATAAGATCATAACCAATGCCATTCACCTCCTTCTTCATTGTCTCAAGAGAAATTTGAACAGGATCATAATCAATAAGAGCCGAGCGGCCGGCAAGTGATACAACTGCTGACTGAATCCCCTTAAGAGACTGGAGCTTTCGTTCCACATTGGCAGAGCAAGATGCACATGCCATTCCAACTACAGGAATTGTCTTTTTCATAACTTGTTATCCTTTCATTAATAAGACATTCTAACTCATATTTATAAAGATTTTATACTATCATTTCAAAATGACCGGAATTATCAACAGTATTCTTCATCTGCTCTGCATTAACTCTAGTTTCATCATATTCTACCGTAACGTTCTTATCAGATAAACTAACAACAGCATTTTTAATGCCATCTACAGCCATTAATGCGCCTTCAACCTTAGCTTTACAATTATCACATTTCATTCCGTTTACACTAAAAGTCTTTTTCATCTCAATTATTTTAAATATTAATATTTTCATTTATTACAGAATGCAGTAATTATTAGTATTCAACCATGCTCCTGTTTTTTGTTGCAAAGATAGAGAAAAAAGCAATAGATGTTTTATAAAATTAAGAATAGATGTTATTAATTTCCGTCGGACAACATGCAGGACAAAAATGGCACACCTCATTATAATAGAAGGGCGAATATCAAAACATTTTCTTCTCACATTTTTCCTGGATAGTTCTAGTATCTCATTATTTCTATGTAAATTTGCGTCTTAAAAACATAAACATTCAACATTACAATTCAATGAAGACAGATTTTGAAATCGCTCACGAAGCTCACATGGAACCAATCTCAAAGATCGCAGAGAAAGCAGGTATCCCTGTAGAAGTCATTGAACCTTACGGAAAATATATTGCGAAAGTCCCTTATAATCTCATTGATGAAAATAAGGTAAAAAAATCTAATTTGATACTTCTTACAGCAATGACTCCAACAAAAGCAGGAGCAGGAAAAACGACAGTAAGTGTCGGTCTAGCCTTAGGTATGAATCGTATCGGTAAAAAGACTATACTTGCCCTGCGCGAACCGTCTCTTGGTCCCTGCTTCGGTATGAAAGGTGGAGCCGCAGGTGGTGGCTACGCTCAGGTATTGCCAATGGAAAAGATCAATCTCCATTTCACCGGTGACTTCCATGCCATCACCTCTGCAAATAACATGATTGCAGCTTTACTTGATAACTATATCTATCAGCATCGGGATGAAGGATTCGGCATGAAAGAAGTTCTATGGAAACGTGTGCTTGATGTAAATGACCGTAATTTACGTAATATTGTAACAGGCCTTGGCAGCGTTACGGATGGAATTGCAGCCCAGACAGGATTCGACATTACAGCTGCCTCTGAAATAATGGCTATCTTCTGCCTTGCCAAGGATGAGGATGATTTGCAGCGACGTATTGACAACATACTCTTGGGTATTACCCTTGAAGGTAAACCTTTCAAAGTAAAGGATCTGCATGCCAGTGGTGCAATTACCGCACTATTACACGATGCAATCCAGCCAAATCTTGTTCAAACGACAGAGAACACTCCAGCGTTTATCCACGGCGGTCCGTTTGCAAATATTGCCCATGGTTGCAACAGTATCCTCGCTACAAAGATGGCAATGAGTTTCGGAGACTATTGCATTACAGAAGCTGGATTCGGTGCAGATCTTGGTGCAGAAAAATTCTTTGATATCAAATGCCGAAAAGCCGGATTAAATCCAAGACTCACTATTCTTGTTGTCTCTGCACAAGCCTTGAAGATGCATGGCGGTGTAGACCTGAAGGCAATTAAGACACCGAATGTGAAAGGTGTCAGAGCAGGTTTTCCTAATATGGACAAGCATATCGAAAATATAAGAAAATTTGGTCAACAAGTAATCGTATGCTATAACTATTTTGCTACAGATAAAAACGAAGAAATGGAAGCTGTCATCCAACATTGCAAAGAGATAGGTGTAGGATGCGCCCCTATTTATTCCTTTACAGAAGGTGGTAAAGGTGCAGAAAAACTTGCCCGACTAGTTGTCAACACAATAGAAAAGAATCCTTCGGGAAATCTCCTATTAATGTACAAAGACGAAGACGATATTGAAGTAAAAGTAAAAAAAATATGTAAAAATATTTATGGCGCAAAAGACATTATTATGAAGCCATCCGCAAGAAAACAGCTGGAACGCATTAAGGCATTAGGATACGAGCACTTTCCTGTATGCATTGCAAAAACTCAGTACTCCTTCTCTGATGACGCAAAAGCCTATGGTATGCCTAAAGACTTTAATATTACTATACGCGACTTCGTTATCAATGCAGGGGCTGAAATGATTATAGCTGTAGCAGGTACTATTATGAGAATGCCCGGCTTACCAAAGCATCCACAAGCTGAATATATTCATGTTGCTAACGGAATTATTGAGGGATTATCTTAATTCCCCCAATAACTCCGTCATAATCTTGTCTTCTTTAAATCTCATCCAAACTTTTTCGGGTGTTTCCCTTCAAGAGTTTGAAATGTGACGGCGTCATTCCCGTAACACTCTTAAACTGACTGCTGAGATAAGCTGTACTCGAATAATTCATTCGTACAGCAATCTCAGTTAATGTCTGTTCATCATATTTGATCAGTTCCTTGACTCGTTCAACACGTTGCTCTATATAATAACGCTCCAAAGTAATACCGGTCACTTCACTGAAGAGTTTACTCAGTGCGCTATAGTCATGGTGGCACTCCTTAGCTACAAAATCACTCATATTCAGCAATGTATTATTATCCTGATAATGTACCAATTTTATAATAGCCGACTTAATATTATTGATTATCTGTTGCCGGTGGTCATCAAGAAGTTCGAAACCGATATTTTTAAGTTCATGCTGAACATTATCTAGCTGCTTTTTATTCGGAACATCATCAATATGCACAACACCTAATTCTATAGATGTAGGATGAAATCCCTGCTCACGTAATACACGATCGACAGCCATTTTACAACGATCACATACCATATTTTTAATATACAATGTTGTATCCATAAGGTTACCTCCTTAATTTATTTTTTATTAGCAATTTCATTTATCAATTCTTACCCCAGTCTTGGCTTTATATACAATTTCTTCTCTGCTAAATTCCCTAAAAGTGTAAGTCATAATAGGAACCATTAAGATGAAAGAAAGCATATCACTCCAACTTTGGCACATCTCTATCCCCAATAATCCCCAAAAATGAGGAAGAGAGAGAATGAGAGGAATAAAAAACAATCCTTGACGTGCAGCAGCAAGAATATTCGCCCTTAATGTTTTGCGACAAGTTTGTGTCATCATATTACTGCATAAGACAATTGCATTAAGCGGATAGGTTATTAACTGCCATCGTAAAGCTACTGTACCTATTTTTATTACATCAAGGTCATTTCTAAACAACAGGATAATATTATCACTAAAAGCAAAACCGACAACTGCTACTATTACCAAAAAGGATGTCCCAACCTTAACAGTAAACCAATAGCCCTTTTTCAGACGGGTATAAAGTCTCGCTCCATAACAAAAGCCACAAAAAGGTTGAAAACCTTGTCCAAGACCGATAACAGCAGCCATAACCAGCATAGATATTCTATTGACAATGCTCATTGCGGCTATAGCAGCATCGCCATAAAATCCTGCAGTATAATTCAATGCAACAGTAGATAGACAAGCAAGTCCCTGACGCGAAAGAGAGGGACTTCCACCATAAAAGATCTCTTTGGCAGCTTGCCATGTCGGAGTAAAATTCTTCCAATAGATTCCTATGTTCTCACGATGATAAGTCATACGCAAAAGTATAAAGAAACTCACAATTTGCCCAATTACAGTAGAAATTGCTGCTCCCATGACACCAAGGTTAAATACAAATATGAAAATAGGGTCTAAGAAACAGTTAAGAATGGCTCCTGTCACCATCCCATACATTGCATAAGTAGCATTCCCCTGGAATCGCATCTGATTATTCAGAGTCAGCGAAGAGGTCATGAAAGGAGCTCCTATCAAGATTACTTCCAGGAACTTCTTTGTGTAAGGTAGAATTGTTGGCGTACTTCCCAACAACAAGCATAAAGGATCTAAAAAGATCTCACCCAAAATAAGCATGAAAATGCCAAAGAAAAACGAATAGAAAAATCCATTGCTTGCCATTTTGCATGCATTCTTATGCCGCTTTGCCCCAAGCTCCCTAGAGATATAATTGCCAGATCCGTTACCAAAAAAAAAGCCTAATGCCTGAATGAAAAACATCATCGAAAACACGACACCCACGGCAGCAGTAGACTGAGTATTCAATCTACCTACAAAAAAAGTATCTGCCATATTATAAACACTCGTTACAAGCATAGTAACGATAGTAGGCAGAGACATTCTCAATATAACCTTGTCTATAGGTGCTTGTGTCAGAAATGTATAATTATCATATTTGTTATCCATTTAATTTAATCTTATTTATGTTTTGTATCAAGAAGAATTTGTAAAATGCGATCTGCAGTCCTTCCATCCCATCGGTCAGGAATGCCAGTTTTTTTCCAAGTACCCTTAACCGCGTCATCAAGGGCCCTATTCAACTTATCCGTATCCTCACCTACCAATACATTGGTACCAACTTTGACAGTCTCTATATTTTCCGTATAATCATTGAGAGTGATACAAGGTATCTGATTGAAAGTTGCTTCCTCCGCAACATTACCACTATCCGTGACAATACAGCGGGCATGGGCAGTAAGATAACTGAAATCAAGAAAGCCCTGTGGTTCCACTAGGTAGAGTTTGCTTATATCAAGTTTTTCACTTTGAGCTATCCTATACACAGTCTCAGCAGCTTTCGTACGTAAAGGAGCAATAACCGGTAGGTGTCCTGTAGAGGAGACAAGAGTAGCAAGTACTCTATACAATTTCTTTTCATCAGCCATAAGTACCTTGCGATTAAGAGTAAAGACAAAGTATTCCCCTTCCTTCAGATTCATTTTTTCCATTAATGAAGGTGCCTGCATGCTATGTTGCAAATGACGAATATTATCGATAAGAATATTACCTACCATATATACCTTGCTTAATTCTGCACCCTCCTTATTTGCTATAGAATTATTGCTAATACCAGCTGTAAAAAGAATGTCTGAAAGACCATCTATAACAAGGCGATTAATCTCCTTCGGCATAGTAATATCAAAACTGCGTGTGCCTGCTGCAATATGTGCCAACAAAATGCCATGTTTTTTTGTAACAATGGAAACAGCCATAGTCGAAGCTAAATCATCAACGACAATGACCACGTCAGTAGCGTTATCCTGCAAATAAACCTCAAATTCAGACATCACCTTGCCAGTCAGTTCATTCAGATTTTCACAGTCCACGTCAAGATAAATATCAGGACGGCGGATCTGAAGATCGCAGAAAAGGCTATCTTCCAATGTAGAATCATCATTTTTACCTGTATATACTAACTTAACACTTAAATTCTGGCTGGACTTATTCTTCTCCACTGCTCTCAAAATAGGGGCAACCTTTATAAAGTTCGGGCGAGCACCCACAACAATCGCTATATTCATCTTGATACCATTTCTTTATATTTGGCAACACTGCCAAAGTGCAAAAATAACATTTTTCCAACAAATAACCACATTTTTTTTGCAAATTCTGAATTTTATAGTATCTTTGAACTTAGAAATAAAAGACAATAATTGTGGTACTAAAAGCATTCACAAAACATTAAGAATTACAACTATGATAGAATATTTTGCTAATAACCTATGGCTGTTCTGGCTCATTATCACTTTTGCATGCTTAATTCTAGAACTCAGTTCCGGAGATTTCTATGTCACATGTTTTGCCATCGGTGGTATAGTTGCTACATGTTCAGGCTTCATAGACTGCCCTTTCTGGCTTCAGGTTGTTATCTGGACGATCTGTTCCGTAATTAGCATCTGGCTCATCCGCCCTCATCTGATCCATCTAATTCATAAAGGAGCAGACAAACGGGATAGTAATGCAGATGCCCTCATCGGTAAACAAGGTAAAGTTATAGAAGATATTCCTGCTGACGGTTATGGCTATATTCAGATTGACGGCGATCAATGGAAATCGAAATCAGACAATGGCACGGCAATTTCGAAAGGGCATAAAGTCATAATAATCGCACGGGAATCCATTGAGATGACAGTTAAATTAGTAGATTAATTATTTATAAATTCGTATACTATTAGTAACCAATTTAAATACCTATTATTATGAGTATTGCAACCATCGTGCTTATTGCACTTGTTATTCTGGCTCTTATCTTTGTTAAGATGACCATA
>RRZU010212444.1_pt1 | contig 13129 bp, 11 predicted proteins | sample 2165561 | NCBI WGS metagenome assembly RRZU01 (sample SAMN10456909, study PRJNA506462) | wastewater metagenome | isolation source: wastewater sludge | place: USA: Moscow, Idaho
ACTTCTATATCTTTAAAACCAGCACGATTGAGCCAATTCTTGAAACATTTTACAGTAGGGATAAAATAGATATTTGGAATCATCGCATATCTTTCAAACGGTGTCAAACACACCTCATCTTCCCCATCAATCATAAAACTATCAACGATTACCTCTCCATTTGGATTAAGACTTCTTGCAAGTGCTTTAAGAGTGCTGATAGGATCACTCCTATGATATAAAACCCCAAGCATAAAGATAAAATCAAATTTATGGGGATACATCTCAATATGTTCCACTCCAAGCATCTCATAAACAATATCACTTTTGACAAAGCTATTAACAAAATCAAATTGGCTTCTAAATACAGCAGAGGGGTCAAACCCTACAAGTTTTTTAGGGGTATCTTCAAGCATCCGAAACATATAATAGCCATTATTACACCCAACATCTGCTACCACTTTATCTTTAAGGTTAAAGTATGGACGAAGAAGATTGTACTTTTTATTTGACTGCCATTCACTATCAATTTGTAGTCCACAAATATCAAAAGGACCTTTTCTCCAAGGGATCAAAGTTTTTGCATTTTTTGTTAATGTTTCAAACTCCTCATCACTTAAATCTCCTCTATCCCCTACTTTAAACCAATCAACACACTGATATTTGTACTTTTGTTTATTTGCAATCTCTTGTATATTTCTAATAGCATCTCTCATAGGGACTATATTTTTCCAAGTGAGCCATTTTTCTCTCTCAAGCTTAATTTTTTCTAAATTTTTCATATTCTTCTCTCAATTAACACTCAGTTAACACTTAAATTCTATAATTCCTTTACCTAAAATAAATAAAGCACAACTCAAAACATATCACAAAATTATAACATCCACTAAATCACCAACATTTAGTGGAACTTTGTTCTCACCTAACATCAAAAGTCCAGTATCCCCTAACATATTTGTTAAAATAGCACTTGTCCCATTTTTTTTATCATCAAAGTTAATATGATAAACTCCATTTTTCAAGATAAGATTACAAGCTTCAAAAGTTGTTTTATCCCCTTTCATCACCCTATTTTCATCAATTATAGCCTTAATGATTGGAAGTTTTTGATTTGACCCTTGCAATTTAAACAAAAGTGGCAATAGATACAAAATAAAAGTTACCGTACTACTATAGGCAAATCCAGGGAGTCCAACGATAAATTTATCCCCTTTTTGAGCAACGATAATATGTTGTCCAGGTTTGATATTGACCCCTTGAAAAAGGAGTGTTGCTCCAAGTTCCTCTTTGATGATATCTTTTACAAAATCATAATCCCCTACACTCACTCCACCAGTTGTTACAACGATATCGCTTGAGTCTAATGAGCTTTTGATAAGATGTAAAATTGATTCTTTATCATCTTTTACCACACCCATTTGATTGACATTTGCACCATATTTTTTTGCTAGTGCTTCTAAAGTAAGATGATTTGTACTTCTTATTTGAGATTTATTTGTTTGGATTTCACCAAGATCTAGTATCTCACTTCCTGTGCTTGCTATTGCTATTGTAGGGGTTTCGTACACTTCCACAATACTCAGATTAAGTCCAGCCATCACACCAATTTCAGCAAAACCAATCTTCGTACCACTTTTGATAAGTACCTCATCTTTTTTGTAACTCTCTCCAACCTCTCGAACTGCAAATCCAAAAGGGACTTTGTGAGTTATTAAGATTGTGCCATCCTCAACTTTCACATTTTCAATAGGGATCAAAGTATCACTTCCAGTTGGCATCAAAGAACCTGTAAAAGTTTTGATACAACTACCATCAACAACTTCTAAATCTTCATCACTTCCAGCTGGATTTATCCCAGAGATTTTTATTTTTCCTAACTCTTGGTCATTAAACTTAATAGCATACCCATCCATCGCAGAAGTTGGAAACTCTGGATAATTACTCATCGCTACAATATCAGTTGCTAAGATTTTTCCTAAACTCTCCATCAAAGAGAGCTTTTTTATAGCCCTTTTTGATATCTTTATACTTTCTAATATCTCTACACTTTTTTCATAAGAGATAAACTTCTTCTTACCAATTTCACAACTCATCTTTTTCTATTTCCCTTTTTTCTGTTTTTTATAACTGTTTTATCTTCTCAATCTCATCTCTAAGCCTGATAGCCTCTTCAAAATTCAAATCTTTTGCTGCTTTACTCATTTGTTTATTAAGTTCAGCGACTAGTTTTTGTCTTTCACCTGCTGGCATTTTTGTTAACCTATCGAGTTTAAGTGCTACGGTGTCGTACTCTTCCATTTTTAAATTTTCATCAAGTCGTCTAATTGTTGTCGTTGGTGTGATATTGTGAAGCGTGTTGAATTCTTCTTGGATTTTTCTTCTATTTTGTGTCGTTTCTATCGCAAACTGCATACTCTCTGTCATCTTTTTAGCAAACAACAACACTTTTCCATTACTATTTCTAGCAGCCCTTCCCATAGTTTGGATAAGGCTTGTTTTACTTCTTAAAAATCCCTCTTTATCAGCATCTAAAATAGCAACCAGAGATGCTTCAGGGATATCCAAACCTTCTCGTAAAAGATTTATCCCCACAAGTACATCAAATTGTCCCAGACGAAGTTGTCTTATGATTTGATTTCTCTCAATCGCATCGATTTCAGAGTGCATATATTTAACTTTTAGTCCCAAATCATTGTAGTAAGTTGTGAGTTCCTCCGCCATTTTTTTAGTTAAAACTGTTACTAAAACTCGTTCACCTCGCTCCACAACTTTTTTTATCTCATCGTGCAGTCTCTCCACTTGATAAGTGCTGTCGATTATCTCTATAAGTGGATCAAGAAGCCCAGTTGGTCGGATAATTTGCTCCGCTACGACACTACTAAGATTTGTTTCTAGTTCATTTGGCGTAGCACTTACAAAAAGATAATTTGCTTTTTTATTGATAAACTCATCAAACATCAAAGGACGATTGTCAAGTGCGGAAGGAAGCCTAAAACCATAATCCACCAAAACTGTTTTTCTACTTCTATCTCCAGCATACATCCCTCGAAACTGCGACAAACTCACATGCGATTCATCAACGATTAAAAGATATGGACGATTCATCGCTTCAAAATAATCTATAAGTGAATAAGGGGTCTCCCCCTCTTTTTTATCAGTCAAAAGCCTCGCATAGTTTTCAATCCCCTTGCACATCCCTGTTGCTTCAAGCATTTCAAGGTCAAATTCGACCCTTTGTTTGAGTCTTTGATACTCTACAAGTTTCTCATTTTCTTTAAAATACTGTAGTCTCTCTTCTAGTTCCTCTTCGATAGCTTTTATAGCTTTTGCTAATCTATCTTGCGAAACGATAAAAGGGTTGACACTATAAAGGATAAAATCTTCTAAACTTTCTGTTTTGTTGTTTGTGAGATATTCATATTTTGTGATAGACTCTACTTCATCTCCAAAAAACTCTATTCGGATATATTCATCCTCATAATAAGCTGGAAAAACATCAATAACATCACCATTTACACGAAAATCACTTCTATCAAAAAACTTATCATTTCTTTTGTATCCCATCTCAACAAGTTTTAAAAGTAAAGCTCTTTGAGAGTATTGTTGTCCAACTTCAAGCCTTTGGACATTTTGTTTATATTCATCTGGATTTCCAAGCCCATAATTGGCACTTACAGAAGCAACACAAACGATATCCTCAAAACTAAGAAGTGATGCTGTTGTAGAGAGTCTCAATCTTTCAAGTTCAGAATTAATTGAGCTATCTTTTTCTATAAACAAATCTTGCCGTGGAATATAAGCCTCAGGCTGATAGTAATCATAATACGAAATAAAATACTCCACATGATTATCAGGGAAAAAACCACGAAACTCACTATAAATTTGGGCTGCTAAAGTTTTATTGTGAGTCATTATCAGTGTTGGCATCTGTAAAGCTTCTATCACTTTTGCCATCGTGTAAGTCTTACCACTTCCTGTTACTCCAAGAAGTGTGTTGTATTTACTGCCATTTTTTATAGAAGCTGTTAGTTGCTCTATCGCTTTTGGTTGGTCTCCTGCAGGAGTATAAGGTGTGTGTACTTTAAAGGGTGTCATAGAGTGGATTATAGCAAATTTGTGTTTATGATGTGTTTTATGTTAAAAGTCTAGAAGATAACTGCCTATTTTAGCAGTTCGTTTGACAATTAGCCATTACATGGGTACAAAATATCAAGAAGACAATCATTTTATAAACCAAATATACTTTCTCCTTAATCAGATAATATTTCCAAAATTTTAATCTAATGTTGTTTATTTTACACCATTTTATATTGGATAAAAATGATAAATAAAAAAAGGTCGAGGGAAATACCCCCGACCTTTTTTCAAACCTTTGACTTATACTAGCAAGAATAAGTTGTTCTAAACTCAAATGCAGTTGGTCTAGCTTCATAAGGCCAAACTTGTGTTTCAAATTTATAGTGTTGATACACATCTATCATTTCTTCTGTAAATACAGGTTTAAGATAATCATTATCTCTGATAAGTCCTTCAATAGCACCTCTTAAAGTATGTGGCATTTGCGGAATACCTTTTTCTCTAATTTCATCTAAAGATAATTCAAATAAATCTTCATCCATTGGTCCAACTGGTACCATTTTATTTTTAATACCATCAAGACCAGCCATCATCATAGCAGCAAATGCTAAATATGGGCAAGATGTACTATCTGGGAATCTCATCTCTACCCTAACTGCTTTTTCACCAGCACCATAAGGTACTCTACAAGAAGCACTTCTATTTTGAGAAGAGTAAGTAAGAATTGAAGGAGCTTCAAATCCTGGAATTAATCTTTTGTATGAATTTGTTGACGGATTTGTAAATGCAGCAACACTTCTAGCATGGTGGAAAATTCCTCCAACATAGTGTAAAGCCATCTCAGAAAGATTTCCATATGCTCCATCTTGGAAAAATAAGTTTTTCCCATTTTTCCATAATGATTGGTGTACATGCATTCCATTTCCATTGTCACCATAAAGTGGTTTTGGCATAAATGTAGCCGTCTTACCATTAAGGTGTGCAACCATTTTAATTACATATTTTAATTTTTGAACATTATCAGCTGCACCAATAATATCAGAGAATACGATACCGATTTCATGTTGAGCTTGAGCAACTTCGTGGTGTCCTAAAACAACTTCAAGACCAACTTGTTCTAAAACAAGCATCATTTCAGCTCTTAAATCTACACCTGTGTCAATAGGAGCAACTGGGAAATAACCACCTTTTACTCTTGGTCTATGACCCATGTTTCCACCTTCATAAGAAGTGTTATCAGACCAAGCACCTTCAGTTGAATCTACTTTATAATAAGATTCATTCATTCCATCAACAATTTTTACATCATCAAATACGAAAAATTCATTTTCAGGACCAAAATAAGCAGCATCTGCAATACCTAACTCTTCTGCATACTTAAGAGCTTTTTTCGCAATACTTCTTGGGCATTTTTCATAAAGGTCACCTTTATAAATATCATAAACATCACAAAATACAATAATTGTACTATCAGCTGTAAATGGATCTAAAAATGCAGTTGGTACATCTGGTTTTAAAAGCATATCTGATTTATTAATTGGTTGCCAAGCATCAATTGAAGAACCATCAAATGGTAAACCATTTGTTAAATTTCCTTCATTAACTGCACTCATTCTATAAGTAACATGATGCCACATACCTTTTAAATCAGTAAATCTAAAATCTACAAATTGTACTTCGTGTTCTTTACAGTATGCAAAAAACTCTTCCACATTATTAACAAATTTTCCCATTTTAATCCCCTTTTATTTTAAATTTCAATTTCGAAACATTCTATCAAAACCAACATCAAACTTCAATATAAAACTTGTATATTTTCTATACAAATTTTACTTCTTTGGAAAGTATTTAACCATCTAAATTTATTTTTTCAATTAGTTCTTCTAAAACTTTTTGTGCCTCTTCATGAGATGGCTGACATCCACCTGCAGCCTCATGTCCACCACCGTGGTATTTAAGCATTAATTCACCAACATTTGTTTTTGACGTTTTATTTAAAATAGATTTTCCTGTACTATAAACCACATTTTGTTTATTTCTACCCCAAACAGCATGAATCGATATATTTACCTCAGGAAATAGTGCATAAACTAAAAATCTATTTCCTGGATAAATAATCTCTTCTTCTCTGTAATCTATTACTGCCAAATTTTTATAAATTGTAGTACATCTTAAAAGTTGTTCTTTAAACTCTTTTTCATATCTAAAATAGAGTTCAACTCTCTCTTTTACATCAGAAAGGTCTAAAATGTCATCAATCGTATGTTCTGCACAATAATCAATCAAATCCATCATAAGCTGATAGTTTGAAACTGTAAACTCTCTAAATCTACCAAGTCCAGTTCTACTATCCATCAAAAAGCTCAAAAGCTCCCAACCCTTTGGATGTAAGATATCCTCCATATTAAATCGTGCACTATCTGCTTTATTTGCAGCATCCATCATATCTTTAAATCTAGCTGGAAATGTTTCAACACCACCATAATACTGATAAACAACTTCTGCCGCACTTGGTGCATCTGGAATAATAATATGATTGTCTCTCTTTTCATTTCTTAAAGTTTCACTGAAATGATGGTCAAATGCTAAATGTACTCCATCAACATATGGAAGATTGGTTGTAATATCATCTTCAGTTATCTCTATTTTTCCATCTTGCATATCTTTTGGATGCACAAAAGAGATCTCATCAATTATCCCCAAATATTTCAACAATGTACCACAAACTAATCCATCCATATCACTTCTTGTTACAAGCCTATAAACTTTTTGTGTCATTTAAACTCCTTATTACTAGCACGATTTTAGCTACTTTAAGCTTATAAACTTAAAATATATGGAAGATTTTTTCTCTTTTTTTAAAAGAAATGCAATTTTTGTACCCTACTTTTTTTGCAATTGCAACTGTTTTATCATAAAACAATCCTATTTGCTCGACCTTATGAGCATCTGAACCAAAAGTAATGGGAATCTTCAATTGGTAAGCCAATTGTAATATCTCTTGTGAAGGGTACTGCTCTTTTACCTCTTTTCTAAGTCCTGAACTATTCAGTTCAATCACCATATCTGCTTTTTTTATCTCTTTTAAAGCCTCAAAACAAAGCTCTTTCATATCTTTTTTTGGTAAAAAATTAAACACTTTCATCAAATCAAAATGTCCAACGATATCAAAATGTCCACTTCGAGCCATATTTTGCATCGCTTTAAAATATTCTTCCCAAATGGTATCTATATCTCTTTTTTCATATTCCCCTATAAATTCAGGGTTATCAAATCCCCACTTATCTAAATAATGAACAGAACCTATTAAATAATCCACAGGCGCATTTACTATACCATCAAGGAGATAATCCCCTTCGATGTAATCAACCTCATACCCTAAAAGTATCTCAATTTTATTTTTGTATTTTTCTTTAAGTGCAAGAACTGTATTTTGATAGAAATCTTGTTTATCCAAAACCAAACGATACCCATCTTCAAAGTTTTTCATAGGGGCATGTTCACTAAATCCAAACACATCAATCCCTAGTTCAATAGCTTTTAAGACATACTCTTCCATTTCCCCTTCCGCGTGATTACAAAGGTAAGTATGATTGTGTAAATCAATTCTCATTGTAATATCCCAGCTCCCTCAATTTTTGTGCTTCGAAGAAGAGCATAGACTCTTTTCCCATCAATGAGATCATATTTCCAAATAGGAGCACTTGCTTTAAAATCCTCTACAAACTCATCAATAAGTTCTAAGGCAACTCTTCTTTTTGGGCTACAAACAGCTGCTATATAACTACTCGTATGATTTAAAACATCTCCACGACTATGAGCCATCAAAACGATTGCGTTTTTCTCTTTCGCTTTTTGTTGCCAACTATCAAACCAAGAGTTCAAGATAGGTTCATAGATATCAAAACTAAGCCCATCTATTCCATCTTCATCCCTTACAACACCAACAAAAGTGATAATAGCCCCAAAATTTGAAAGCCTAAAATCGTTGTACCATTTATTGGTAATCTCCTCTACTTCCAAACTTCCATTGTAAAGTTCTAAATATTCCATTTCATCCGCCACATACAGGAGGTAAAAGTGAAACTTTATCTCCATCTTTTAAAGTTATATTTTTATCTTTTATCAAAACATCATTAATAGCAACTGCACTATTTTCTAGCCAGTTTTTGAGTCTTTCATCCTCTTTTAAAATATCACTCAACTGTTCAAGACTGCTTATTTCTAAACTCATCGGTGCTATCCCTATTGGTCCTAAAAATTCTATTGTTACCATTGCTTATACCTTTTCTTATATTAAGTACCAAAATTATATAAAACACCAAAAAAGAGGTTATAGATTGGTAATAGTGCAAGGCAGAACTTTGAAGGTTTGCTCCTTTGCAAATCAAAAAGTTCTAACGAAGTAATATTGCCGAGATATAGCCTTATAATAACTCTACTACTTCTTCAAAAAGGTCTTGAAATACAATGTATTCCATCAACTTTTTTCATTGTATTAGAGTCATTTTAAGACTACTTTTTTGTGTTTAATGTATTTTTGGTACTTATTTTAGCTATTATACCAATTCACTATAAAAATTAAGAGGCTTTCTTTTATGATATTTGCTAAAATCGATTTTATCAATCTTCTTCCATTTTACATATTTCTCAAAAAAAACATCACCTCAACACAAACAAAACAAATCATCAATTATAAAAAATCGTATCCTTCGCAGATAAATAAAAAGTTTCAAAAAAAACAAATTGATGCTGCATTTATCTCCTCAATCATCTCTAAAAATTGCAAATGTTTAGATGCTGGAATAGTCGCAAAAAAAGAGGTTTTATCTGTACTTTCGATAGGAAATGATGATTATAAAAAAGACTACCAATCAGACACTTCAAATACACTAGCCCAAATTTTAGAGCTCAATGGGGAAGTTTTGATAGGTGATAAAGCTTTGTATCACTATCACTATGGGGAAAATAGAGATTTTCAAGATTTGGCAAAAGTGTGGAATGAGAGATATAATCTTCCTTTTGTTTTTGCAAGATTGTGTTTCAACAAACATCAAAAAAGCCTAGAAAAACTTTCAAAAAGATTTGTAAATACAAAAGTTTATATCCCACAATATACCCTTGATATCTACTCAAAAAGAAGTGGACTGAGTAAAAATCAAATCAAACACTATCTTACAAAAATAAGCTATAAGATAGAACAGAAAGAGAAAATCTCTCTCAAAAAATTTTTTACATTAGCACACACAATCAAGAAAGGAAAATAAAAATTTATGACAATATTTGATGCGATAATTTTAGGAACACTCGAGGGTTTGACAGAGTTTTTACCCATTTCAAGTACAGGACACCTTATCATGGCTTCCCATCTTTTAGGACTAGAACAAACAAATGCACACAAAACTTTTGAAGTTGCTATCCAACTTGGAAGTATTTTGGCAGTTTTATTTCTTTTTGCGAAGCGACTTTTGGTTGATAAAATCCTTTGGGTAAAAATCATCATAGCCTTTTTGCCAACTGCTGTTTTTGGATTTTTGTTTTATAAAACTATCAAAGCACTTTTTGGGATAGAAACTGTTGCTATTATGCTTGTTGTTGGTGGAATTATCTTTTTGATTATCGAATATCTCAGGAGAAATCACGATGATAGTAAAGATAAAACTATTGATGATTTGAGTATCAAAGAGGCACTTACTATTGGGTTATTCCAAAGTTTTTCTATGGTTCCAGGGACAAGTAGAAGTGGAGCAACTATGATTGGTGGATTACTTACAGGACTTAGTCGTAAAAGTGCAGCTGAATTTTCATTTTTACTTGCCATTCCAACTATGTTTGTGGCTACTTTTTATGATTTGTACAAAAATAGAAGTGAGATGATAATCGATGATTATTCCCTTTTAGCAATAGGTTTTGTTACGGCATTTATAGTTGCTTTTGTCACAGTAAAAGCGATGATGAAATTTCTCACAACTCATACATTTGTCGCTTTTGGTGTTTATAGAATCATTGTTGGATTAGCTTTTTGGTTTTTTGTAGTGTAATACTAAATCAAAAGGGCTAAGCCTTAGGCACATACCTCTCTATCGTATATCCAACCCCTTTGATATTTTTGATAAAATCCTCTTTGAGTTCTTTTTTAAGCCTACTCATCTCAGCTCGTATCGTTGCATCTCCGATTGGTTCATTATCCCAAATATATATTCTAAGGGTGTCTATTGTAATGATTGTTCCGATATTTTTTGCTAGATATTTGACTATTTGAAACTTTTTATTTGTCAGTTGTTGCACTTGCCTATTAAAATACAGAGCATTTTCATCTAAACAAATTGAATAATTCTTACTAAGCATTATATGTTTATTGGTCATTTTTTGGATATTTTCTATCTCTTTTTGGATTCGGATAGCTAACTCTTTAAGATGAAATGGTTTTTTTAAATAATCAATAGCACCACAATCAAAAGCTTCTGAAATAGTTTTTATATCAGTATTTGCACTTATAAAAATCGTTGGTGTGTAGTTATTTTGTTCTTTTAGTTTATTTATCATATCCAAACCATTTAAACTAGGAACATTGATATCCAAAAGTAACAAATCATAACCATTTTTTTCCAAGTCTTCAAATGCTAAAAGCCCATCACTAAAAGTAGTAACAACATATCCCATATCATTTAAGTATTCATTTATTGATGTTTGTAGCATCAATTCATCTTCAAGTAATAAAATTTTCATACGAAATGATACCTAAAAGTAACTTGTCCATCATCTGATAAGACATTCACTTCAATATTATTTTTATCACAAATCTCTTTGATGATATTAAGCCCTATTCCAAAGCCACCTCTTGAATTATTTTCTCTATAAAATCTTTTAAATAATTTTTCAGGATGCTCAATATCGTTTCCTTTATTGATAATCTCTAAAATCTTATACTCATCCTTTTTATAGAGTTTTACAACTATATTTTCCTTATTGATTGTGTATTTAATCGCATTTGAAATTGTATTATCTATCACCCTTTGAAGATGAATATCATTTATAACTATTTTGATGCCATCTTCGATAAAAAGCTCAAAACCAAGTTCATTTCCCAAAGCAATCTCACCAAAAAAATCTATCCGCTCTTTGATAAAGTTTGACAATGAAATCTCTTTTTTTGGGTATTCAATCCTATCTTTTTTTATCATATACTCTAAATCATTGTAAATATTATGGATAATCTTCGCACCAGCTTCAATCTTACTAAGATATCTATTTTTCCCATATTTGAGATTAAAAAGATCAATATTTAAAATAATTATTCCAAGAGGAGTATTTATCTCATGAATAGCATCTTTTATAAATTTATCTTGTTTTTGAACCAAATCGAGTGCATATTCTTTCGCTTTTTCAAGTTCATAAGTTCTTTTTTTGACTTTTTCCTCAAGATTTTTATTGAGATCTTTTAAACTTTCATTCATATTATTGATATGATTTGCTACCTCTTCAAACTCTTTAAAACTTACTTTTTGTGTATCAATAAATTCTAAATCAAGTGAAGCCGTTTGTATAAGTTCAATATCATTTTCAATAGTGTTAATAAAATATCTATAAAGTAAAATCCCAATACTAAAAAGAGCTAAAAGAAGAACAAAAGTGAGATAAAAATAATCAATAAGTTGTTGTAAATATTCCTCTTTTTTCACTTTTACTATTTTATCTATTTCATCAAGGTAAACACCACTCCCTATCATCCATCCAAGCGCTGGATAGGAGATAGCATAAGAAATTTTTGGTGATGGTTTATTGGTTGTTGGTTTGTTCCAAACATAATCCACATATCCACCATTTGGTAGTTTTGATACTTCAATCAATTCATAAATAACTTTTTTTCCATTAAGATCTTTGAAGTCTAAAAGATTTTTCCCGCTATTTTGTTTCAAAATTGGATCAGCAATATTTATCCCATCAAAAGTATAGATAAAAACATATCCTGTTCCATCCCCTTCATTTCGCATATGCTCTATCGCATCAGTTATCTCTGTTTGCAAAACTGATAGAGGCTTGTTTTGTATTTTATTTTTATGAAATTTATAATCAATAAATCGTAATGCTTTTTTTGTTTCTAGTTCAATAAACTTTTTTTGAGATTTGAGATAATTTACCTCAAGAATTTTTATATCTTTTAAATATTGCGTATAGCTACTATAAGCTACTGAACCAATAAAAATGATAAGAAGAGAGACAATAAAAATCAAACTAACCAAATTTATTTTACGAAGACTTTTATTCTTTAATATTTTATTCATAAAAAATTATATAGAAACAATAATTAAAATGTATCTATTCTTTGTGTTTTATTTGGTATGATTCCAAATTCAAATCAAAAATAAAAGGCTATAGCATAGATGAAGAAAATTATATTTTTATCACTTTTTACGAGTAGTATACTTTTTGCAAATGAACCAACTATTATTGATATTGCCAGCAAAAAAATCACAGAGGTTGTCAATAATGTAAAAAAAACAGCTTCAAATTTACAAAATAAATTTGTTTCAAAAACAAAAGAAGTTGCACATAAAGGGCAAAGTATCGCCATAGATAAAACGCTTATTAATGGTCTAAATGCGACTTTAGATAAAAAATATATTGATATTAGGTATCTTAAAAAAAATACAAAAACAAATGTAATAACAATGGTTGTCTATCTTAATGGCGAAAAAAAATATCTCGGTGTTACTTTAAAAGATTTCAAGTGGGGATATTCAAAAGATGATGAGCACATAGTTCTAGAAAAAATTAAAATCTCACTTAATATCCCTTGGCTTGATTATTTAGTACAAGATTCTTTAAAAAGAGATGGCTATATAGTTCTTCCAAACTACTTAAGTATTGCTGATTTTTTAGAAACTATCAAACCAGCTTCAACTTCAACTTATGGGAAAATTGCTTCAAAACCATTTAATCCACTAACTTACAATTTTGATAAAAAACAGATTGATATCAAAACATTTACAATCAAAGACAAAACTATCAAAGCAGATATCAAACTAGCTGGAAGTGAAAATCTTAAATTTGAGGTGACAAAATTTGACCT
>RRZU011682124.1_pt1 | contig 13129 bp, 9 predicted proteins | sample 2165561 | NCBI WGS metagenome assembly RRZU01 (sample SAMN10456909, study PRJNA506462) | wastewater metagenome | isolation source: wastewater sludge | place: USA: Moscow, Idaho
TAGTGATATTGTAATCACTGCTCAGGTTGCCGGTAACTTTGCTGTACTTTTCGTGTTTCATATTACCATCTTCGGAAATGTAACCGACACCCATATAGAATTTGTTTTTTTCGGTAGAGGATGTTACGCTGACATTGTTGTTGGTAATGAAACCTGTCTGGAATACTTCATCCTGCCAGTCGGTATCGGCTGTCCAGTTAGTGTAATCGAAAGCCGAATCTCCCTGGTTCGCCAACTGTTCGGAATAAAGCTCTTTGAACTGGGAGGCATTGGCCAGTTTGATTTTATCTACAATCGATTTGAATCCGAAAGAAGTGTTGATGTTCACGAGCGTCTGTCCTTCTTTAGCCTTTTTAGTTGTAACGATAATAACACCATTTGCTCCGCGTACCCCAAAGATAGCCAAAGACGAAGGGTCTTTCAGGATTTCCATCGATTCTATATCGGCAGGGTTGATAAAGCTGATGTTGTCATTGAATAATCCGTCTACAACATACAGCGGTTTGTAACCATTGATAGAGTTCGTACCACGGATACGGATCTCCGGATCTTGTCCAGCAATACCGGTATTTACCACCTGAACCCCTGCTACTTTACCCTGCAATGAAGCTAAAGGATTGGAAGAAGGGCGGTTGGCAATGTCTCCGGCCTTGATGCTGACGATTGATCCGGTGAGGTCTCTCTTTTGGGCACTACCGTAACCGATAACAACTGTTTCGGAAAGGAGCTGGGCATCATCCTGCAATACTATATTTATTGTGTTTTGTGCTCCTACGGTAACCGATTGAGATTTCATACCCAAATAGGAAAATACAAGGATATCCCCTTGATTCGCCGAAATGGAGTACGTACCGTCTATGTCTGTTACTGTTCCTGTAGTTGTTCCCTGTACCTGAACACTAACTCCGATTAACGGTTCTTCGACTTGATCCGTAACCTTACCGGAGACCGTTTTAGTCTGTGCATAAATACCCGTTACGCTTGCTACAATAAAGCAAGTGAAGAATAAAGATATTCTTCGCATAAGAGCATTTGAATCCTTTGATTTTTTAGGCTTAATTTTCATAGTCTTACTTTTTATTTAAACACACTATTTTCAAATAAAATCTACTATGAACGACAGAGATATGATAATTAAAGAGTAAATGATGATTGGTGATTTCAATGATGCTTAAGTTATCAGGGCTCTTCTGTACGATGATATTAGATTTTTGTCAAATGTAGGGAATGTCCGCAGAGTGTTTCGAAAAGTTAATACATCATAAATACACGTACTCTTTTTTTAACAATACTCACACCTCACTATTACCCCTCATTCTGAGGTAATAGTTTGTTAAATAATGAATTGTAAATGTTAATTCAAATTCATGAAAAACTCGTTCAGATTCTGTGAAGGGAGTATATTTAACTTTTTCCTTAATCTGTAGCGGCTGTTTTCGACAGCACGGACAGATAAATTCATCAGAGATGCTATCTCTTTTGTCTCCAGATTCAATTTCAAGCAGGCGCAAAGGCGCAGGTCGCTGTTGGTTAATTGGGGATAAAGGATTTTCATCTTTTTGAAGAAGCCGGTATGCTTTTCTTCAAACTTTAACAGAAAGGTTGTCCAATCATCTTCCGTATTCATATTCGTGTTGAGCAGGGCATTTATTTTCTGCGATAATGGGATCAGGACATTGCTTCTGTTTTTGGAATAGAAATCGTCTATGATATCTTTTATTTTCAGTATCAATTCATTCTTCTGAATGATAAAAGATGTTTGAGTGAGGAGTTCGGCGTTTTTTTGATCCACCGCTTGTTGCAACTCTCCGGTCAGCATCTTCAACCGTTTGGTCTCTCTGGCTCTGATCTTCTGGAGATGCAGATTCCGATAACGTCTGAGTATCAGCATCCAGGCAAGATACATCACCGAAATTGCCAGAACGAAATAAAGCAGATACGCCCAGACAGTCTGATACCAAGGCGGCAATATCTCGAACTCGTAAGATACCGAGTCGGAGTAATGTCCCAGATTGTCGACCGTGCGTACCATAAATATATACTTGCCTTCGGGCAAACGGGCATATGAGGCATGGTTTACTTTTTGCGGGGCAGACCATCCATTATCGACACCTTGCAGCATATATTGGAAAGAAAAATTGGAGGCGAAAGCATTTTCTGCCGAAAAGCTGAAGGTTACAGTATTGTAATTATATGAAATCTCGGTAGCTTCGGATAAATCTTTGTATTCATAATTGCCATCTACATTGATCGTTCCTAGCGATTTCAGATATGGAGGGTGCAAATTGTTTTGAGGATGCGGCTGCGAGCCGTGCTCTTTTTTATAGATCAAAAAACTGTTATCGAGACACACGAGGCTCAGAGAGTCGTTCAATACGGATATATTCTCATATGCGTTTATCAAGGATAGGTTTATACCCAGATTGTAACTCTCTTTAATGGATGCTTCGTAACCGTCGTACGAAAATTTGTAGACAGACGCGTCTGTCAGTGCCCAAAATTCATTTTGGTGGATGTGTATGACCTGCCTCAGATTCTTCACATTTCTGAAACATTCATCCAATATCGTATTCGATACTATTTTGTTGGAAATATCATCATAAGTATAGAATTTATTGTTGCCTAAAAGAACAATACGCCCGCCAACCTTAAACATCTTCATCTTATAGGGTAAATTGTCCTCGCTGTTGCCTCCATAATAAGAAAATGTCTGAAAATCTGATAAATTGTCGCTGAGTTTGCATCTGTAGATCCCTCTGTTGAAATGCTCCAGCCAAATGTTGCCTAAGTGGTCAACATCGGCGTTTATTACCGGTTCGGCAATCTGCCGGGGATCATATATTTTATTGGTTGCCCGGTCTGCTATTTTGAGACATTGATAGGTAGACAAAAAGAGTAAATCTCTATCCTTGTATCTTATCTCCGATATGTTGTAGACGCCTGTATTCAGATTGAATACATCCACAACCGAAAGATTGGGTTGTATCATTTTCAACCCTTTATTGTGGCAGCAATATAGTTTCCCATCCAATACTTTCAGTGCCCATACCTGTCCTTGAGTACCGTTGATTAGTTTCATATTGGCTAATGCACCCGGTTTTTTGAGGTCGTCAGTCGAGATATAAAAAACACCCTGATTGGTTCCTATAAAAAGTTTGTCGTTCCATAAGGCTCCGCCGTAGACAGCTCCGGTTTTTCCGCCCTTGTCCACAAAGTAACTCATGTTCTCGATATACTGTATATAAGAAATTCCTTTGTCCAAAGCTGCCCATATATTGCCGATATTATCTTCATAAAGCGATAAGACCGTATTGTTTTGGAGCATATTTTCGGTAGATATATGATCCAAAATTTGTCCGGTCTTGTCAACCTGATAAAAGCCGTCTAAAATAGTACCGAAGAAATAAATCCCTTTCGAAGACAGTATTCCGCAATTTAATTCAGCCGAAGTCAATATATTCGATAATGAGGAATTCCACTCTTTGAATGTAGCTCCGTCGTATATGTATATTCCCTTTGTAGATGTACCTATAAGATACTCATAGGTTGAATAAGGCAAAATGACCCTTACTTCGGTATTGCTGAATATTTCGCTTCCTTCTATTTTTGTTAGAGCAGAACCCTTCACCCGATAGAGTGCGCCATACATCTGCTGTACCAAAAGTTCATTTCTCACTTTCGACAGGAATAGAAAGCCTCCGTCGAAAGGGATTCGCTTGACGGTCTTGTGATCGTATACATAAATAGATGAAAAAGACTGAAAGTAGACATGATCGTCGACTATCCATATTTTCCAGAAATCATCATTTTTGAAAAGAGCCTTGTCTAACTGATCGCTCAGTGAGGTGTAAACCAATTTTCCGGATATATCTCTGTCCCATCTTCCAAACTCTTCGTAACTGCCCGTGAAAATGGTTTTATATGACTGTACGGCCACAGATCGTGCTATCGGCGAATTGGGTGTTTTGTTTAATTTCCACTCAATGCCGTCAAATTCGAGAAGACCGATATCGTTACCGAAATACATAACTCCTTTTTCGTCCTGTCCTATCGACCAGTTCTTGTTATCGGCCTGGTACATGCTTTTGGTCAGGTTGATGATATGCGGTTTGTCTGCAAAAACCGATTTAGCGGGTAAGCATACAAAAGAGAATAGTAAGATATATTTTATAAGTTTATTCATCCGAGTAGTATTTTTCAAGAAAACAGATTATAGAAAATTTTGTTTTCGGAGATATTCAAGAATAGAGGTACATTGATCTATTGAAATTGCAGTACGTTTTGCCTCGCTTACGCTTCGGCGATTGCTAATTGAGCATGTTAAACCTGCGTTCGACAGAACGGAGTGTAATCAAAAAGAACAAAAGGAAGAATGTATATTAAATATTAAGAAGTTAGAACCTCGCGCCCATTCGTTTTTACCATCTCAGTATAATACGCTCCCCCAATGCTTTTGACAATGCTTTTTTTATTTCTTCGAAATCCTTTATCTGGCGCATCAGGTCAATGGCAGCATCTAACTCTCCGGCCTTTTGCTTTTGCTCCATTTCTTCTTTTATATCCTTTATGCGTTTCGTTATATGGGCATCTTTCAGTTCGGTCAATACACGCGGAACATTCTTTACCAAATGTCTTTCTTCCGCCATAGGAGTGTCTTCTTGCTTGACATCTTCACCAAATTGTTTGGTGTGAACTTTGCTTAAATGATATCTGTCGCCGAGCAATTCGGCAGCTATTTTACTTATCTGTTGATCGGGATGCGCCAGAAAGAACCGGCTGGGAACAAAGGTTTCTTCATGGGCATGAGCGATGGCATCTTCGAGCATTTGAGTATATAGCGGATGCGCAAACCACATGCCGTCTCGTTCCAAATCGTACTTTACGTAGTCGATAACCGTCATCGGGTCACTCACTTCCTGTCCCTCTTCTACTAGTGGCTCTTTGCCAAAGCGTACTACGTAGTAGATGATCGCAAGTTCGAATTTATCAATTGCAGATTTTTTTACGACAGGTTTTGTGTTTAGCGCAACCGGTTGAGACAGGTCGTTGTTTACGGCAGACAGTTCGGGCTCTATTTTCGGAACTGGTTGCTTTTCCAGATAAGCAAGCCGTTTTTTGTTGACTTCTCCTACCAATATACGTTCATCCACATCGAGGAGTATACTGCAATCTTTGACATATACCGCGCGTATAATATTATCGGGGATAACGGATATACTGTTTACGATGTCCGATATCAATGAAGCCCTTTTTATCGGGTCGTTTCCTGCTTCGTCGAGCAATAGTTTTGTCTTGAAGCGCATAAAATCCACTTCATTGTCCTTAATGTATTTCGCCAGCGATTCGGCATTTCGTTTGCGTGCAAACGAGTCAGGATCTTCACCGTCGGGCAATAGAATGACTTTGATGTTTATTCCGTCTTCCAGCAAGAGGTCTATCCCCCTTAATGCTGCTTTTATTCCGGCGGCGTCACCGTCATATATCACGGTTACGTTATTCGTGAAACGGTGTATAAGCCTGATTTGTCCGTGGGTGAGAGCTGTTCCCGACGAGGCCACAACATTTTCTATTCCTGCCTGATGCATCGAGATAACATCGGTGTATCCTTCGACCAGATAACAGCAATCGGCTTTGGTTATGGCTTGCTTGGCAAAATATATTCCGTAGAGTTCATTCCCTTTATGATAAATTTCGCTCTCCGGCGAGTTCACGTATTTGCCCGTATTTTCTGCTTTTTTTAGTATGCGTCCGCCGAAGGCAATCACTTTCCCTGACAGGGTATGCACGGGGAACATGATGCGTCCCCGAAAGCGGTCGATCAGCTGATCGTTGTGATCGCTTTTTATAGCCAGTCCGGTTTTTGTCAGAAACTCTTCTTTATAACCTGCTTTCATTGCACTCAGCGAGAAAGCGTCCCTTTGTTCGAGGCTATAGCCGAGCTGGAATTTCTTTATAATATCTTCCCTGAATCCTCTTTCTTTGAAGTAGCTCAAACCTACCGACTTTCCTTCGATATGTTCGTGCAAAATATTCACAAAATAATCACGGGCATAATCGTTCAGAATAAAAAGGCTCTCGCGTTCACTGTGAGCTTTCTTTTGTTCGTCAGTCAGTTCGCGCTCCTGTACTTCGATGCCATACTTTCGTGCGAGAAATTTCAGCGCATCGTAGTACGTCACCTGTTCGTGCTTCATAATGAAGTGAACAGCCGTACCTCCTTCGCCACAGGCAAAACATTTACAAATATTCTTTGAGGGAGAAACGTAAAACGATGGGGTTTTGTCGCTATGGAAAGGGCACAAGCCCACATAGTTTATCCCCCTGCGTTTGAGGGTGACATATTGGGATACCACATCCACAATTTGGGCGGCATCCATTATTTTATCTATGGTTATCTGATCTATCATGCGATTATGCGTATGCGAAATTAGTAAAAATATCGATACGGCAATTGAAATTAGCGAATGTGCCAATATGAAAATTTGAAGATGTGCCAATTGGCAGGAAGCGACAATAACAGGAAACAGTAAACAATGATGCGAAGCAATAAAACTTGTAATTCGTAACTTTCTGTTGACTGCTAACTGTAGAAGTTGTTACTTTTTTCTTCTGAAAAAAGATTTCACTTTTTCCACAATTTTGACTATCTGCATCGTGGACTCCGGTATTTCGTAGTCATCCTTTGTGGCGAAGCCGCCTTTTATCAATAGCTTTATGGCTCTTGGTGCATCTTCTTCCTGTACCTGCAACTTAATGCCACCTACGGCATTGGTGTAAGAATAAATCTGGCTGGTATATTCGTCTTTGAACATACAGATAATGCCATTATCTTCCAGGTATGTTTTTGCAATAGCCAGATGATTGTAATCCTCTGATGCCTTAATCGTAACCAGCTCCATAGGTTTGAAAATTTATTCTTCGTAAATCATTTTCTTTGTCATACCACCGTCTATTACGATATTTTGTCCGTTAATGAAATCGTTTTCAGGGTCGCAAAGGAAGATGCATGCCTGTGTAATATCTTTTGGCTTACCGACCCTGTTCGACGGGTGTTGCTGGTGATCCAATTCCCGTATTTCAGAGTGTCCGGTATCTATCCAGCCCGGACTGATACAGTTTACCGTAATATTGTATTTGCTCAGCGATATAGCCAACGCATGTGTCAGCGAAACGATGCCGCCTTTAGATGCCGCATAGGCCTCCGAGTCGGGTTCGCTCATTTGATAGCGCGTCGAAGCCATATTGATAATGCGTCCGTATTTGTTCAGATTTTCGTTTTCGGATCTGAATTTTGCCAACAATCTGGCTGTGATGAAAACCGACCGGAGGTTTATATCCAGCACGTATTCGAAATCTTCGACCGAAATGTCTATAATATCTCCAAACAGGCCAATACCTACATTGTTTATGATAATGTCTATATTTCCTTTTTTACGAAGAACATCTGTGACAGCTCCTTCCAAAGCAGCTTTGTCGGCAACATCGACATGATAGAATGTACACCGGTAATCTTGCAGATCATTGTATAACCGATTTCCTGCATCTTCGTCCGTATCGCAAAATACGACGTCTGCCCCATGATGGCAAAAGGTAGAGACTATGGATCTGCCGATACCGTTGGCTCCACCAGTAACAAAAACGATTCTGTCTCGTATATCCGCTTGCATAATTTCTATGTGTTTAAGTTATTCCTTTATATCTGAAATGCCAGCCACATTACTTATCCTCTATGAAAACTTCTTCAAACAACGCTTTTATCTTCTCTTTGGCTTCGTCCATATCCACAGGATGACCCAGTTCTTGTTGCAGTGAAGTTACGCCTTTATCTACGAAACCGCAAGGATTGATGAGTGAAAAATAAGAAAGATTTGTATTCAGGTTCAGGGCAAAGCCGTGCATGGTTACAAACCGGCTACTGCGAACACCGATTGCCGCAATTTTGCGTGAGCGAGAAGGAGTGGTTGTCTCAAGCCATACTCCTGCTGCACCTTCGAGTCTCTCGGCTTGGATATTGTAGCTGCTTAAAAAACGGATAATAATTTCTTCCAGATTATAGATATATTGTCGGAGTCCGATGCCGAATGTTTCCAGATCGAAGATCGGATAGCCTACAAGTTGCCCGGGACCGTGATAGGTGACATCGCCTCCGCGATCGATTTGGAAAAGCGAGACACCTTTTTCTTTTAGCATGGCTTCCCTGAAAAGAAGATTTTCCTCCTTGCCATGTTTTCCGATGGTGATAACATGGGGATGTTCGCAGAACAGCAGGGTGTTTCTTGCGTGCAATCCTTTGTCCTTAAGGCTTAGGGCTTCTGCGAATAATTTCTGTTGATATTCCCACGCATGCCCGTATTCTATATTTTTCAGATCTTCGTATATCATAATTTTAGTAGTTAGTAGACAGTAGACAGTAGTTGGCAGTATGAGAGCTTACTAGTTTACTGTCATTTTTTATTTTCAAATTTCCGAATCTTCAAATTTTTTATTTAACCTTCCCCGGATTTTTATTGATATAGTCTTTCCAACTGGTAATTTTATTGTCGGAAGATGGCTTGTTGGTTTGGAAATAATGGCAAACTGCCGCCGCCAATCCGTCGGTGGCATCCATCTGAGGAAGCATATTCTCGTCCGGTATTTTCAGAAAATGCTGCAACATATAGGCAACCTGTTCTTTTGCCGCGCGCCCGTTTCCGGTAATCGACATCTTTATTTTCAGCGGAGCATATTCGAAAATGGGAATGTCTCGCGACAAAGCCGCCGCCATAGCTACCCCTTGCGCACGACCCAGCTTGAGCATACTCTGCACGTTCTTTCCGAAAAAGGGTGCTTCGATCGCCAGTTCATCAGGGAGAAATTCATCGATCAGCCCGATGATGCGCTCAAAAATCCGGCGAAGTTTCAGATAATGGTCGTCATATTTGCTTAGTTGCAGGATACCCATTGCCATCAATTCGGGTTTGTTGTTGATTACCCGCAGTATGCCGTATCCCATCACCTGTGTTCCCGGGTCTATGCCGAGTATGATCCGTTCTTTTTCTATCATCTTATAATTCTATTTCTTCGAGCAGCGTAACAAATCCGACAGCTTTGTCGCCGAACCGCGTAGTCAGTTCGTCCTGCAATATTTGTCCTTCCGTAGAAAACCAATGGTTGAGCGTGTCCACATTCTTTACTTTGAACTGAAGTGAATAACTGCTTCCGCTTTCCTCGTGCTGCGCATGTATGCGGGCAAATCGAGGTTCGTGAAGAAATCCGCTTCCGGCAGCCCTTACGATATATGTTTCTTTCATAAAGCCGATGTAGTCATTAAGCACATCATCTTCTACATGAAAGGTGGTATTGAAGATAATCATTGTGAATATTTTTATACAAAAATACGAAAAGTTTGGCGGTTTTGGTTATGGAATTTTTTGTTGGAGGTTCTCTATTAAAATAAATCGACTACTATGCTATGAAAACTTTTTTATTCAGCACTTTCTTTTTCCTTTCTTTGTCAATTGTGGCTCAGCCCGGATTTAGCTCCCCAAGTTATCCCGGAGGAGAGGTTGCGATGTCCAAATTTATCAATGACCGATTGTTTTATCCGCCATCAGCTCGGAAAGCAGGGATAGAAGGAAAAGTAATTGTCCGTTTTGTGGTGTCCGAAAAAGGAGATATTCGAGATGTAAGAATTTTAAGATCTTTACATCCCGATTGTGATAGCATTGCTGTAAGAATAGTACGTTCTATGCCAAGATGGACTCCCGGACAGCAAAGAGGTAAGGATGCAGCAATAGGTTACATCTTACCCATTGCTTTTCGTCTATCGAAGGATGATATCGAAGGCAAAATATATACGTTGGCTAATCCCATGCCCGAATTTCCCGGTGGGATGGATTCTCTTTTTTCTTTCATTCGTAAGAATTTGAAATATCCAAGTTTGGATCAATGTTTTCAGGGGCGGGTAGTTATTCGTTTTGTGGTGACAAAAGAGGGGACAGTTAAACAGCCGAAGATAATCAAAGGAATAGTTCCCGAAGCTGATGAGGAAGCTTTACGGGTTGTGCGCCTGATGCCCGATTGGATTCCGGGCAAACGCAATGGTGAGGCTGTGAATGTTTATTACATGGTATCGGTTAGTTTTAAATTAGGAAATTAGATATGAGAGCATTTTTATTTATGGTGTCAGTCTTTTGTTTTACCAATATGGCAGCCCAGATAAAGTTTACTCCCGATACAGTTCGGGAGATAGATATTAGTGAACTGAAAGAAGTTGTAATGGTAGAGAAAAAAGAAGGAAAACCTTTTATCTCGACTGAACAAATGCCTGAATTCATCGGGGGGAAAGAAGCTTTTCAGAAGTTTATAGATAAGAACCTTAAATACAAAAAGGAATATAGGGCTGATACGCTGGTAACAGAAGCTATTGTCCGGTTTGTTGTGAAGAAAGATGGAAGTATTGCTGATCCGAAGATATTGAAGGGAGAAGGAACGACTTTTGCAAAAAATGTTTTGAAGGCTGTCGGTAAAATGCCCAAATGGAAGCCGGGAAAACCAGGCGGATTAGCTATGCCCGTGTATTATACTGTCCGGTTTTGGTATGATGGTAAAAAATCAAAGGTAATGATGCAATATCCGGTCTATTATAATGCTTCAACAGGAGAATTGGAGGTACTTGACTGAATTTTAAGAAGTTTTTGAATTTGACAGGTAAAAACAAAGCATCGTAAAACGAAAATCCCAGTGTTTTAACTATCTTTGCACCCAAATATTTAAAAGAAATTATAATTCATTCAAACAGAATTAAATCAATTACCTGTTTCATTATGAAAAAATATAACCTGATAAACAATACTCTCGGCTGGTTTAGCTTCGCAGTAGCTGCGGTTGTTTACCTAATGACTATCGAGCCGACAGCCAGTTTCTGGGATTGCGGAGAGTTCATAGCTTCGGCATATAAGTTGGAGGTTGGGCATCCGCCCGGTGCTCCGTTTTTCATGATTACAGGAAAGTTCTTTTCGCTGTTTGCTTCCGATCCGTCGCAGGTGGCGATGATGGTCAACAGTATGTCGGCCTTGCTCAGTGCACTTACCATTTTGTTCCTCTTCTGGACAATTACGCATCTGGCTAAGAAGCTGATATATACCGATACTTCTAAAGAAATGACAATGGGACAATTGATCGCTATCGTAGGTAGCGGTTTGGTGGGAGCTCTTACATATACATTTACCGATACATTCTGGTTTTCGGCTGTCGAAGGTGAGGTTTACGCCTACTCTTCCATGTTTACAGCCCTTGTATTTTGGTTGATACTGAAATGGGAAAGCCGTGCCGACCAGCCCGGTTCGGACAAATGGCTGGTGCTGATAGCTTACGCCATGGGCTTGTCTATCGGTGTCCATTTGCTTAACTTGCTTTGTATACCTGCAATCGTATTGGTTTATTACTTCAAAAAGACAAAAGATGTAAACTGGAAAGGCTTGGTACTGGCTTTGGCAGGATCGATATTCCTGATCGTTGTGCTCATGTATGGTATCATTCCGGGCTTTACACAAGTTGGCGGCTGGTTCGAAATGTTCTTTGTCAACAGCTTGGGCTTCTCCTACAACACAGGAGCTTTGACTTACATCCTGATAATGGTCATAACCATCGTTTGGGCTTTGTACGAAACCCTATCGAAGAAAGGGAATATGACCCGTGCCAAAATAGCCACTGCGGTAACCCTTATTCTGAGTGGTGCGGCTATCATCGGCTCAAGCGCACTCTTGTGGGTGGTGCTTATTGCAGGGCTTCTGCTATTCTTGTTCAGATATAAAGGTGTTACACCAAGGCTGTTGAACACAATTGTTTTATGTCTGATGGTTATTTTGATAGGTTACTCGTCTTTTGCACTTATCCCTATCCGCTCCATAGCCAATACGCCTATGGATCAGAATTCACCTGAAAATGTGTTTACATTGGCTAGCTACCTCAATCGTGAGCAATATGGCGACAGACCATTGTTCTACGGAAGAACATATGCTTCGTCAGAGAAAAGAGATCCTTCGACAGGACGTTTATCTCCTCCCGAAAGCGAAAAATTAATGTATGACAAGGTGGTGAAAAAATCACCGAACGACAAGGATAAATATGTGGTAGTTAGTACGATTCCGACTTATGGGTTGAATAACACAATGCTGCTTCCTCGTATGTATTCTACCGAACAAAGACATCTACTCGGATATCAGGTATGGGCGGATATTAAAGATACATCGGTGCCTCCTACCATGTTCGAAAATCTGAAGTTTTTCTTTAGTTATCAGCTCGACTTTATGTACTTCCGCTACTTTATGTGGAACTTCTCAGGCCGCCAAAACGATGTACAGGCCAATGGAGGTATTAGCAACGGTAACTGGATCACGGGAATCGGATTTGTGGACGAAATACTTGGACGTGGGCCTCAGGGCAATCTTCCGCCGGATATTCTCGAAAATAAAGCACACAACGTATATTACATGTTGCCGTTGATACTTGGTATACTTGGTATTGTATATCAGTTGACAAGAGGTCGCAAAGGCGAACAGCAATTCCTTGTTACATTCATGTTGTTCTTTATGACAGGACTTGCCATTATTATATATCTGAATCAGCAACCGTTTGAACCGCGCGAGCGTGACTATGCCTATGCCGGATCGTTCTATGCGTTCTGTATATGGATCGGTTTCGGTGTGGCATTCTTATGGAATTTGTTCAGCAAGAAACTGCCGAGTACAGTGTCTGCGGCTCTAGCCACAGGATTGTCGTTGATTATTCCTGTGCAAATGGCAAGCCAGAACTGGGACGATCACGACCGTTCGGACAGATACACCATGCGTGACTTTGGCGAGAACTATCTGCGTGGTTGCGAGCCAAACAGTATACTGTTTACGATGGGCGACAACGATACATTCCCGTTGTGGTACTCTCAGGAAGTAGAAGGCTTCCGCACCGACGTGCGTGTGAGCAACCTGAGCTACCTGCAAACTGACTGGTATGTAGACCAGATGCGCCGTCAGGCATATGAATCATCGCCTCTGCCTATTTCGTGGACACAAGACCGTTATCAGGGGTCGAAAGGACAGTCGGCGTACATCTTGTCGAAGAGTGATATCGAAACTGCGATAAAAAGAGA
>RRZU010266113.1_pt1 | contig 13128 bp, 11 predicted proteins | sample 2165561 | NCBI WGS metagenome assembly RRZU01 (sample SAMN10456909, study PRJNA506462) | wastewater metagenome | isolation source: wastewater sludge | place: USA: Moscow, Idaho
AAGAAGCGGTCGACGTTGGCGTCGATCTCGCAGACCAGCCCGTTCTTGATGCCCTTGCGCACCATCGCCCGCTGCTTGCGGGGGATCGCCAGCATGTTGGCCTCTTCGTCCGGGAGGATCTCCTTGCGGAAGGTGACGTAGACCTCCTGGCGCGGCCATTCGGGGTGGCGTTCAGCGAGATTGCGGTATTCGAGGTGCTGCACCCCGGCCTTGCGCGACAGGGCGTCGGCGGCCTGGTCGAGGGCCGCCACGGCCTCGGCGTCGGTGCCGGCGATGCCGCCATACACGGCGAAGGGCAGCGAGGTCATGGCATGGCCGAACAGGCGGCTCTTGACCTCGACCAGCGGAAGCACCGCGACGATCTGCCCGTCGCGCTCGGCGAGCAGGTAATGGGTGCGATGGCGGAACACCCCTTCCATGATGCCTCGCCACTCGATGCGGTGGAAGAAGGTCGCGTCCGGGCAGCCGAACACGAAGGCGTTCCAGCGCGCGTCATCACCCGCCTCGTACGGGCGTACTTTTACGTCAGAAACCATGGAAAAACCCGGAGTTAAGTTCGGTTAGCGGAGAGAAACACCTCGTCCATCCGCCCCCACGAGAAATCCTGCAGAAGGCGCTCAAGACGCGCTTCGGTGCGCTCCAGGTTCACGTAGTGGCGGAAGCGGGTCTTGGCGCTCGCCTCCTTGACCACCGGCTGGCCGGGATCGATCTCCCAGGGATGGAAGTAGAAGATCGCCGGACGGCGGTCTTCGGCATTGACCTGGCGTATGCCCCAGGCGGAGACCGGGTAAGGCAGCAGGCGGAAGTAGCCACCACCGCCCACCGGCCAGTTGCGCCCGAAACGGCGCACCGTGGTGATGGGGATCTCGATCAGGCCCTTGGCGACCGTGTACGGGAAGCGCGGCGCATCCGGCACGCCATAGTGGTCGTGCTTGACCGGATAGACGCTGGAGCTGTAGGTGTAGCCCGCCGTCTCGATGCAGTCGTGGGCCCAGGGGTTGGAGTCGCCCACCGAGAAGCTCGGCGCGCGGTAGCCCCGCACCTCGCAGTCGGCGATGTCCTCGAGCACCACCTTGGCCAGCTGGATGTCGGCCAGGAAGGCTTCGGGCGTCTGGTCGCTGGCCCGCTCGTGGCCGTAGCCATGGCTGGCGATCTCGTGCCCTTCCATGGCGATCAGACGGATCAGCTTGGGGTAGCGCTCGGCGATCCAGCCGAGGGTGAAGAAGGTGCCCTTCGCCCCGTGGCGATGCATCAGCTCCAGGATGCGATGCACGTTGCGCTCGACCCGGCACTCGGTGGAGTTCCACTTGTCCTTGGGAAAATGGCCGGCCAGCGCGGAAACCTGGAAATAGTCTTCCACGTCGATCGTCAGCGCATTGACGATCGGACCGCGGGCCTTGGCGGTGGAGGCGTTCACTTGCCGGACCCTCCGTTTTCCGTTTGAGTGGCCTGCTGCTGGGCTGACTTGAGCAGCTGGCTGAGGGCGTTGAGGGTGGTGGACAGGGTCCGCTCGATGACCGCCAGGCGCTCCTCGAAGCGTGCCGTGTCGAAGGCTTCGCCCGCTCCGGCCAGTACTTTCGCGGCCTCTGGGTTGGCCAGCAGGCGCTGCAGGTCGAGGACCTGGGCCTGGGCCGGCGCCTCGACAACCGCCGCCGCGGGCTGCACCGCGAAGGCGTCGGTCTGCACCGTCGCCGGCGTGACCTGCTCGTCGCGCATCTCCGTCGAGATCTGGTTGACCAGATCGAGGCTGACCCGACGCTGCTCGCCGAGGAAGGCGCCCAGCATGATGCGGTCGCAGATGGCGTTGATCCGCCGCGGGATCCCCTGGCTGACGTTGAAGATCTCGCGAATCGCCTCCTGATCGAAGCTGGGGTTGCCCTTCCAGCCGACGCAGGACAGGCGGTGTTCGATATAGGCCTGGGTTTCGAGCAGATCCAGCGGGCCCAGGTGGTAGGAGGCGATCACCCGCTGGCGCAGCTGCACCATCTCCGGGCTCTGCATGATGGTGCGGAACTCCGGCTGGCCCACCAGGAAGCTCTGCAGCAGCGCGTGGTCCTCGAGCTGGAAGTTGGAGAGCATGCGCAGCTCCTCGACCGCCTGGGGCGTGAGGTTCTGGGCCTCGTCGACGATCAGCAGGGCGCGCTTGCCGGCCGCGGTGGTGGACACCAGGAAGGCCTCGATGGCGAGCAGCAGATCGCTCTTGGTCAGGTGCTTGCTGGGGATCCCGAAGGCGGCCGCCACCAGCCGGAGGATGTCGCTCGCGTCGATCTGGGTGCTCACCAGGTTGGCGGCGACGATCTTCTTGGGGTCGAGCTTTTCGAGGAGGCTACGGACCAGCAGGGTCTTCCCTGCCCCGATCTCGCCGGTGATGACGATGAAGCCTTCGTTCTGATGCAGCCCGTATTCGAGATAGGCCATGGCACGGCGATGGCCGCGACTGCCGTAGAAAAATGAAGGATCCGGGTTGAGCTGGAAGGGCTTGCCCCGCAGCCCGAAGTAGGCTTCGTACATGAGATGCTCAGAATTGGATTGCGAGGCTGCCGATCAGCGCGTTCTCGCTGTAGTCGCCGGTGGTGGCAGAACCCTCGTTGCGCCGCGCGTTCAGGGAACCGGTGGCCTTGGGCGTCAGCCGGGAGGTGAGGCCGGCGGTCAGGAGCCGCGAGTCGGAGCTCTGGGTGAGGCTCCCCTGGTTGCGGCTCCGGGTGGAGGTCAGGGAGGCGTTGAAGTTGGTCTGCTCGGTCACCCGGTGGCTGAAGGTGAGGGAGGCTCCGGTCGTCCGAAGTTGCGAACCCGTCTGCAGGTCGTTGCCGACGGCGTAATCGCGGTCGACCAGGCTGTCCCGCTCCGACTGGAACAGCACCAGGCCCAGGGAGTCGCGCGGCCCCACGTAGGTCGCGCCGATCTGCAGGCGCTTGTCGAGGAAGGTCGAGTTGGTGAGCACCGACTGGGCGCCGACGATCACGTTGCCCATCCCCGGTGCCTGGCTCTCGATGAGCTGCCGGACGTAGGCGTCCCGCTCGGCGAAATCCGGATAACGGGCCGTGTACTGCAGCATCAGCAGATCGTAGAGCGACAAGGCGCCCAGCATCGCGCCGCTGGTCGTGCTGGCGTCCTTGCTGTAGCCGATCCGGTAGGCCATCCGGGAGGAGCGGTGATCCGCCGACAGGCTGTAGCCGGTGCCGAAGAAGCGGTCCTCGACGGTGGCGGTGACGCGGGTACGCGGCGTCGGCGTCCAGTCGGCGCCCATGCCGTAGATCGAGCTGCTGCGGTTGCTGATGCGGTAGTTGTTGGATTCCGAACCGACGATGGCGCGCAGCATGAGGTCGGGCGCCACCTGGGCCATGCCGGTGAAGCGTGCCGTCTGCTGCTTGAGCACGCGGGACGACGCGGCATTGTCGTTGGTTCGATCGAGCAGATTGAACCCCCACCCCAGGAAACCCGTCATCCGCGGGTCCGAGGCGTCGAGCATCCAGGTCTGGGCGGTGCTCCGGGCCATCGCCGAGCTGCCGGAATCGGAGACACCCAGCGTGTAGCGCAACTGCACCGACCCCGTTTCACCAAAACGGGTGGTGAAGTAGGGGCTGACGTTGAAGACGCTCACCTGGGTCTGGTTGGCGCCGGTGACGGAATCCGCAGGGCGGGCGCCGAACACGGAGGTCGCCATGCGGGTGACCGAACCCGTGAGGTCGACGTACAGACGATTCTCCCAGGCCGTGATCTTGCCCTTGCCGCTGAGGGCCATGTTGGTCGAGTCGGCCAGGGAACCGTTGGCGTAATGGTTGGCGTTGGCCGACACCGACAGCGCCCCGGTCACCCGGGAGCCGCGCGCATCGATGCTGACGCCCGGGCTGATCTGGGTGATCCAGTCCGACTGGCCCTGGCCGTCACGCCGCAGCCCCGCGTTGTCGGTGATGGTCTCGGTGAGACGGATGGAGGGCGTGACCTTGAGCGTCTGCTGCTGGGCCAGGGCCGGCGCTGCCGCCACCAGGCCGATGGGCGCGCAAAGAGCCGCGAGGCGCCAGGCACCGGGCTGACGGGAGCGGGTTGAGACCGGGGCGATCACTCGTTCTCCTTCTGCGTGTGGCCGTAACCATAACCATAGCCATAACCGTAGCCATAGGCACCAGCCCCGGAGTGGGCGGCCTTGTTGAGGAGCATCAGTTTCACCGGACAGGACTCGATGGTGGACAGCGCCTGCTTGACGGCCGCCTGGGTGGTCTTGTTGGACTCGACCACCATGACGATCTGGCCCATGTGGGTCGCCAGCACGCGGGATTCGGTGGTCACCAGCAGGGGCGGCGAGTCGAAGACGATGATCCGGTCGGAGTACCGCTCGGCCAGCTCGTCGAGCAGGTTGTTCATTGCATCGCTGGCCAGCAGCTCGGTGGCCCGGGGATGGGGCGTACCCGCCGGCAGGAGGCGCAGCTTCTCGATGTTGGTCTGGAGGAGCACGTCGCCGAGCTGGATGTCGGGGTTGGTCAGCACGTCCATCAGGCCCTTGCGGGGCGGCAGGCCGAGGATGTTGAGGACCGACGGGCGCGAGACGTCCGCGTCGATCAGCAGGACCGTGTGGTCGAGCTCCATCGCCATGCTGATGGCCAGGTTGATGGAGCTGAAGCTCTTGCCCTCGCCCGGCAGCGAGCTCGTGATCATGATCAGGTTGGCGTTGTCGATCGCCGCCGCACCCTTGCCCTGCACGTTGCGCAGCAGCGGACGCTTGATGATCCGGAACTCGTCGCCGATCAGCGAGCGCGGCGCGTTGGGGGTCACGACGCCGATCGAATTGAGGCGATCGAGATCGATTTCGACGGTCTGGGCGGCGCCCCCCGCACGGGCCGCGGGCTTCGGCGCGGCGGGCTGAGCCGGTGCCTGAACCGGCTCGGCTGCCGGTGCGGCTGCGGGAGCCGGCATGACGACCGCTTCGGCTACCGGCTTGACCGGCTCGACGGCAAAGGCCGACACCGCGGCGGGAGCCGGGGCGGGTTCTGCTCCGGCCGGCTTTTCGGCCTCGGGTGCCGTTTGTCCGGCATTCGCCCGCTGGAGCTGTTCGAGCCGCTCGACGGCTTTTTCAATAATGCTCATGTTTGCCTCTCACCCCATCCTGGCCAGCAGGAGCCAGACAGTCATTGCGCCAAACAAGCCGACCAGGGCGCCGATCCCGCCTAGGAAGACGATCCGTTCGCGACGCTGAATCCGCAGCCTGTCGGGATCGACGATCATGCTCACGGTCCCCAGCACGGCGAGCCCGGTCACGTCGCGCAGCACCTGCGTGTCGGAGAAGGTCGGCCGGATCTGGCTGATCAGGAAACTGATTGCCGCGCCCAGCAGCAAGGCCAGGGCACCCGCGCCCGGCATCAGCAGCAGGCGGTTGGGAGCCGAAGGCTTGGCGGGAACCGTCGGCGGATCGATCAGGCGGAAGTCGGCAACGCCCGAGGTGGCGCCCATCTCGACGGCCATGGTGGCCGATTCGCGGCGGGCGACCAGCGCATCGTAGTTTTTCTTGTTGACGTCGTAGTCGCGGTTGAGCTGGGTGAACTCGGTCTCGAGTTCGGGCTGCATGCGCGACACCGCCGACAGTTGCTGAACCCGGCTCTCGTATTCGCTGACCCGCGCCTTCAGGGACGCCACGTTGGCCTCCGCTTCGGCGAGCGAGATCTTCATCTGCTGCACGACCGCGTTGGAGCCGCCCCCGGCCATCACCGGGGCATTGCCGGCGCTCTTGCGGCGGATCTGGATCTCCTGGGTCTTCTGGGCCTCGAGTTCCTCGATGAGCTTGCGCGCCGCCACCACGTCGGGGTGCTGGTCGGTGTATTTGAGGAGCAAGGCATCGAGGGATTTCTTCTGGGCGTCGATGCGGCCGTCGAGCTCGGGCACGGAAACCGCCGCCAGCGACGCGCTGGTCATGCGCTCGGGCAGGATCATGGAGTCCTCACCCGTGAACTGCCGCTTCAGCGCGTCCCGGGAGTTCTCGGCCTCGCGCAGCGCAAGCCGGGCCTGGTTGAGCTGCTCGGTGGCCTCGGTCATCTTGCGGAAGTAATCCGGCGCGCCGCTACCCACGGTGCCGATGTTGCGCAGCTTGTACTCCTTGAGCTTGTTCTCGGCTTCGATCAGGCGCTGTTCGTAGGCCTTGATCTGTTCTTCGATGAAGCGCCGGGCGGTGTCGGAATCCTTGCGCTTGTCGCCCAGGCCGGACTCGACGAAGATCGACACCATCGACTGGACGACCCGCTTGGCGCGCTGGGGGTCGGTATCGGTGTAGGCGAGGGTGTACAGGTTGTCGCGACCCGCTTCGCGGATCTGGAGGGCCTTCGTGACCGCGACGATCAGGGCCTCCCGCTCCTCCTTGCTCTTGGCGGCGAGGTCGAGGTCGGCCATGCGGATCAATTTCTCCACGTTGGGACGACTGATCAGCGTGCGGCTGAGGATGTTGATCTGCTGATCGACGTTGGGCTGGACGGCCAGACCGGACATCAGCGGCTTGAGGATGGACTGGGTGTCCACGTACACGCGCGCCGACGCCTCGTAGCGATCGGGCAACAGGTAGACCGCTGCCGCCGCAATCGGGCCAACGATCCAGGCAGCCGCCAGGCCCCACCAGCGATAGAGCCACATGCTGCGGAGGATCACCGACAGCTGTCTCAATATGTCTTCCATTGGGAGAATCCGAATGCAGCCTCCCCGGCGTTCAGGCCGGGGAGTAAATCAAGTGAAAGCTCAGAACCAGTTCTGAGGAATGATCAGGACGTCGCCCGGCTTCATCTCCACGTTGGCGGATACGTCGCCACGCTTGACGAGGTCCTTGAGGCGGACCGAGTACTGTTTGTTGCCTTCGGAGGTGCGCAGCAGGGTTGCCCGGTTGCCGTCGGCGAAATCGGTGATGCCGCCGACCGCGATCATCACGTCGAGCACGGACATCTTCTGGCGGTAAGGCAGGGTCTGCGGCCGGGCCGCCTCGCCGACCACGCGGATCTGCTGGGAGTACGGGCCGATGAAGCCGCCGACGATCACGGTCACGACCGGGTCACGGATGTACTTGCCCAGCGCCTGCTCGATCTCGCGGGCCAGGGTCGTGGAGTCACGGCCCGCGGCCGGCAGATCCTCGACCAGCGGCGCGGTGATCTTGCCATCCGGCCGCACGGCGACCGACATGGACAGCTCCGGATTGCGCCACACCACGATATTCACGCTATCGCCGGGGCCGATCAGATAATTGTAGTCAGCGTTGTCAACGGTTGCCGGAGCCGGTGGAAAGGTCGTGGCACAGCCGGCCAGACCTGCCAGGGCGCAGGCCAGCACGCCTGTCGTTAGAAAACGTTTCATAAGCTACTTCCCCTGAATAAAGCCGTATTCGGGCCTTTGAACGATAACATCCGGATATTACGGCAGACGCTGCACAGGCCCGGAGAAAAACGTCACGCCCCTCCCGGAAAGGGTACATGACTCCGCCATGCAAAGACGTTAAAAATCTACACGGAGCAAGGCCGGGCGCGGATGTTATCCGATTGACGAGGGGTCCTAGAAGGACCAGCGGGCCTCGGTATATACCCTGTCACGCCCCGAATAGCGGCCGAAAACCCCTGCCGTGTCACCACCAAAAGCATCCACGCCGAAGGCAACCCGCAAGTCCTTGGCAGCCGACCAGATCACCCGCGGCCGGAACATGAAATCGGTCCGCTTGAGCATCGACACGTACAACATCTCAGCCTCCCACCCCCGCGTCAGCTTGGTGTTGAGCAGGATGCTGGCACCGTCCTCGACGCGGTCGAGACCGATCGCCGGGTCGTAGTCGAAGGTGCGGCGCCCGAAATACTGCAGGTTGACGCGTCCATCCTTGAAGGCCGGGATGTCGACACCAAAGGCGTAATCGACGGTGCTCTGCGCCACCAGGCCGTCCTGGTATGTAAACGGATCGAAAGTGTTGAACTTGCGCCCACGCGTATGCACCGCCTCGCCCTTCAGCACGAACTCGCCGAAATCCTTGGCCATCGTGCCGCCTACCTGGGTGATGCGGTCGTGGCGGGGCTGGAACTCGTTGCCGATCTGATAGAAGGTCTGGGCCACGTCGAGGCTGCGGTAGTAGAAACCGGAAAGATCCCAGCCGCCCACCATCCGCGACAGCCGGACACCCCAGTTGGAGTTGGCCGGGGTGTTGTCGGGCTTGACCTCGCCGCGCACGCGCGTGCCCTGGGGCAGCGGATAGAACTCGGCGCCCGGCTTGCCGATCCGGTCGTAGCTGGGCACGGGAATCCACACCAGTTCGGCGTGGGTCTCGCCAAAATAGTATTAGGCCCGCGTCGCCCACTGGGGGATCCGCAGCTGCTCGAATTCCGGCAGGAAGAAGGTCCGCAGGTCGCGGGCCGACACCACGTCGGCAAAGAACAGGCCGACCATCTCGCCCCACACGATGTGCTGCCGGCCGAGCCGGATGTCCACATCACCGGCGGAGAAGTCGACGTAGGTCTCGCGCAGGTCGAACTGGTACTGCTGATCGCGGCGCACCGCGTCCGGGTAGAAGCCCGAATCGATTCCGAATACCGCGTCGGCGTCGGCGCGCCCCGACACCTTCCACTTCAGCCCTTCGCTGCCGCCCTGGGCCGTCAGCTCGGCCCGCGCCCGCGCCATCGACCAGTGGGCCGGGCGGGCGTAGGTGCGGGCCACGTCGAACTGCAGCACGCCGGTGGTCCGGATGCCCTCGTCGGCGGCCTCGTCGAGCTCCAGCACGTCGTCGGCCGCCTGGGCCGCCGCGACGCACAGCATCATGGAACACGCCACGGCAGTGCGGCGCACAGTATGAGTCATGGGTCTTTCTCCAGCTTTCAATGGTGTCTCACGCAGGCACTCAGGCCTCGGGGTTGATCTCCGGCCCTTCCTCGCCCTTGCTCTGATCCAGCACGAACTTCCATGAACCGTCGGGCAGCTTGAGGCCGAGTTTCATGATTCGCCCGTCTTCCATGCGGACCTGGGTATCGGCGCGTTCCATCACCCGCCGGTCGTGGGTCGAGAAGACGAAGGTGGTGCCGCGCTCCTGGTTGATCTTCTGCATCAGGTCGAGGATGCCGGCCCCCGTCCTGCGGTCGAGGTTGGCGGTGGGCTCGTCGGCCAGCACGACGCGGGAATTCGTCACCAGCGCGCGCGCGATGGCGACCCGCTGGCGCTGGCCGCCCGACAGCTGGTTGGGCCGGTGGCCGGCATACTTGCCGAGCCCTACGATGCCCAGGTAGGCATGGACCCGCTCGCGACGCTCCTCGCGGCTGATCTCGGGCATCTGCAGGAGCGGATATTCGACGTTTTCCTCGGCCGACAGGACCGGCAGGAGGTTGAAGGTCTGGAAGACGAAACCGATGACCCGCGAGCGGATCTCGGCCAGCTCGTCGGGCGTCTGGCCGGACACGTCCCGGCCGTCGATGATCACCTTGCCCTTGCTAGGCGTATCGATGCAGCCCATGATGTTCAATAGGGTAGACTTGCCGCTGCCGGACGACCCTGCGATCGCCATGAAACGGCCCTCTTCGACTTTCAGATTCACGTGCTTGAGCGCAGGGACGTTCTGCTCACCGAGACGGTAGATCTTGCTAACGTCCTTGATCTCAATGACCATTTTCTTGGATTCGCCGACAGCACCCTCGCTGGTAATTGGCATCGCCTCACCGTCCTATGTTATTTGCGTCCAAAGGATAACACCATGAGCCTTAAATTTTCCCCTTCGCGCCGCAGAGCCGGCCGCTTCCTGGGCCTGCTCGCCGCGCTGGCGCTGCTGGGCGGCGGGAGCTGCCTGGCGGCGGACGACCCCGATCTGGCCCGGAGCATCGTCGCCAAGGCGGATGAAATCCGCTTTCCGGCCGAGGGCTTCCAGGTGACCATCGACATCGTGTCCACCAGCCCCGGCGAGCAGCCCGACGAGCGGAAATACAAGATCCTGTCCAAGGGCAACGAGAAGACCATCGTCCAGACCCTGGAGCCCGCCTCCGACCGGGGCCAGGCGATGCTGATGCGCGACCGCGACCTGTGGGTCTTCATGCCCAACATCTCGCAGCCGGTGCGCCTGTCGGTGGCCCAACGCCTGACCGGCCAGGTGGCCAACGGCGACCTCGCCCGCGCCAACTTCGCGGGGGATTACGAGCCCAAGCTGCTGCGCACCGAAACCATCGACGGCGAAAAGATGCACGTTCTGGAACTCACCGCGGTGGATCGGGGGGTCACCTACGGCAAGGTGCTGTACTGGGTGCGCCAGTCGAACAACTGGCCCCACAAGGCCGAGTTCTACTCCCTGTCGGACCGCCTCCTGAAGGTCTGCCGCTACGAGAAATTCCAGAGCCTCGGCGGCCGGGTGCGCCCGACCCAGCTGGTCATGGAGGACGCCCTGCGCAAGGGCGAGGTGTCGACCCTGCGCTACTCCCAGATGAGCGCCAAGGATCTCCCCGACCGGGTGTTCACCAAGCAATACATGGACAAGCTGAACCGCGTGGACTGAGCCGGGACGGCTCAGGCCAGCCCAGCCTCCGGTGGCGGAGCCTCCAGCCGGCGCAAGGCCTCGGAGGCCGCTTCAAGGAGCTGGGCTGTGCCATGCCCTGCGGGTGCGAGGCAGCGCCGCCGGAAGACACCGCAGATCCGCAGGTCCAGACCTTCGAAATCGATCCCCAGCACGCTCACCCCTGGAGGAGCGAGTCGAGCCAGGTTTTCGAGCAGCCCGGCCTCGGCGGCGGGGTCGAGCTGCTGCGGTAGCGGGCAGGCATCGACCCACCCCATGCGTCCGAAACCACCGATGAAACGCGCCCGCTCCGGCTCCATCCTGAAAAAACGGAAGTCACCGAGGGCGAGGTAATCCGCGGCCTCCGGCCGGTAGCGCAGATAGCGCGTGCGAATCGCCTCCCCCGGCTCGAGGGGCAAGACGCGGCCAAGCAGCGTGACCCGCGCCTGATCGAGACGCCCGCCCTCTCCTTCCAGCACCAGCAGGCTGGCGCGGGGATCGGCCAGCAGGTTGCGGGTGTGCTCGGCGAGCCCACTGACCAGGAACACCGGCCGGCAGGCCTCGTCGAGCCCATAGGGCAGGCTGCTCACGAAGGGGTAGCCTGCGGCGCTGACCGCGTGGGTGCCCAGGGCGCCCGCGCCTCCCAGCCGCAACAGCCGGCGAACCTCGGCGTAATCGACCTTCACCCGGCGCTCCGGCCGTCAGCCCGCGCGCTGGCGACGGGCCTCGAAGAGGCACAGGCCGCTGGCCACCGACACGTTGAGACTCTCGACGGTGCCGTACATCGGGATGCTCACCAGCTCGTCGCAGGTGTCGCGGGTCAGGCGCCGCAGCCCATCCCCCTCTGCACCGAGCACCCAGGCGATCGGGCCTTTCTGGTCGACGGTGTAGATCGACTTCTGCGCCTCGCCCGCTGCCCCCAGCACCCACACGCCGGCCTCCTGCATCTCGCGCAGCGCCCGGGCCAGGTTGGTCACGGTGATGTAGGGCACCGTGTCGGCGGCCCCGCTCGCCACCTTGACGGCGGTGGCGTTGAGGCCCACGGCCTTGTCCTTCGGCGCGATCACCGCGTGGGCGCCGGCCGCATCCGCCACCCGCAGGCAGGCGCCGAGGTTGTGCGGGTCCTGGATGCCGTCGAGCACCAGGAACAGCGCCGGCTCGTCGAGACCATCCAGCACGTCGGCCAGCTTGAGCTCCTTGCGGCGGCCGTCGATGCGCGCCACCACCCCCTGATGGCGGCGCGTGCCGACCATGCGGTCGAGGCGCTCGCCATCGGACGGGACCACCCGGGTCGCCAGCTGCTCCGCGTGGCGCAGCAGGTCACGGGCGCGGGGGTCGGTGCGCTTGGCATCCACGTAGATCTCGAAGATCGCCTCGGGATCGTGACGCAGTTTGGCCAGCACGGCATGAAAGCCGTAGATGAGACGGGAACTTGCAGTTTCAGACACGGGTTTTCGCTTTCTTCTTGGTGCCGGCAAGGGAAGTCTTGGCCGGCTTCTTGGCCTTTGCCGGCTTGGCATCGGCCTTCTTGTCGATCTTTTTGTCGGCGACCGCGCTGGACTTTGACGCGACCTTCGCCTTGCGGGGCTTGGCAACCGGCTCCACAGCCTCGGGGGCCGCCACCGCGGTGGCCTCCGCCCTGGCGGCACGGCGACGCGGCTTCGGCGCCACCTCCGGCACCGGCTCGGAAGCCTGCTTGTCCCGAGCCGTCTTGCCGACCCGCTCGGTGGCCCGCGACGGGCCGGCGACGAGGCGGAAATCGATCTTGCTCGCCTCCATGTTCACCCGCACCAGCTGCACCCGCACCCGGTCGGACAGGCGGTAACGCTCGCCCGTACGCTCCCCCACCAGGGTGTGGTGGGCGTCGTCGAAGTGGAAGTAGTCGCTGCCGAGATCGGAGATATGCACCAACCCCTCGACGAACACGTCGTCCAGGGCGACAAAAAGCCCGAAAGGTACCACCGCCGAAACGCTGCCGTCGAATTCCTCGCCGATGCGGTCCTGCATGTAGTAGCACTTGAGCCAGTTTTCGACGTCCCGGTCGGCCTCGTCGGCGCGCCGCTCGGTCATCGAGCAGTGCAGGCCGATCTGTTCCCAGTCACCGGCCTCCTGGGCCGGGTTGTACTGCTCGGATGCCAGCACGGCCTTGATCGCCCGATGCACGAGCAGATCAGGGTAGCGCCGGATCGGCGACGTGAAGTGGGTGTAGGCCTCGTAGGCCAGGCCGAAGTGGCCCACGTTGTCGGGGCTGTACATGGCCTGCCGGAGGGAACGCAGCATCACCGTCTGCAGCAGCTGCAGGTCGGGCCGGCCCTGGATCTTCTCGAGCAGGCGGGCGTAGTCCGACGCCCTCGGCTCCTCGCCGCCGCCCAGCTGGAGGCCGAACTCGGCAAAGAACTCCCGCAGCTTGGCCAGCTTCTCGGGCGTCGGGCCCTCGTGGATCCGGTACAGCGCCGGGTGCTCGTGCTTCTGCAGGAACTCGGACGCGCACACGTTGGCCGCCAGCATGCACTCCTCGATCAGCCGGTGGGCATCGTTGCGGGTTTCGGGGACGATCTGGGCGATCTTGCCGTTGTCGTCGAAGATCATCCGGGTTTCCTGGGTCTCGAAGTCGATCGCGCCCCGCTTGGCCCGCGCCTTGAGGAGCACGCGGAACAGCT
>RRZU010301402.1_pt1 | contig 13128 bp, 13 predicted proteins | sample 2165561 | NCBI WGS metagenome assembly RRZU01 (sample SAMN10456909, study PRJNA506462) | wastewater metagenome | isolation source: wastewater sludge | place: USA: Moscow, Idaho
GAAGGTGGATCTGATCCAAATAGATGGATCGTTAAAACAGATAACCTTCTTGTATCAAAAAATACAAAAAATGTTGATGCTTGTATCGCTCTTTTAAAAGAATTCACAGGGGAAACAGCGCAGAAAGCAACTGCTGAGATCGCTGGTAAAATGCCAATTATTGATGTAGAAGTTGATTACTCAAAAGCACCAAAACAGTTAAGCTATGTACAGGATATTATGAAAACTTTAACAGGTACATTTGGATTCTACAATGAATCTCTTGCATCGGTTGAAGCTGGAGACAAATTTGACAATACGATGGTATCGATTGTAATGGGTGACATCACACCTGAAGATGGATTGGCAGATATTCAGAAATTTTATGAGGAAAATGTTTATAACAAATAAATGAAGTAACAGGTATACGGGATTGGGATACTAATCCCGTATACTTCTATAAAGGAGACTGGATTTTATGGAAAAATTATTTCGGGACAAAAAAGCGATCTGCCTGTTCATTGCTCCTGGAGGTATTTTATTTACTATCATACTGCTTGTGCCGATTGCTTATGCAGTCTATATTTCTCTTTGCGAATGGAATGCACTGACACCCCCTCAGTTTGTGGGTTTTGCAAATTATATCAAACTATTTACGAATGACGATATTATGAAAACGGCAATTAAGAATTCATTATTTTTTACAACATTTTCATTGGTAACGCAGCAGGTGATTGGTTTATTCCTTGCTGTAATCCTTTCAAATCTTGTGAAAGGTAAGAATCTCTTTAAAAATATATATTACCTTCCATGTGTACTGTCATCTGCAGCACTTGGATTATTATTCAGTTTTTTATTAAATCCTAAAATGGGTCTGAATCAGATCCTTGCAATTTTTGGAATACAGGGTCCATTATGGCTCATGGAGGCTAAAGGGTTTATCCCCTTACCAATGTGGGTAATCGGTACCGTTGCTACCTGGCAATATGTCGGAACGACCATGATGCTCTATATGGCAGCGATCGCAGGGATTCCGTCAAGCTTATATGAAGCATCCTATATTGATGGCGCAAACAAATGGCAGGCATTTAAAAATATTACAATGCCTTTGATCAAGCCTATGGCAAAAACAACTATTTCACTTACCTGTATAGGTTCTTTGAAGTTTTTTGATCTGATCTATAACATGACACAGGGCGGACCAAATCATAAAACAGACGTTCTTGCGACACATCTGTATAATGAAGGATTTCAGTATTTTAAATATGGATATGCAAGTGCCATTTCAGTTGTGCTTCTGGCAATGTGTTTATTTGTCACTTTTATCATTAATAGAAGTATTAAAGTAGAAGATTATGAAATGTAGGAGGGAATGATGAAATGAAATTAAGTAAAAAAATCTCGATCAGTAAAATTTTAATCTATACCTTCCTGATTCTGCTTGCGGTTGTATATATTGCTCCGCTTTTATGGATGTTCTCCGTTTCGGTAAAAACAAATGCAGAAGTATTTTCATCCCCATTTGCAATGCCTGAAGCGATTCAATGGGAGAATTTTCAGATCGCATGGGGTATTGGTAAATTAAATATTGCAATTGTTAACTCGATCATTGTATGTGTAGCTACGCTTGTATGCAGTATGCTGTTTGGTACAATGGCGGCATTCGCGATCGGAAGAATGAGATGGAAACTCTCAGGAACAGTAATGACCTATTTTTTACTGGGAATGATGGTTCCGGTACACTGTATTCTGATCCCACTATTTGTTACTTTTGCCAAAGTGCAGCTGAATAATTCACTACTTGGAATTATTCTTCCATATATTACATTTTCACTCCCGATGACGATTTTTATCATGGTCGGATTTTTTAGAAATATGCCGGGCGAATTATTCGAATCAGCGTGTATGGATGGATGTTCCATTTACGGATGCTTTTTCAGAATTGGTTTACCACTTGCAAAAACCGGACTTTTTGTAACAGGTCTGATGACTTTTGTAAATAACTGGAATGAACTGCTTTTAGCCATGGTATTTATATCAGATGTTGACAAAAAAACACTACCTGTAACGCTGACTTATTTTGTTGGTCCTTATTCAACGAATTATGTTCAGATGTTTGCAGCGATCGTAATTGCAGTGATTCCAACAATTATCGTGTACAGTATTTTTAGTAACCAGATCGTAGAAGGTCTTACGGCGGGAGCAGTAAAGGGATAATCGATATGTTGCATTATTTGTACCCGGGTGGCAGGAAAAAAGCATGCACCTTCAGTTATGACGACAATCAGGAGTATGACCGCAGACTTGTTGAGATATTTAACAGATATGAATTAAAGGCAACATTTCATATAAATGCTGGGACACTCGACCGGGAAGGGTTCGTGAGGACGGATGAAACAGGTAAACTTTATGCTGGGCATGAGGTGTCCTGTCACGGATATTCGCATCCATTCATGACACATTTGTCAGAAACAGAGCTGTCCTTTGAAATTATGGAGGAACGTAAAATACTTGAAAAGATTACAGGATACCCTATCAGGGGATTGTCCTATCCTTTTGGAGACTATTCTGAAGGTGTCATAAAAGTATTGAGCGGGCTTGGCATGGAATATGGGAGAACGGTTGATGAGTCAGATTCATTTGGAGTGCCTGGTGACTGGATGAAATGGAAACCAACCTGTCATCACAACAGATTATCTGAAGAATTGATCGAACGATTTGAAAATCAGCCGGAATATAGCAGATTGCCCCTGCTTTATGTATGGGGACACAGTTTTGAATTTGAGAGAGAGAAGAGCTGGGTATTTTTTGAAAAGATGTGTGACAGACTGAAACAATGCAGCGAAGTCTGGTTTGCAACAAATATTGAAATAAAAGAGTATTTAACAGCAGTGAGGGGACTGGTTTGTTCTGCAGATTGTAGAACAATATACAACCCTTCTGCAAAAACTATCTTCGTGAATGTGGAGGATCAAGTAAAAACGATTCAGCCGGGGGAGATAGTATCCATGCCATAATGAAGTTGGAGAAGGTATAATGAACAGAGAGAGTGCAAGAAAAAAAGCGATAGAACTCGTATCAAAAATGACGATAGAAGAAAAAGCATCACAATTGCGATACAATTCTCCGGCGATTGAAAGACTTCAGGTACCTGCATATAACTGGTGGAATGAAACATTGCATGGAATAGCCAGAGCAGGTACTGCGACCAGTTTTCCGCAGGCAATAGCCATGGCTGCAAGCTTTCATGAAGAATTGTTGTTTCAGATAGCCGAAACATCAGCTATAGAAGGACGCGCAAAATACAATCAGTTTTCGAAGGAAGAAGACAGAGATATTTATAAAGGACTTACCTTTTGGACACCAAATGTTAATATTTTCAGAGACCCAAGATGGGGAAGAGGCCATGAGACTTATGGCGAAGATCCATTTCTGACGGGCCGACTGGGAGTGACCTTTATCAAAGGGCTACAGGGTGATGGCGAGACCATGAAATCAGCGGCTTGTGCCAAACACTTTGCAGTACATTCGGGGCCGGAAGCTCTAAGACATGAGTTCAATGCAGTCGTAAATGAAAAAGATTTAAGAGAAACTTATCTTCCTGCCTTTGAAATGTGTGTAAAAGAGGGAAAAGTAGAAGCGGTCATGGGAGCTTACAACAGAACGAACGGAGAACCCTGCTGCGCTAGTAAATTGCTTATGGTGGACATCCTGAGAAATGAATGGGGATTCCAGGGACATTATATTTCAGATTGCTGGGCGATCAGGGATTTTCATGAACATCATATGGTCACAAGCACACCAGAAGAATCAGCAGCACTTGCATTAAATACAGGCTGCGATCTAAACTGCGGCAACACATATCTTCATGTTCTGAAAGCGTATCAGACAGGTCTGGTCACAGAAGAAACAATTACTGAATCAGCAGTCAGACTGTTTACAACAAGATATTTGCTTGGATTGTTTGAAGGAAGTGAATATGACCAGATCACATACTACAATGTAGAATGTGAAAGACACCAGACTTTAGCGGTAGAGGCAGCAAAAGAGAGTATTGTTTTACTGAAAAATGATGGGACATTGCCCCTTGATAAAAGCAGCCTGAATTATATTGGTGTAATTGGTCCAAATGCGGATAGCCGAGCTGCAATAATAGGAAATTATCATGGAACATCTTCAGTGAACAAAACGATTCTTGAGGGAATCAGAGAAGAAGCCGGAGATGAAATTGGTGTATTGTATTCTCAGGGATGTCACCTGTTTCAGGACAGGGTGGAACATCTTGGGGAAAGACAGGATAGAATTTCTGAAGCTAAAATCGTTGCAAAACATAGTGATGTAGTTGTACTCTGCCTTGGACTTGATGAAACACTGGAAGGAGAAGAGGGTGACACTGGAAATAGTTATGCTTCAGGAGATAAAGAAGACCTTCAGCTTCCAATGGTACAAAGAGAACTTCTGGAGGCAGTCCTCTCAGTTGGAAAACCTGTTATTGTCTGCAATATGACCGGAAGTGCAATTGATCTCAGTGTGGCGCAGGAAAGAGCAGCAGCGGTCATTCAGGCATGGTATCCCGGTGCAGGGGGCGGTAAAGCATTTGCTTCGATATTATTCGGAGATTGTTCGCCTTCAGGAAAACTGCCTGTTACATTTTACAGAGATCTGGAAGGAATGCCAGAGTTTGAAGATTATTCCATGAAAGGCAGAACTTACCGTTATCTTGAAAAGGAACCGCTCTATCCATTCGGATATGGATTAACATATAGCAGTGTTAAAGTAAAAAATGCATTGCTGCGATCTACACCGGATGAAATAAAGCAGGAAATTAATGAGAATGGCTCGATAGAGATTGAAGTAACACTTCAAAATGAAGGAAACAGAGATACAAAAGATGTCCTTCAAATATATATTAAAGATCTGGAGTCACAACATGCAGTGAAGAATCACAGCCTTTGTGGGTTTAAGAAGGTATTCTTAAAGTCTGGTGAAGAGAAACAATATAGTATTTCAATACCGGTCAGCTCTCTGACCGTTGTAAATGATCTTGGTAAGCGATATATTGACAGCCGAACATTCAGGCTATATGCAGGAACAAGTCAGCCTGATAAAAGAAGCACAGAACTGACAGGAAATCAATGTTTTGCGATTGACCTGATTCTATAGGGGGAAGTATGCGCAAAGTCTGCAATCCTATTATCAGTGGATTTTATCCGGACCCTTCCATCTGCAGGGTGGGAGATGATTATTATCTGGTGAATTCAAGTTTTGCTTATTTTCCAGGGATTCCGGTATTTCATAGCAGGGATCTGGAGCACTGGAATCAGATCGGAAATGCGATCGATCGCACTGATCAGATCAAACTTGATAAATGCCTTGTTTCACAGGGCATTTATGCACCTACGATCAGGTACCATAAAGGTCTTTTTTATATTATTACAACAAATGTACCTGATGGAGGTAATTTTATCATTACAGCAGAAGATCCGGCAGGTCCGTGGTCAGAGGCATATATGCTTAGTGATGCTGCTCCTGGGATCGATCCGAGTCTGTTCTTTGATGAAGATGATAAATGCTATTATATTGGAACCAGACCGAACTCGGAAGGGGAAAAATACTTTGGTAACTGGGAGATCTATATCCAGGAAGTTGATTTAACACAAATGAAACTGACTGGACAGAGCAGTTCGGTGTGGCAGGGTGCCATGCGTAACGCTTACTGGCCGGAAGGACCACATTTATATAAAAAAGAAGGATATTATTATATACTTACAGCGGAGGGTGGAACGGAACGTAACCATAGCATTATGGTGGCGAGAAGCAAAAGTATATTAGGTCCTTACGAAGGAGATCCAAAGAATCCTATTTTGACGCACAGACATCTTGGGAAAGATTATCCGGTTCAATGTGTAGGACATGGAGACCTGGTTCAGACACAGGAAGAAAAGTGGTATATGGTAATGCTTGGAATGCGTCCGTGTAAAGGGTTTACTTCACTTGGACGAGAAACTTTTCTTGCGAAAGTGAACTGGGAAGAAGGATGGCCTGTCGTAAACCAAGGGATTGGTAAACTGGAGGAATATGTTACATTACCGGATCGGCTTATTGAAATATCCAATAAGGTGGAGAAAGAGGTTTATGGATTTAGGAACGGAATACTAACGCAGAATCTTGTGAGCCTTAGAGGAGGTCTTTGTGCTGCTGAATTAAATGAGAGAAGTGGCTGGGTAAGGCTTTATGCAGGCAGCAGATCATTTTCGGATATCTGTCCTGTTTCCATGATTGGAGTCCGACAGAAGGGGTATCACTACTGTGTTAGCACTAAAATGGAATTCGAACCTGAAACAGAGGGCGAAAAGGCAGGACTTGTATTGTTTCAAAACGAAGAGTCTAACTTGATGATTTATAAAAAATACCATCCTGAAGGCGACCTGCTGACCGTCGAAAGCAAATACGGAAAATGTAATAGTACTATGGCACAGATGTTGGTGCACAGAGGCGTTCTGGAAATCAAGTTTATTGCACAGGAGCAAAAAGGGGAACTTTTTTTTAGATATGAAGGAGACAGGGAGTTTCATCTTCTTGCGGATAATATAGACTTATGTCGCTATTCAACGGAAGCAGCAGGAGGCTTCACAGGCTGTATTCTGGGAGTGTTCGTGCTGGGTGAGGCAAATGTAAAGGCCGATTTTAAGCATCTGATTTATGAAACACTTGTATTGTGATAAATAAGGGAAATGCAATTCTTTTTTGGAATTGCATCTCTCTTTTTTTGTGCTATACTGATTATCAGAGGTGAACGCCATGAATCAGGAAGAGATCAATATCTTAAAAAAGTGGGTCAGTGAAAGTGAAAATATTGTTTTTTTTGGAGGCGCCGGGGTGTCAACGGAAAGTGGAATTCCAGACTTTAGAAGTACAGATGGACTTTATAATATGGAATATGATCAGCCGCCTGAAACAATTTTAAGCCATACCTATTATATGAGGAATCGAAAAGAATTTTACCGGTTCTATAAAAATAAAATGATCTATAGGGATGCCGTTCCCAATCCTGCACATCAGGTACTTGCAAGGCTGGAAGCAGAAGGCAGACTGAAAGCAGTTATCACGCAGAACATTGATGGACTGCATCAGGCAGCGGGAAGCAGAGAAGTGTTAGAACTTCACGGAAGCGTTTTGAGGAACTATTGTGAAAAGTGCAGGAAGTTCTATTCGCTAGATGAAGTCATGTCGCAGATGGATGTACCTGTCTGCACCTGCGGAGGACCGGTCAAACCGGATGTTGTGCTATATGAAGAGTCGTTAAATAACGAAACGATGGTCAAAGCAGTAGAGTACATTCAAAATGCAGAGATATTGATTGTTGGAGGCACATCACTCGCTGTTTATCCGGCAGCAGGTCTGATTGACTATTATAGAGGTAATAAACTGATCCTGATCAATAAAACACCAACGGCACAGGATAGCAGAGCTGATCTTGTTATAAATGACAGCATAGGCAAAGTGCTGGAGCTTATTTAGACGGTAATTGTTAATTGCTTTGCCAGGTCAGAAAAATGAACAAAATAAAAATCAGGTAGAAGGAGATCAGAGCCGATGGAATATCAGGTTGGTGATATTGTAAAACTGAAGAAACCCCATCCCTGTGGGAGCCATGAGTGGGAAGTATTAAGAGTAGGTGCGGATTTTAGACTGAAATGTGTGGGATGCGGACACCAGGTCATGGTGGCCAGGAAGCTGGTTGAAAAAAATACCAAAGGAATTAGAAAAAAGGAGACATTATCATGACAGAGGAAAGAAATCAGGAAGGCTGTGGTGTAAGCGGCTGTTCGAAGGATTCTTGTGAAGGATGCAGCAGTCAGGGCCAGAGCCATACGGTTCCCGACTTCAGAGTGAATCAAAATAGTAAAAGCAACGTAAAAAAAGTAGTTGGGATCGTCAGCGGAAAAGGCGGTGTAGGGAAATCGCTTGTCACTGGAATGCTCGCAGTTTCCATGTGTGGAAAAGATAAAAAAATCGGGATACTGGACGCAGACATCACAGGACCTTCTATACCAAAGATGTTTGGAATCCATGACAAAGCAATTGCTGATGAAACCGGAATTATTCCGCTTCATACAAGAAACGATATGAAAGTCATGTCGGTCAATCTTCTTCTTGAAGATGAAGAAGCGCCTGTAATATGGAGAGGTCCGGTTCTTGCCAATGCAGTCAAACAATTCTGGTCAGATGTAAACTGGGGTGAGCTGGATTATTTATTTATTGACATGCCTCCTGGAACTGGAGATGTTCCGCTTACTGTGTTTCAGTCAATTCCGCTCGATGGGATTGTGATTGTTACTTCTCCGCAGGATCTGGTGTCCATGATCGTGAAAAAGGCATATTATATGGCTATGCAGATGAACATTCCGGTATTGGGAATGATAGAAAATATGAGCTATGTCAAATGTCCTGATTGTGGAAAAGAGATCAATTTATTTGGTGAGAGCAATCTTGATGAAATAGCAGCGGAGACGGGACTTGAGATCCTCGGAAGAATTCCAATTGATACTGCGATCACAGGACTGATCAATCAGGAGAGATTTGAAGAATTTGAAGGTGATTTTCTCCAAAATGCTGTGGAAAAAATCGAAAAAAGCTTGAATTAAAGGAACTGTTATGCTATCATAGATACCTGTGATATAAAAAAATGCCGTATTCCGGCAATACATTCCTTGCTCTTCTGTTAAGGGAGGGCCAGAGACCAAAAGGAGGTAACAAAATGAACAAGTATGAATTAGCCGTTGTTGTAAGTGCTAAAATCGAAGACGATGAAAGAGCAGCTACTTTAGAAAAAGTAAAAAGCTACGTTGAACGTTTCGGTGGACAAATTACAAACGTGGATGAATGGGGTAAGAAGAGATTAGCTTACGAAGTTCAGAAGATGAAAGAAGCTTTTTACTATTTCATCAAATTCGATGCTGAACCTACTGTTCCAGCGGAGATCGAAAGTCGTATCCGTATTATGGACAATGTGATCAGATATTTGTGCGTACGACAGGACGAAGCTTAAGATAAGGAGAACGTATGAACAAAGTAATTCTTATGGGGCGTTTGACAAGGGATCCAGAGGTAAGATATTCTCAGGGTGACAATGCAATGGCAATTGCAAGATATACAATCGCAGTTGATCGCAGATTTAACAGAAACAGCGATGAAGCAACAGCGGACTTTATTGGTTGTGTAGCATTTGGTAAAGCTGGAGAATTTGCTGAAAAATATTTCCGCAAAGGAACCAAAGTAGCTATTTCTGGAAGAATTCAGACAGGAAGCTATACAAACAAAGAAGGTGTTAAAGTATATACTACAGATGTAGTAGTAGAAGACCAGGAATTTGCAGAAAGCAAAAATTCAGGTTCTGAAGGTGGATTTTCCGGCAATCAGGGTAGATCAGAGAATACATCCATTGGTGATGGATTCATGAATATTCCTGATGGAATAGACGAAGAATTGCCATTCAACTAATAATAAAATTTAGATAGGAGGCAATATTATGGCTTATAATAGAGCAGAGAAGTCCGATTCTCCTATGAAGAGAAGAGGCGGAATGCGCAGAAGAAAGAAAGTTTGCGTATTTTGTGGAAAAGATAGTTCAATTGATTACAAAGATGTAAATAAATTAAAAAGATACGTATCTGAAAGAGGAAAAATTCTTCCTAGAAGAATCACAGGAAACTGTGCAAAACATCAGAGAGCTCTTACTGTAGCAATTAAGAGAGCACGCCACGTAGCACTGATGCCTTATACAATGGATTAATCAGTCGACCGTCATTCATTTGAATGACGGTTTTTTTATACAAAATACTGAAATTGACTGAAAAAAGAACTTCAATTGACAAATAGATGTAAAAAATGTAAGCTTATTTTATAGAATAATCTGTGGCAAGGGGAGGTATCGTTTTTATGAATACTATAACAGAATTGAGAAAATTTGTTGCTCCTGAGATTATTATGGGAGTTGATGCGAGACTTATGATTGGAAGATATATTGGTCATTTTGCGTCAAAAAAGCCAATGATCGTAACGGACCGTAACCTGGAAACTCTGCCATGGTTTGCAAATATACTTGCGGAATTTGATAAATATCATATTTGTCCGGTAATATTCAATAATGTGACATCAAATCCAAGAGAATATGAAGTAATGAAAGGGGCAGAGATGTTCCTTGACTATAAATGTGATCTGATCATTGCGATAGGCGGTGGAAGCACGATCGACTGTGCAAAGGGAATCAGTATTGTGTCATCAAATGGAGGAGAGATCTTAGATTATGAAGGTGTTGATGAAATTAATCTTCCTGGACCACCATTGATTGCCATTCCAACGACTTCCGGCGCATCTGCAGATGTATCACAGTTTGCCATCATATGTGATACCTCCAATCATGTGAAAAAGGCGATCATCAGTAAGAAGGTCGTTCCTGATCTTGCATTGATCGACCCCGTTCCACTCATGACCATGGATCTGTATCTGACAGCGTGTACCGGTATGGATGCGCTGACACATGCGATGGAAGCATATGTATCGAATGCTAATTCGCAATTGACTGATATTCATGCAATAGAAGCGATCAGACTGATCAATGCGACAATTGAAGAAGCTGTAAAGCCTGAACGGACAATTGAAACAATGTATGAAATGATGCTTGGATCTCTTCATGCAGGACTTGCTTTTTCGAATGCAAGTCTGGGGGCAGTGCATGCGATGGCACACAGCCTTGGCGGACTTCTGGACCTGCCGCATGGTGAGTGTAATAGTTTGTTGCTGGAACATGTAGTTGACCTGAATTTTGACGTGGCATCAGAAAAATATACTGAAATTGCGAAAGTAATGGGACTTGAAACAGAACGTATAGATTCGAAAACAGTAAAAGAAAATCTTATAAACAGGTTAAGGACACTCAGAAGGCAGTTGGGAATAGGCGATTATGCAATCGTGGAAGAACTGGATGAGAAGCTGCTTGATAAGCTTGCCGATGGTGCACTTTCAGATCCATGTATTGTTACGAATCCAAGAATGCTTACCCTAAAAGAGGTGACAACTGTATATGGACAAATTCTACGAAAAAAAGGATAGGAAAGCATTTACAAGGGATGCGATCATTGGTCTTGGTGAAGACTCTTTTCGCAAAAATTATTATCCCGAATTACAGGAAAAAATTATAGGTCTGGAACGGGCAGTCGCCAGTAACAGAGCTTTAATTGCTGCGATTCCTGATACATTGTTCACATGTGGACTGGATGGAGAGATTCATCCGATTTCTGATATTGAAAAAGAAGACCCGCTTTCAGATCTGATTTTTCAGGATGAAGAGACAATGAATATTTTGAAATCAATGATTTCGGGGATGTCAGAGGGAATTGGCTTTTACACAAAAGAATTTGAAATGTCTGTTGACAGGAGTAAATATTATCTGGAGGCAAGATGCCAAAAAGCGGAATCTGGTGAAATCCTGATTATTATAAGAAATATGACTGATCGTATTTTGCTTGAAAAAAAGTTGAGGTACCTGGTTGAAAGAGATGCATTGACCGGACTTCAGAGCAGAAGAAGTTTTGAAGAGAAGATGGAACGTTATGTAAACAGATATCATGAAAATCTGGCAATTGTATCAGTGGATATAAATGGGTTGAAATTTATTAATGATACATTAGGGCATTATAACGGAGATCTCATGATCGTTGAGGTCGCTGAAATTGTAATGGAGATTTTTGGAGGGTATGGACTGGTTGCAAGAATCGGTGGAGATGAATTTGGCGTTTTTATTGAAAATACGACAGAGAAAGAAATCGAACTTCTTTTACAGAGCATGAATACACTGGTCGAGGAACATAACAAAACAGCCGGAAACAGAGGTCTGTCTCTTGCTTTCGGTTATGCATTTCACAAAAAAGGTTTTGTGAATACTGAATTTATTTTTCAGGAAGCTGATAATAATATGTACCAGAATAAGCTTTTGAAAAAAGAAAGCATAAGAAGCACTTTTGTAAAAGCCTTTATGAAAGCACTTGAAGTAAAGGATTTTGTTTCAGAGGGACATGTTTCCAGAATGGAACATCTGGCTGTTTTGATCGGAAGAGAATTGAAACTGCACCAAGATCAGATGGACAGACTTGTACTTCTGACAAAATTTCATGATATTGGAAAAATTGGAATTCCGGATGCAATATTAAAAAAGCCTGCAGCACTTGATGAGACGGAATGGAAAGTCATGAAGACTCATACATCAATAGGTGAAAGAATCGCACTTGAAGCTGCTGAGATTAGGGATATTGCACATTTGATCCTGAAACATCATGAAAGATGGGATGGACATGGATATCCGCTTGGAATAGCAGGGGAAGAGATTCCGATTGAGTGTAGAATACTTTCCATTGTAGATACTTATGATGCTATGACAAATGACAGACCGTACAGGGAGGCACTGTCGATTGATGAGTCGCGAAAAGAAATTCTGAAATGTAGTGGAACACAGTTCGATCCGGGGCTCGTAAACATCTTTTTGGAAGTAACAGATCAGTAAGGAAGATACAAAATGAGATCGGAATAGAAAAATCTGCCGTTCAGGCAGATTTTTTTAATGGATACCAATTTGAAGTTTACGGAAGGATATGTTATAATCGGATTAGTTTTGTGTAGTTGAAATAGTGAGAAACAGTATTTTTATCACATATTTTATAACAAGTATTGTCGTGTGGTGTTGAGGTGTATGGAATGATGTTCGATTATGACCGTTATAAAGGCTCTCCGGAGAATATTAAAGATATCGTATTAGAGGAAAACAGAATCCTGACCAGAAAACTGGCTGAGTCACAGCAGAGTTTTGAACTCCTTAAATTGGTACATTTTGACAGAACGATCGATCTGGAAAAATTAAATGATATTATTATTGGCTGCACAGGATGTCTGCATTCCATGATGGTATACAGAGGCATCATTCTGACCAATCTGAAGCCTGAAGATACGTTATATCAGCACACATTGAATCAGCTAGAGGATCTGACGAATGGTGACGGACTGACTGAATTTGACGCGTTGTTCGATGAAATCACAGTCATGTGTTATCCGGTTTCAGTGTCGCAGGTAAATCAGGAACAGGATGAGAAAATC
>RRZU010400596.1_pt1 | contig 13128 bp, 6 predicted proteins | sample 2165561 | NCBI WGS metagenome assembly RRZU01 (sample SAMN10456909, study PRJNA506462) | wastewater metagenome | isolation source: wastewater sludge | place: USA: Moscow, Idaho
ATGTTGGCCCGGCCGCCCGCGAGGGAGGTGCCGCCGATGACGACGGCGGCGATGACGTTGAGCTCGAAGCCGACGCCCTCAGCGGGCTGGACGAAGCCGAAGCGGCCGGAGTAGAGGATCGCACCGAAGGCGACGAAGATGCCTGCCGTCACGTAGACGAGCGTCTTCCAGAGCTTGACGTTGACGCCGGAGAGGCGGGTGGCCTCCTCGTTGGACCCGATGGCGAGCGCGTAGCGGCCGAGCAGCGTCTTGTTGAGCAGCACCCAGGCGACCACGGCGAGGACCGCGAAGATCAGGATCGCGTTCGCGACGCCGGGGATGATCTGGCCGGAGGCGATGAACTTGTAGTCGGGGTTGGCGATGGTGATCGACGAGGCCCCGGAGATGATCAGGGCGAGGCCGCGGGCGACCATCATCATGGCGAGCGTCGCGATGAACGGCGGGAGGCCGAGCACCGAGATGTTGAGGCCGTTGACCAGGCCCATCAGGGCGCCGAAGGCGATCACGAGGGGCAGGCCGATGGCCGTCGGCAGGTTCATCCAGTCGCCCGCGAGGAACACGCCAGCCATCACGGCGACCAGCGTCATGCCGGTGCCGGAGGACAGGTCGATGCCGCCGGTGGCGATCACGAACGTCGCGCCGAGCGCCATCACGCCGATATAGGCCGACTGCTGCACGATGTCGAGCGCGATGCTCGGCTGGGCGAAGTTCGGCGCGGCGATCATGAAGAAGATGTAGATCGCGATCAGGGCCGCGAAGACGAAGACCTGCTGCAGCGAGGAGCGCAGGAGGTTGCCGAAGTTGAAGCCACCGCCCGGGCCCTTGGGGGCGGGCGTCGCGGCCGGGGGCTCCGGCGAGGCAGGCATGTCAGGCTTGGGTGCGGTGCTGGTGCTCACGCTGCGGTTCCTTTCAACTGGGCCTTGCCGACGGTGGCGAGCTCCATGATGTTTTCCTGGGTGGCGTCCTCGTTGTCGAGGAAGCCGGTGATGTGGCCGTGCGCCATGACGGCGATGCGGTGCGAGACGCGCAGCACCTCGGGCAGCTCGGACGAGATGACGATGATCGCCTTTCCCTGCTGGGAGAGGGCCTCGATCAGCTCGTAGATCTCCTCCTTGGCGCCCACGTCGATGCCTCGGGTGGGTTCGTCGAAGATGAGGATGTCGCAGTTGCGCACCAGCCACTTGGCGATGACGACCTTCTGCTGGTTGCCTCCGGAGAGCTTGCCGAGCAGCTGGTTGACGCTCGGCGTCTTGACCCGCAGCTTCTCGGAGAACTCCGCGCCGACCGTCCTGATCTTGCCGTCGAGGATGAAACCTCCGATGTTGAAGTCGCGCATCGCGGCCATCACGGTGTTGGCCTTGATGTCCTGGTCGAGCAGGATGCCGTACTGCTTGCGGTCCTCGGAGAGGTAGCCGATGCCCGCGCGGACGGCGTCTGCCGCGCCGCGCACGTTGATCTTGCGGCCGTGCACGTAGATGTCGCCCGACTGGCGCGGGTCGGCGCCGAAGACGCAGCGCGCAACCTCGGTGCGGCCGGCTCCCATCAGGCCTGCGAAGCCGAGCACCTCCCCCTTGCGGACCTCGAAGTTGATGTCGGTGAGCAGCTTCTTGGTGCTGAGGTTCTCCACCTTCAGCGCCACCTCGTCGCTCTCGACGACCGTGCGGGGACGCGCGTCGCCCGAGACCTCGCGGCCGACCATCATCGAGATGATCTCGCGCATCTCGGTCTCCTCGGTGACGACGGTGCCGATGTAGCGCCCGTCGCGCAGGACGGAGACCCGGTCTGTGATCTCCTCGATCTCCGGCATGCGGTGCGAGATGTAGATCAGGCCGGTCTCGGGGGTGATGAAGTCGCGGATCATGCCGAAGAGGGCATCGGTCTCGGCGAGGGTCAGCGCCGCGGTCGGTTCGTCCATGACGAGGATCCGCGAGTCGTAGGAGAGGGCCCGGGCGATCTCGACCATCTGCTGGCGGGCGACCGAGAGGTCACGGATGTAGGACCGCGGATTGAGGTGCATGCCGAGGCGGTCGAACAGGTCGGCGGCCTCCTTGTTCAGGAACTTGTCGTTGACGAGGCCTGCGCGGTGGCTGCCCTTGCGGCCAAGGTAGAGGTTCTGCGCGACCGTCAGGTCGGGAACCATGTTGAGCTCCTGGTGGATGATGCTGAGGCCGAGGTCGCGGGCGTGGTTGACGTCGCGCACCTCCACCTGCTGACCCTGCAGCCAGATCTCCGCCCCCGGGTCGGGGGTGTAGATGCCGGTGAGGACCTTCATCAACGTCGACTTGCCCGCGCCGTTCTCGCCGCAGAGGCCGAGCACCTCTCCGGCGTTGAGGTCCAGGTTCACCCCCTGGAGCGCCTTCACGCCTGGGAACGTCTTGCTCACGTTCCTCAGCTCAAGCAGTTTTGTCACTCGTACTCCTTCGTACCTTGTCCGTCCATGGGCTTCCGTGTCCATGAACGACGACGATGTTAACGCTAGCACTGAAGCGCCGAACAGCAAAACCCCGTTACCGAATCGTGACGCTCGCTCGCCCCCTTCCCACCGCGGAGCCGGGCGTGACTTCGCACTGTTCCACGGGTGAACACAGGCCGCGACGGGCTCGCTCAGCCGTGTATGTTTACGCCGGATGGGGGAAGGGGAAGGAGAGCCCGGATTGCTCATCGGTAGGCAGCGCCAGCTGGCAGATATCGTCGCCATGGGCGCCGATGTCACGAATGGCGCGAAAGTCGCCTGGCTGGTCGGCCCTGAAGGGGTCGGAAAGTCGACCCTCGCGCGGGTCGCGTCAGAGAAGAGCCAGGCCCCCGTCCACCGGCTCGATGTGTACCCCGAGGCCCACCGCACGCCCCTCGCCGCCGCCGAGGAATTGGCCGCGACGCTCGGCGTCGAGCTCGGCGATGACCCGGCGAAGGACCTGCTGTCCGCCATCGAGGCAACCGCGCCGATGACGTTGATCATCGAGGATGCGCAGTGGATGGACGAGGCGTCCCAGCTCGCCATCTGGCAGATCGTGCGTCGGTTCCGTCGGCTGCCCGTCTTCCTCATCGTGACCAGCACCGAGACGACCGGGACCTTCCTCGACGGGCTCTCCCTGCTGCTGCGTTCGCCCGAGCGTGGCCGCGTGTTCAACGTCGGCCCCTTCAGCGACGCCGAACTGGCCGCCTTCCTGAAGGAGGAGTTGGGGATCCCCGTGGAGGGCGACACCCTCGCCCGGGTCCAGGAGGTCACCGGAGGAAACCCCGCCCTGCTCGTCTCACTGATTGACCAGCTGCGCCTCGTCGGGCCGAGCACCGGCATCCGCGGTGTGCTCGGCACCCTCATCCAGCGCACCCGCGGCAGCGGCCTGCTGCGCCAGCACGTCACCTCCGTGCTCGCCAACGCGACGCCGTCCCTTCGTGGGGCGCTGATCGCGCTCGCCCAGGCGGGTGAACTTCGGGCCGACCAGCTCTCCGACGTCCTGCGCGCCCGGGACCTTCCCGAGATCGGCACCGAGTCGCTCCTCTCGACCGGCCTGGTCGAGCGCGCAGGGGGCGACGCCGTCCATCTGCGGCACCGGCTCTCCTCACGGGAGATCCTCGAGCATGCGGCCTGGGACGAGACCCGCAGCAGTCACGCCGCCCTCGCCGACTCCCTGACCGGCCTCGAGGCGCTGACCCATCAGGTCGCGGCGGCCGACCCGTCGACTGCGGCGACCGTGTTCCAGGAGGTCGTCGCGAGACTCGTCGACGCCTACCGGGTCCATGATCTGGCCCTCGCCTTCCGCTTGGCCAACCAGGCAGCACGGCTCGACCCGGGGATGATGGTTGAGGTGGTTCTCGCGGCGCTGCGCGCAGGCAGACCGAACCGGCTGCTCGACGTCGCGGACGAGATCACCGACATGGCCCCGTCGGTCACCCGCACCTGCTCACTGATCCTGATGGGTTCGGAACCCCAGACGCCTGAGGCCGCGGCGGAGCAGCTCACCCGGATCGACGCCGAGGCGGTCGTCGATCCCCGCGAGCTGATCGTCCTGACCCAGGCCTGTGCTCACGTCGCGATCCAGGGCCTGCTCGCCGTCACCCCGGAGCTGGGCGCGCGCTTCACCCGGCTGATCCCGCTCCTGACCCGCAGGTCCGAGGAGCTCGCCACCGTTTCCCCCGATCTCTCCGCAGAGCTGGCCATCAACGCCTTCCTGCTCGAGGTGATGCTGGTGACGGGCCTCAACGACGAGATCCCCGCGCGGGAGCGGATCGCCTCGCTGCTCGGGATCAAGAAGAGGATCGCGGACGACCCGCGCACCTCGCTGCTGATGCCGATGGTCCGCTCCGTCCTCGGGCTGCTGTACTTCGTGCTCGGCGAGCTCAGCCAGGCCAGGCAGGAGCTGGACGCCATCTCCGTGGTCGACCTGCCGGTCGTCCGGATCCAGGCGGAACTTTCGCTGTCCCAGATCGCCTTCCTCGACTGCGACTGGGACAGGGCGCACCAGGTCGCAGACGTCCAGTTCGCCTCGACGCTCGACTCACTGCAGTCGACGATGTGGCAGCAGGCCTTCGCGATCGCGGCCCTCGTCCCCGCCGCGCGCGGCGAGCGGCTCATCGTGCGCGAGTACCTCAGCTGGCAGGAGACGGTCGGGGTCTCGTCGGTGGCCGACGCGACGCAGAAGCTGACCCGCGTGTGGACTGATATCGCAGCCGGCACCAACGAGGCCGACGTGGCCAACTCGCTCGACCTCGTCTGGAACTCCGGCAACGTCTCCTACACCGGATCGTTCCTGACGGCCGTGCTGCGGATCCGGGCGCATCTCGCGGCGGGCAACCTGGGCTCAGCACAGGCCGCCTTCGCGGCCATCGACAACGAGCCGTACGAGGAGACCGCGAAGCGTTACGTGCGCGCGCACGCTGAGGGCCTGCTCGCCGCCCGTGCCGGGGAGCCGTTCGACGAGCACTTCACCGAGGCGGCCTGGCTGCTGCGTCAACACGGCGAGGCCAACCCCGGCGCGACGCTGCGGCTGTACGGCATCGTGCTTGCCGAGGACTGGGCCCGCGCCGCGGCCGACGCAGGGATCGAGCTCGCCGGAGGCGGCCTCGAGCTGCTCCAGGAGGGCGTCGCCCTGCTCAACGCCAACGGCGCCCCGGCCTGGCGCGACCGGCTGGCCGCCTTCGACCGCACGGCGCTGACCCAGGACGAGTTCATCGACGAGTCGTCGGTGACGGTCAGGCTGGCCGAGCTGACGTCGCGCGAGCGTGAGGTCGCCCTCCTCGTCGCGGAGGGCCTGACCAACCGCGAGATCGCCACCCGCCTGTTCGTCACGGTACGCACGGCGGAGTACCACGTGCACAACGCGCTGACGAAGATGAACATGACCTCACGCAGTCAACTGCAGGAGGCCATGGCCGCGTCCTAGGGCGCGAGGGCCACGACGAGGGTGTCGTCAGCGACGGACTGCACCGGCCCCTCACGTCCGGCGACGGTCAACGTGTAGACGAGCGTGTAGCGCAGCGCGTGCGAGTCGGCCTCGACCGCGTTGACCAGCACGGCGGCGCTCGCGGTTGATGGCGACACGACGACGGGGGCTCCGGCCAGGACCGGCTGGGTGATGCTCACCGCTGGGACCGCCACCCATCCGGCATCGGTCAGCCGCTCGACCTGCACCTGGATGGCCGTGAGGCTCACCTCGTCGGCTCCCTCCGCTGACAGGTTGAGCGTGACCGGCTTGACCGAGGGTGCCGTCCAGTCGCGCTTGTCGCGCGTCGTCCAGTAGTCGGCCGTGACCACGAGGCCACCCGCGGTGAACTGGTGTCGGACCGCGCCGTCGGCCAGGTCGTCGACCACCATGGGCGGGGCGGAGGGCTCCTCCGACGGCTCGGTCGACGGTTGCGGCTCGGGCACCTTGGCTGGCGTCTGCTCCTCGGACATCGAGGGCACAGCTGCTGCGGCCGAAGCAGTGGGCACCTCGGCCGCATTCGCCGCCTCCCAGGGCGGCGCCGAGCACCCGCTCACCACCAGGGAAGCCGTGACACTGGCCATGATCAGTCCTCTTCGCACGTCGTCGCCTTCCAGGGTCGCTGTCGCAACGAAGCCTCCCCTTAGAAGGGGACCCCCGGCAACCCCAGGAGAACGGGCCTGGTATGGGGCGCGGAAAACCCGGTACTACGGGGCCCGAAACTGGTGGTCTGCACCGTGGTGTCCGGCCGTGCGGGCGGTCAGGATTGAACCGTCAAGGAAACGCATCCAGGGGGGGACATGAGCGTGATCGAGGCCACTTTGGCCGACGAGGAGGTGGACGCCTTCACGGCATCGGCTGCGACCGGTGCTGAGGTGGAGGTGTTCGCCGGGGCCTACGTTCCGGAACAGCCGGAGCGCCCGCGGGTCGGCTGCGTGGTTCCCGCCTACAACGAGGAGGCCTCGATCGAGGCCGTGCTCCAAGCGCTGCTGAACCAGACCCGGATCCCCGATGTGATCCACGTCATCATCAACAACACCACCGACGACACCTTCTGGGTGGCCCGCGAGCTGGCCGGCCGCCACGAACGCAACTACCGCGACGAGAAGATGGTCTGCGACATCCGCGTGCACGACGTCGGTCGGCTCCCCGAACGGAAGGTCGGTGCCCTCAACATCGGCTTCAAGCTCGTGGAGGACTGCGACTACCTGCTCGGCGTCGACGGTGACACCGTGCTTGCCCGGGATGCGGTGGCCAACCTCCTGGCCGAGATCAGCTCCGACTCGCGCATCGGAGGCATCAGCGCCATCTACTCGATCGACTACGCCGAGGGACGCAACGGCGGCGAGAAGTTCCTCATCGCCGGGCAGCGCCAGCAGTTCGCCAGTTTCAACCTGCAGACCTGCTGCGTGGACGCAACATGGCCGTGCTCGGCGGCCAGTGCTCGATCTTCTCCGTCGCCGCGCTGAAGACGGTGCGTGACGCACACCGTCAACACGGGCCGTGGGTCTCCGACTCCGAGGTCGAGGACTCGCTGCTCTCACTGCAACTGAAGCGGTGCGGCTTCTCGACGAAGATCTCCGCGAGCGCCCGGGCCGAGGTCGGCCCCATGGTCACGCTGAAGTCGCTGGACGCCCAGCAGGTGAAGTGGAACTACGGCGCGATCGACCTCATGTGGCCCGGGCAGCGGGGAGACACCTCCGGCCAGCCGTTCCACCCGAATCTGCGGCTGCGCTGGCTCGAGAACTGGTCGATGCTGTTCAACCTCCTCGTGCGGATCGGCTTCGTGCTTCTTCTCGCCGCATCGATGAGCATCGGCGCGTTCGTCTTCTCGCCTTGGTGGCTGCTGCCGCCGCTGGTCGCGATCGCGCTCAACGTGCGCACGGCCCTTTCGATGCACGACCGGACGGCGAAGGACATCGCGTTCGCGCTGCTCTTCCTGCCCGGCGAGCTGTACATGTGGCTCAAACTCGGCCACTTCATCAGGTCCTGGGCGAAGTTCCTCGGTCGTCGCGACGTCGACAACTGGGGCGCCCAGGCCGCGGCGGAGAGAGGAAAGGGCGACAACGCCTACCTTCAGCCGCTCGCCTATCTCGCGGTGACCTTCACCGTGCTGGTGCTCACCTGGCTGGCGCTTCCGCTGCTGGTCAAGGAGATCGCCTTGTGGTTCGCCTGGCCCGCGCTAGCGGTCCTCGCGGCAATCCAGACCGTCGCGATGGCCCTGCGGCTGACGCGTCGACACCGCGGGTTCCGCGTCTAGCCAGACGACCACACTTCTTGGGGGGATGACCGGGGGACGAGAGATCGTCCTCCGGTCATTTCATGTCGCCGCCCGCCCAGGATGCGCCTCTGGTGTGGGCAGACACTCAACGAACACGCCGCCGAACTCGTTGCGACCGCTCGTGGGATTTGCACACAACTGACACACGTCGCAGCTAGGTTGAGTCAGTCCACGCTAGAGGAAGGCCAAAGATGGCAACATCCAGACGTTTCCGGCGCGGGGCTGTGGCGGCTGTCGCCGCAGCCCTTGTCCTGACACCAGGCACCGCATTCGGCGCCCCCGGTGACGGTGACCGGGTCACGATCCCGAACAAGAAGGAAATCGCCCGCGAGGTGACGGCAGGCTTCGTCAACACCACCAAGTGGTTCGTCGAGCTCGAAGGGGAGCCGACCTCCACCGGTGGCAACCGGGCCAAGATCGACCGCGGGCACAAACAGCTCGAGGCCGATGCGAAGCGTGAGGGAGCCACCGTCACGCGCACGTTCGACTCCCTGTTCAACGGCGCCACCGTCGAAGCGGACGCCGACACCGCCCAGGCGCTCGCGGAACTGCCCGAGGTCAAGGCGATCTTCCCGGTCATCCCGGTCGCGGTCCCCGAGTCCCAGAAGTCCGACCCCGCCATGTTCACGGCGGGAAAAATGACCGGCGTCGACATCGCCCGCAGCGAGCTCGGCCTGACCGGTAAGGGCATCAAGGTCGGCGTCATCGACAGCGGCATCGACTACGACCACCCCGACTTCGGGGGCAGCGGCACGAACGGGACGACGACGTTCCCGACCGCGCGCGTCGCCTACGGCTACGACTTCGTCGGCGACGCGTACAACGCCGACCCCAACGACGCGAACTTCAACCCGGTGCCAAAGCCGGACGCGATGCCTGACGACTGCCAGGGTCACGGCACCCACGTGGCCGGCATCGTCGGCGGCAACGGCAAGATCACCGGCGTCGCTCCCGACGTCACGCTGGGCGCCTACCGCGTCTTCGGCTGCGACGGCTCGACCGACACCGACATCATCCTCGCCGCCCTCGAGCGCGCGGAGGCCGACGGCATGGACGTCGTCAACATGAGCCTCGGCGCCGCGTTCGAGTCGTGGCAGGAGTACCCGACGGGCACCGCCTCCGACCGCCTCGTCCGCAACGGCATCGTCGTGGTCAACGCGGCGGGCAACGAGGGCGACTACTTCACCCAGGCCGTCGGCGCCCCGGGCGTCGCGCGCGATGCCATCGGCGTCGCCTCCTACGACAACGTCTCGGTCCGCATGAGCGAGATGCTGTTCACGCCCGCGACCGGGGAGCCGATCTCGGCCGGCTACCTGACGTCGACGGGCTCGCCCGACATCACCGACGCCGTCAACGGCACCGCGGTGTCGGCCATGACCGATCCGTTCGGCTGCACGGCCGGCGGCGACGTCACGGGCAAGATCGCGATCGTCTCGCGCGGCACCTGCTCCTTCCACGACAAGGCCGTCGCTGCGCAGGCATCCGGCGCGAAGGCGCTCGTCATCTACAACAACGTCCCCGGCTTCATCAACGCGACCGTCGAGGGCGCCACGGAGATCACCATCCCCGTCGTGACCATCGGCCAGAGCGAGGGCGCGGCCATCGTGGCGGCCCTTCCCGGCGGAGTCACCGGCGCCCTGACCGGCGAAGAGGTGCAGACCCCCAACCCGCTCGGCGGCAGGATCTCCGACTTCTCGTCCTGGGGTCTCTCGGCAGACCTGACGCTGAAGCCCGACCTGGGCGCACCCGGCGGCTCGATCTACTCGACCTACCCGCTCGAGAAGGGCGGTCACCTCAGCAACTCCGGCACCTCGATGGCCGCACCGCACGTGGCCGGAGCCGTGGCGCTGATGCTGCAGGAGAACCCTGACCTCACGCCGGCAGAGGTGCTCACGCGCCTGCAGAACACCGCTGCGCCGAGCCTCAACCCCGAGCTGCTCGCTCTGCAGGAGCCGATGGAACTGCTCGATGCGGCGCACCGCCAGGGCGCGGGCCTGATCCAGGTCGACAAGGCGATCCTCGCCGACTCGCTGGTGACCCCCGCAAAGATCTCCGCAGGCGAGTCCGCCGACGGGCCGTTCACGCAGAAGCTGACCATCAGCAACGCCACCGAAGAGGCCGTCACCTGGACGCTCTCGCACGAGGACGCTCTGTCGACCTACAACGACGCCGCGACGCTGCAGAACTACGGTGAGCTCGTGTTCGAGGAGTCGAGGGTCACCTTCTCGGCGCCCACCGTCACGGTCCCCGCCGGCGGAACGGCGACTGTGGACGTCACCGTCCAGCCCGCAGCCGACTCGCTCGAGGGAACCCAGTACAGCGGCTTCGTCGTGCTGACCGATTCCGAGGGCACCACCGTCGACGTCCCGTTCGCGGGCATGACGGGCGACTACGGCAACATGTTGCTGTTCGCCTCCGCCTTCCCCCTCTCGGCCGACGAGAGCCTGCCCATCCCGGCCCTCGCCGTGATCAACGAGTGCGACGCCTGGGAGGAGCAGCAGTGCGTCGACAGCTCGGTCGACTTCGACCTGGCCAAGAACATGCAGGTCTACAAGGGCAACGGCGACAATCCGAGCGTCCTCCTGCACCTGGCGTACCCGGTGAGGTCGCTGAAGCTCGAGGCCATCCCCGTCAAGGCTGGCAAGCCGGTCGAGTCGGGCGCCCGCGAGGTCTTCACGATGGACTACAAGGGCCGCACCGCTGACCTCGACCTGTACTCGTGGGACGGTCGTCTGAAGAACGACAAGGGCCTCATGGCGGACGCCCCGGCAGGCCAGTACGTCCTGCGCTTCACGGCCGAGGAGCCTGACGGCGACGGCGGCACCCAGTCGTGGACCTCGAAGGTCTGCCAGTTGCGGGTCACTCCCCCGCCGCCGAGCGTGGAGCCCACGCCGACCAAGCCGGTTCCGACCAAGCCGGTGCCGACCCAGAAGCCGATCGTGCCGGACGTGTACAACACCCCCGGGTATCACACGGTCAACGGCAGACGGTGGCACACGGCCTGTGAGAAGTACTCGCAGACCACCCGCTGCAGCACCCAGATCTGGGCAACCACCGTCGCCTACACCGGAGGACGCTTCGTGGCGACCAACGGCTGGGTGTTCAACAACCTCACCTACCTGCCGGGCATGACCCGCCAGCAGTGGGGCTCGAACCCGCTCGCCAACAACACCAGCTGGACGGCGGCCGACGGACGCAAGTGGCGCACCGAGTGCGACACCGCGGCCACCGGTCGAGGCGGCTGCCGCTCCTACATCACGGCGGACGTGATCGCGGCCTCCAAGAAGGCCGACGGAACCTACGCCTACCGGTGGGAGAGGAAGGAGATCCTCAACAACATCGTGAGGTTCAAGAACTCCTGACCTGCCAGAAGACACAGAGGTGCCCGTCCCACATGGGGCGGGCACCTCTGCGCTCAGGAGACTTCGGTCCGCGTCAGCGGCGCAGGAGGTCGGCGTGGAGCGCAGGGTGATCCCACCGAAGAGGATCAACAGCCCGCTGAGGATCCCGACCAGTCCTGTCAGGCGGGGAAGGACAATGCGCTGCTTTCGCCGGCGTTGGTTCGGACTGAGACATGGTGGCAGCTTGGGCGAGGGGCGCTTCAGGGGGTCGTCGCCACCGCCAGTCTTGGGGATGAAGGCCCGCCGCGGGACAGACCGCGGCGGGCGGAACTCAGGCGACCGGGTCGCCGAGGACCGGGCCCTCGGTGTTCGGCTTCCAGCCGAGCGCCGGGGCGACGTGCTTGGCGAAGGACTCCAGCACGTGCAGGTTGTACGCGACGCCGAGCTGGTTCGGCACCGTCAGCATCACCGTGTCGGCGGCCTGGACGGCAGAGTCGGCCTTGAGCTGTTCGATCAACTGGTCGGGTTCGGCGGCGTAGGTCTTGCCGAACGTCGACTGGAAGCCGTCGATGATGCCCACCTGGTCGGATCCCTCATCGCGCCCGTCGCCGAAGTAGCGGCGGTCGATCTCGTTCATCAGCGGGAAGATGCTCCTGCTGACCGAGACCCGCGGCGACCCGGTGTGCCCGGCCTCGCGGTAGGCCTGCCGGAACGCCTCGATCTGCTCGGCCTGCAGCTCGTGGAACGGCTGGCCGGTGGTCTCGGTGAGCAGGGTGGAGCTCATCAGGTTGAGGCCCATCCGCCCGGCCCATCCGGCCGTGCTGCGGGTGCCGCTTCCCCACCAGACGTGCTCCGGGAGCGACTCGGAGAGCGGTTCGATCGCGAGCCGGCTGCCCTGCGGCGTCATGCGCGGATCACCGTCGACGAGCTTCTGGCCGTTGATCGCCTGCCAGAAGAGGTCGAACTTGTCGCGGGCGAGATCGGCGCCCCTCGGGTCGCTTGACCCGGTGTAGCCGAAGGCCTCGTAGCCGCGAAGCGCCGTCTCCGGCGATCCCCGGCTCACACCCAGCGCGAGCCTTCCGTCGGAGAGCAGGTCGAGCGCACCGGCCTCCTCGGCGAGGTAGAGGGGGTTCTCGTAGCGCATGTCGATCACACCGGTGCCGACCTCGATCCGCTTGGTGCGCGCAGCCATCGCCGTCAGCAGCGGCATCGGGGACGCGGCCTGCCGCGCGAAGTGGTGGACGCGGACGTACGCTCCGTTGACACCGATCTCGTCGGCGCCGACCGCGAGGTCGACCGTCTGCTTGAGCATGTCCGCCGCGGTACGGGTCTGCGACCCAGGCATGGGCGCGTAGTGCCCGAAGGACAGGAATCCGAAAGCTCTCATGCCTGATACAACGGTCGCAGCTTACGGAAGATTCCCGATTTAGTGGAATGTTCAACTTTTCCGCGGATCTACCGCCTCCGCGTATCTCTCAGCGACGGCGACCGCACGTGCGCGCAGCGCGGAGCGCAACGACTCGGGCGCCAGCGCCTCGGCCCCCGTGTCGAGCTGCCAGACGGCCCAGACGGCGTGGCGCAGGTCCTCGAAGTCGACCTCGAGCCGCACCCAGCCGTCGTTCTCCTCCTCCGCGGAGCGGACTCCTCTTGCGTGATCGAGCAACTCGTCGCGACGATCGCCACGCACCCGAACGGTGACCGCGAGTCGCGACTCGGACAGGAAGGCGGCGCCACGTTCGGCCCAGATCCGCTCGAGGTCGGTCTGCCTTGGCCTCTGCGCCGGGTCAGCGAGCACCTCCGCAGAGAGCATCCGCGACAACCGGTACGTGCGGTCCTCGTCCCCCTTGAGCGCCAGCAGGTAAGAGCGGCCGCGGACGGTCACGAGGCCCACGGGGTCGACGGCGTGCGCCTTCGGCTCTTCACCGGACCGCGCATAGCGGAACCGGAGACGCCGACCGGCGAGCACTGCTCGGCGGACCTCCGACATGACGCCGTCCGCCAGGTCCTCCGTCGCTTGACGCCGGGAGAGCAGGTCGCGTTCCGGCTCGATGAGCAGCCGGCTCGCCGCATCGTTGAGCGAGGGTCG
>RRZU011973860.1_pt1 | contig 13128 bp, 12 predicted proteins | sample 2165561 | NCBI WGS metagenome assembly RRZU01 (sample SAMN10456909, study PRJNA506462) | wastewater metagenome | isolation source: wastewater sludge | place: USA: Moscow, Idaho
GATAAAAGCTATTTATACGATGGATATGACACTATTACGAATAAATATTGCCGCGATGCGTGCGGTTTTTAAACAGATGCATCAAGTTCGGGAGCATCGGAAATTATCGCGTAAAGAACGTGCCTTTTTAAAATAGATATGATATCATTTATAATAATAGGTCGAAATGAAGGTGAGCGTTTGAGACAATGCTTTCATTCTGTGTTGCATGTAATTAATACCGATCACATTACCGAATACGATATTGTGTATGTAGACAGTCAATCGACCGATGGAAGTGTGGAATTGGCTCAAAGTTTTCGCTGTATTAAGACCATTCTCATTACGGGCGAATGCAATGCGGCGGTAGCCCGTAATATCGGAGCAAAAGAGGCGGACGGAGATATTCTCTTTTTTATTGACGGAGATATGGAGATCCAGCCGGGCTTTTTGCCTACTATCCTCAAATCGGAGCGAGAGATGATTTATCCTTTTATTTCAGGAATATTTATTGATTATGTCTATAATACCAAGCAGGAGCTATTGTATAAAAATCAGCGTATTCCCTCCCAAGATGGAGGCAGGTATGAGGCGATAGTCGGTGGGCTGTTCCTAATCGAAAAAGCCTATTGGGTACGATTCAATGGGATGGATACAAGGCAGAAACGAAGCCAAGATTACGATTTAGGGCTTAGAATGGCAAGAGAAGGAACGTTGCTATTCAGAAAAGATCAACTTCTAGCTAAGCATCATATGGTTAGTTATGGGATGAGGACCGATAATGTGTCCAATATTAAATATACCGCATTGTTGTTCCGCAAGCATTGGAATAACAAGTATTACATCCCGACTTTTGTGAAACAGCAATATACGACGATTCTGTTATTCTGGTCCCTTATAGTTGCTTATTTTAGTTGGTGGTTTTTCTGTTTGTATGGAGTTGTTTTAGTGTATAAAATAAAAAAACAGATAAGTGTAAATAAAATAGGCGTATTTACGCAATTAAAATCGCTAATATCAAGAGATATACTATTTTATTGCTTCCTGTTATTTTTCTGGCCCAATCAAATTTTAGAGAAATACGAAATACGATAAATATATGATGCTGATACTAAGATTGACAGATCTGATTCACAAGACAACACGTAAGGCAATAGATATATTACGCTATTGCTATTTTAAAGTACAAATGGGACATATTGGCAAAGGTTCATATATCAAACCAGGTGTAAGAATAACAGGAAATCCTAAACGGATATTTATTGGTAAGAAGTTTAAAATATGGCATAATAGTGTCATTTCTGTAGGTAAAGGAAAGATATTATTTGGAGATGATGGATTAATTGGCGTTGGATCTTTCGTGAGTGCAGGAAATAGTCAGATAATAATCGGAAATGGTGTTGCAATAGCACCACATTGTAACATTATAGCCTACTCACATCACTACAAAGAAAATGAGGCATATGTAAACTGTTATAAGGAGGGAGATATTATTATTGGTAATAATGTATTAATCGGGGCAGCTGTCATTATTCTACCTAATGTGAACATTGGTAATAACAGTGTTATTGCTGCTGGCTGTGTAGTAAATAAAGATGTTCCTGACAACACGATGGTTGGAGGTATTCCTATGCGTGTAATTAGAACCATAAAATAAAAAGTAAATTATTTCAATATGTTGATTAGAGGATTGTCGGCAAGCACCTTATTGATATATAATATTGCAGTGTTGATTACTTTAATTTTCTTATTAAGAAGATATAAGAGCAATCAGATAGCAATTTTTATTATTATCCTATTCTGGGGTGGTCTTTTTGCTGATATGGGTAAAATGGTTCAAAATATATACAAAATTGCAGTGGTAATTTTTGCAATCCATCTACCTTATAAATACTATTTTAAAAACGAAATTAAAGCCGTACGCCCTTTGTGGATAGCACTGGGAGCTTTTGTTGTATTTGTCGTCTGCGTTAATTTGATAGTTCATAGAGAAAGCCCGTTGTTAGTCTTTTCTCAGATGTATAAATATGTAGTACCAGCAGCTCTATTTCCTATCTTATTGCATGTTTGTAAACATACGATCAATGCATATCGATTGAATAGGTTGTTCGGAGAGATATTAGTGATTCAGATCGCTTTGAATGTGGTTAAGTTAGTTTTTGTCGGAGGATGGTACGAAGGATTGGTTGGTAGCATAACGGGGGTGGCCGGAGGTGGTGCTGGAACTACGCTACCGTTACTTGGATTATGCTGGTTTGCATTAAATACGAACATGAATATCAATAACAAGAAATCCATTTTTTTTCTTATCGGTTTTTTGTTTATCGGATGGATGGCAGGGAAACGGGCTGTTTGGTTATTATTCCCCATTTTGTTTTTTTTATTAGGTATTTTTGTATCTAAAACAATATCCATGAAAAGGATATTGCCGCTACTTCTGTTATTGCCACTATTCCTATATTTAGGATTACGATTCTCGCCGACACTTAATCCAGAAAAGAAGATATGGGGAAGTTTCGACCCTGTATATGCATGGAATTATACGATGGAATATTCTGCTGGTAAAAAAGATGTTACGGGAGATCGAGAAGTAGGCGCCGGACGTATAGGAGCAAATACCTTGTTGTTTCAAACTTTTTTTTATTCGGGAGATAATTTAAGTACTTTTTCAAGGCTTATAGGACTTGGGATAGGTCATGTATTCGCGCCGAATTATGAGGATTATTCAAATAGAGATTATTATTTAGGGATAAGCACAAGAGGTGCTTTGACCGGGTTTGGTATGTTTTTGATGGCATTTGGTGCCGTAGGACTTATTCTTTTTATTCTGTATTTACTTCGTTTGACGCATTACGCTAATAGCAGAAACATAAGGTATATATTCGGAGGTGTCATACTTTTCGATTTTGTGTTCTACAACTCAACTATTGTGCAAGATCCGGCCTTGATGGTATTCATGATGTTTCTTATTGCCTATTCGAACAAGATGTATAGTAAGGATGGCAAATTCATAGATAACAATCGAGCATATAAAGTTATAGTGGCAAGAATGAATGTGATTGGCTGTAAATAAGTAATAAATAATAAAAACATTGCATAATGGAGCAAAAATACAAGATATGCAGTAGGTGCATAATGGATAATAACAATGATTCTACCATTCGTTTTTATGAAGACGGAACTTGTTCGTATTGCAGAGATGCTTTAGAACGAAAAGATATGGTTTACTTCCCTAATAAAGAGGGAGAGTTAAAGCTAAATAATTTAATAAAAACTCTAAAAAATTGGGGCAAAGGAAAAGATTATGATTGCATGATGGGTATTTCTGGGGGATTAGATTCTTCCTATTTAGCAATGCTTGGTTATGAATGGGGGTTAAGAATATTAGCTATTCATATTGATGATGGTTTTGATACTGAAATTTCAAAGTCTAATATCGAAAAACTATGCAAAAAATGTAATTTGGATTTGAGGATCATAAAGCCGGATACTACCCAATATAACAACTTAACAAAAGCATTTATCTTGGCTGAATCTCCAAATTTAGATATGCCACAAGATAACATTTTATTTTCTTGTTTGCATAAATATGCCAAAGAGAACAACATAAAGTATTTTCTTTCAGGCGGTAATTTCGCTTTGGAGTCGATATTACAACTAAGTTCTCAAACAAATGCCTATGACATAGGAAAGATTAAATTTATTAACAAAAAATTCAGCATTTCGCCAATAGATAAATTACCATTAATGTCGAACATAGATAGAATGATCGACCGATTTGTATACAAATTTATATCTGTAAGGCCACTGAATTATATAAATTACGATAAAGAAAAAGCTATTAAGGAGCTAAAAGATTTTTGTGGGTTTGAATATTATGAGTCTAAGCATTGTGAAAATTATCTAACAAAGATTATTCAATTATACTGGCTTCCGAAGAAGTTTAATTACGATAAAAGGAAATCGCATTTTTCGAGCCTTATCGTTAGCAATCAGCTAAGTCGTGAAGATGCTTTAAAACAAATCTCTACGCCTCCATACAAGTTAGAAAACATGCAGGCCGATTTAAAACTTGTTTTGGATAGATTGAATATACCATATGAGGAGTTTGAAAAAAATATTTCCAAAAGAGGAAAGTTGTTTTCAGATAAAAAACATTCGGTTTTGTACGTGGTGGTAAAATCTGTTTTTAATAAAATTTTGATACGAATAAAGGGCTAAATATTGTTATGATTAGAGTTTTAATAGTTAGTAAGATTAATGGCTATTATCCATTTGTCAATGAGCAGGTAAGCGCGATACGAGAGTATGGATTACAAGTTGAATATTATGGTATTGTTGGTAAGGGAGCTATAGGCTATTTGAAAAACCTTAAAGGGTTAAAGACTAAGATTAAAGAATTTAATCCTGATGTGATTCATGCGCATTATGGCTTGTCGGGACTTTTAGCAAATTTACAAAGAAAAGTCCCTGTAGTTACGACCTATCATGGGAGCGATATAAATATACCAAGTATAAGGCGTTTGTCGAAAATTGCTATTCGTTTATCTAAGTTCAACATATTCGTTTCCGAGAAAACCAAGAATCTGGTAAATTCAAAGTTTAATTCAGATTTAATCCCATGTGGAATAGATATGAAACTATACGGAGACCTGTCGAGGAGCGTGGTACGTCAAAAATACAATTATACTGACAAGGAACAGCTTGTACTTTTTGCAGGGGCTTTTGCGAATCAAGTAAAAAATGCTCGATTGGCACAGGAGGCTGTATCGTTACTCCCGAATGTAAAACTAATCGAATTAAAGGGCTATACAAGGTCTCAAGTTATAGAATTGATGTATGCTTCCGATGTTTTCTTGATGACATCATTCACAGAAGGTTCTCCACAAGTGATTAAGGAAGCGATGGCGTGTTGTAGACCGATTGTTTCTACGGATGTTGGTGATGTGAGGTGGGTGATGGGTGATACTAATGGGTGTTATATATGTTCCTACGATTCTCAGGATTGTGCAGACAAAATAAAACAGGCTTTGGAGTTTTCAGAAAACAACAATCAAACTAATGGTTGCAAACGGATAGAGGCTTTGGGCTTAGATAATAAGATTGTTGCGAAGAAAATCATAGAAATTTATAATAATATAATCAAGTAGACATTGAATGAAAATATTAATTTATTTGGGACATCCTGCACATTTTCATTTATTTAAGAATACAATAAACAATCTCAAGAAAAAAGGATGTGACGTATTGATCTTAATTAAGAAAAAGGATGTATTGGAGGAGTTGCTTATCAATGAAGGGCTAAAGTATCATAATATACTTGCTGAGGGTAGAAAAGACAGTAAAATTGGAATTATGTGGGGAACTATCAAAAGAGCGTTTCGACTATTACGCTTTGTGGTTAATAATAGCCCCAGCTTACTGATTGGAACAAGTGTTGAGAATTCATGGATAGGTAAAATAATGAATATTCCTGTTGTTAATGTAAATGAAGATGATGCAGAGATAGTACCATTATATGCAAAACTCAGCTATCCATTTGCTTCTGAAATACTCAGCCCAATAACTTGTAATAATGAAAAATGGGAACAAAAGTCAATCAAATATGCTGGTTTTCAGAAATTAGCATATTTACACCCAAATCAATTTACTCCTGATATTAAAATAGTTGAAAAATATATACCAACTGATAAACCCTATTTCCTACTAAGATTTGCAAAATTAAATGCGCATCATGATGATGGAATGAGTGGGATATCTACTGAAGTAGCTCAAAGACTAATAGATATTCTTTCAAAATATGGCAATATATACATTACATCTGAAAGAGAACTTGAACCGCAATTTGAAAAATATAGGCTTAATATTAATCCACTGGATATTCATCATATAATGGCATTTGCCAAGCTATATATTGGGGACAGTCAAAGTATGGCTGTTGAAGCAGCAATGTTAGGTGTACCATCTATAAGATTCAACAGCTTTGCAGGAAAAATAGGAGTATTAGAGGAGCTTGAAAACAAATATGAATTAACTCATTCAATTTCTCCAAATCACCCAGAAGAATTATATGGTTTTGTTAATAATTTGCTTTCGCAAGAGAATTTGAGAGACATATACCAATCACGAAGAAAAAGAATGTTGGCTGACAAAATAGATGTCACTGCATTTTTCACTTGGTTCATAGAAAATTACCCCGAAAGCAAGAAGATAATGAAAGATAACCCAGACTATCAATACAGATTCAAATAATGATAAAAATACTAACTATAATAGGAGCCCGTCCTCAGATAATAAAAGCTGCTGCTATTAGTCGAGCGGTAGCTAAACGTAACGATGTTGAAGAGATTATTGTTCATACAGGTCAGCACTACGACCAAAACATGTCTGAAGTATTCTTTGATGAATTAGGAATCCCAAAACCCAAATACAACTTAAATGTAGGCTCCGGAAGTCATGGTGCTCAAACAGCGAAAATGATTGAGGCTCTGGAAAATGTATTTATTAAAGAGAACCCCAACTGCGTGGTAGTTTATGGGGATACGAATTCAACCTTGGCAGGAACCGTTGCTGCGAGTAAGCTACACATACCTATTGCTCATATAGAGGCTGGGTTACGCTCATTTAATATGAGTATGCCGGAAGAGATTAATCGCATTGCTTGTGATCATCTATCTTCTATCCTTTTTGCTCCTACACAAATTGCAATGGAAAATTTAAAAGCAGAAGGATTTATGACTTCTCGTGCTCAATTTACTAATGGTAAAAATAGAGAGGTGTTAAATTGTGGTGATGTAATGTATGATAATAGTGTTTTCTTTGCTCAAATTGCAGAAAGCAAGAGTATGATACTTTCAACGCTGGATATAAAACCCAACGGTTTTGTATTAGCAACCATTCATAGAGATAGCAATACCGATAATATAGAGCGTTTAAACAGTATTTTCAGGGCTTTGGTAGATATATCAGAAACAAATAACAAGACTGTCGTTCTACCACTGCATCCTCGTACTGCTAAATTGTTAAGTAAAAATCTCAAATTGGAACTGTACGGTAAAGTTATTGACTCAAAATTGTTAAAAATAATAGAACCCGTATCATTTTTAGATATGATAGCCTTAGAAAAAAGTGCGTCATTGGTGATGACCGATTCTGGAGGGGTACAAAAAGAGTCTTTTTTCTTTGAAAAGCCTTGTATTATTTTACGTTCAGAGACTGAATGGGTAGAGATTATTGAACATAGTGCAGGAATCCTTACTGATGCTAATTATGATAAAATTATGACAGCTTATCAAGAGCTGTTATCAAAAAAGGTAGTTTTTCCCAAATTATTTGGTGATGCTAATGCTGCTGAACGTATTTTGGATAAAATCATAAGCTATATTTAGGTGTGCTACTTATCTTCCAAACAAGAAGAATAGATTCAGCAAATCTGAACAAAGATCCAAGAAAAATATAGTTTCTCGTTAAATGAAATCGCACTTAAAAATACCAAAATACTGGATTGTTTTATCATTAGTATTTATGTATAATATACCCCAAAATTTAGACAGGTGCATAAGTTAAAGACTATTTTTATACTTTTGTACCGTAAAAAGAAAGGGAATTTCATGGGACGTAGAAGTAAATTTGAGGCCTCCTTCAAAGCCAAAGTGGCTTTAGAGGCCGTCAAGGAACAAAAGACATTGAACGAGTTGGCAAAAGAGTTCAAGGTCTCTCCCTCAAAGATTGCTGCTTGGAAAGCCGAGTTTTTGCAAAATGCAAGTGCCGCCTTCGTCAAGCCGGATAGCTCGCAAGAGAGGTTAGTCAAGCATCTGAATGCAGAGAAAGCACAGCTTCTGAAAAAAGTGGGTGAACTGACCATTGAGAATGATTTTTTTGCGAGTGCCTGCGAGGATGCCGGACTAAAAGTCAGATAGTGGAACTTGGGAAGAAGCTTCCTCACGGAATGAGCATCAACCGTTTTTGCGGGCAGATGCATGTATGCAGAAGCCGCTTCTATTATGATCCTAAAGTGGAATCGCAGGCAAATTTGAATTTGATGAAGCAGATGGATGAAATCTTGTTGGAGTATCCGGCAACGGGTGTACAGAAGTTTGTGGATCTCTTCCACCTTCAGGGACTTAGAGTAAACCATAAGCGTATTAGCCGGTTGATGAAAGTCATGGGCGTGGAATGCATTTACCCTCAGAAATGCCTTTCTAAAGGCGGTAGGGCAAAGTATGTGTATCCCTACCTGCTCAGGGACATTAAGGCGAAGCACCCTAACCCAATTTGGAGTACGGATATATCCTACATACCTATGGGACGTGGGTTTATGTACTTGTATGCCATTATCGATGTGTATAGCCGGTTCATAGTGGGGTGGAGACTGAGCAATGATCTGTCTGCAAGTAATTGTATCGCTCTTCTTGAAGAGTGTATCTCTAAACAGGGTGCACCTGAAATAATAAATACCGACCAAGGCTGTCAATATACCAGTGAAGGTTGGATAAAGTGTCTGCAAGAGCATCATATTTGTATCAGTATGGACGGCAGAGGCAGATGTAAAGACAATATTTGGATAGAGCGTTTCTGGCGTACTATCAAACAAGAATACATTTACCTGAATCCTGTCGATGACGGATATGAATTCCATGAAGGCATCGCCAAATTCATTGAGTATTACAATTATCGTAGGCCACATCATAGTTTGCCGGAATTGTTACCATACAGGAGATATAGCCGAGCTGCTTGACGCTCGTCGAGGCGTTATACGACGCCTCTTGCCGCGAGGCGATCTCTCCGTAGATGAGTATATTTTAAATTAATGTTAAACGTTGTCTAACTTTGGGGTATAGATTAATATCGTTCTTAAAATGGTTCTGCGGAATATTTGCCAACAAAAGCGGGATTACTTGTTACATACAAATTCTAAAAATTACAACAATAATATGATTAAAACATTTTTCAAATCTGTGATGTTTCTATGCATCATAGTGCTTTCAAGTTGTGCTTCGCAGAAGCATATTTCCTATCTCCAGAATACTCCAAATGGGTATCAACAAAAAGGAGAAGATAATTATGAAATCAGAGTCAGACCTGATGACTTTATAGCTATTATGGTGAATAGCAAAGACCCTCAACTCGCTCAGATGTTTAACCTTCCACTTTTGGCTACTCAAGGAAATGATGGAACAACAGGACAAAATAGAGTTTTGGGGTATCTCGTAGATAAAGAAGGTAATATTGATTTTCCCCAATTAGGAACTATTCGAGTTGGAGGAATGACTCGTGGTGAAATTACACGTTTTATTAAAGAACAGATAATTACAAAAGGTTATTTTAATGACCCCGTAGTTACTGTTCAGTTCCTAAACTTTAAGGTATCTGTAATGGGAGAAGTAACTCGTCCTGGAACTATTGATGTGCCAAGTGATCGTATTACAATCTTTGAAGCGTTAAGTGCAGCAGGAGACTTAACCATTTATGGGAAACGAGAAAATGTAAAAGTTATTCGAAACATTAATGGTAAAAAGACAGTGTCTGAGGTTGACTTGAGGGATGCCGATATACTTGACTCTCCGTTTTATTATTTACAGCAGAACGATGTGGTTTATGTTGAGCCAAATAAAGCGAAAGCAGGTCAAAGAGAGATAAATCAAAATAGATCTGTTGGTACGTGGGCATCTATAGGTTCGGCGTTAGTATCAATAGCCACATTAATTATAACTTTAGCAAGATAGAGCTATGAGTAAAAACAGTGAACAATTTGACTTCGTCGATTTTAATGACGGAAACAGTAATGACAATACGGCAATAGCCGATCTTTTAGGAATTCTTTGGCGTAATCGTTTTTGGTTTGCACTGTCAATTATCATTGCAGTATCAATTGCTGTATTCTATGTACGTAGCACACCTAAAACATACTCGCGAACTGCAACAATTCTGATAAAAGATGACAAAAAAGGGGGCGGAGGAATTAGTGAAGCTGCTGCATTTCAGGATATGTTCTCGATGGGTAGCAATTCTGTTTATAACGAAATGGGCATACTTAAGAGTCGACAACTTATGCTGCAGGTTGTTGAACAACTTGGTTTGGAAACTAACTACCAAGTAAAGGATGGTCTTAGATTTAAGGATCTGTACACATCATCTCCAATTGAAGTTGAATATATGGATGATGTGGCAAAACAAGGGATGTTTACAATAACCGTTACTCTTTTAAAAAATAATAAGGCAAAATTAACTTATAATATATCAGAGACGAGAGATGATGGGGAAATTATTAGTAATGATGTAGTTGATGATATTTCCCTTGATAGTGTAGTTGCATTTAGCCATGGTAAAATTAAAATCAAGCCAACAATCTTTATGCACTCAGGGTATATCGGTCAAAATATCATTATCTCAAAAATTAATAAGATGAATTTGGCTAAATCTTTAGTTGCTAAATTTAATATCGAAAGTGTAGATAAACAGTCTTCGCTTGTCCAATTATCGATCATAGACACACATCCTCAAAGGGCAGAAGATATAATCAACACATTGGTAACTGTTTACGAAAAAAATGCGATAGATAATAAAAATCAAGTCTTAAGTAAAACTGTTGATTTCATTACTGACAAGACTACTGTTCTTGAAAATGAGTTGCGGTCAATAGATTCAGATATTGAAAAATACAAGAAAGAAAAGTATTTAACAGATATTCCTTCAGTCAGTTCTATGTATCTGGATGCTTCTTCAAGAATTAACGCTGAGGCATTAGGATTGGAAAATCAATTGAGTATAGCCAACTACATGAAGAATTACCTTCATGATAACGCGAATAAATCTGAGTTAATCCCCGGTAATCTTGGAATCAACAATAGTGGGATTGAAAGCCAAATAGCAAGATATAACGAGACAATGACCTTGCGAAACAAACTATTAGCCAATAGTACGTCTAATAATCCAATAATTAATGATTTGCAGACATCTTTAGTTTCAATGCGGTCGTCTATTCTTAGTTCTGTGGATAATCTTGTAGCCTCACTAAAAATTCAGTTGAAGAAATACAACAGTGAGGAACAGAAGAGCAACTCTAAAATAGCGGATGTTTCTTCTCAATATAAATTTATGGTCAATATTGAGAGACAGCTAAAAATCAAAGAGGAACTCTATTTGTACCTATTGAAAAAGCAAGAAGAGAGCGAGATTCAATTAACCACAACAGAAAGTAATTGTACTGTTGTTGATGTAGCAGATGGTAATAATAGTCCTGTAGCCCCCAACAAAATGCAAATTGTTTTAATTGCACTCGTGTTAGGTTTTCTATTCCCTGCTATTTGGCTCTACATTCGTTCATTATTAAACACGGGCATATATACACAGAAAGATATAAAAAATAGCATCGACATTCCTTTTGTTGGTGAGTTACCATTAGAGAAAAATACAGACAAGTCAAAAAATCTTGTCGTGGAAGATGGTAATCGTAATGTGATAAATGAGACCTTTAGGCTGCTGAGAGATAATATCGAGATGATGAATGCAAAGGGCTCTAATATGGGTACAGTTGTTCTTTTTACATCATTTAATTCAGGAGCAGGTATAACATTTGCAACATCAAATTTAGCACTCACCATCTCTCTATCAAACAAGAAAGTAATTCTACTTGATATGAACTTGCGCAAAGGTTCATTAGGAAAGCGTTTTGGATTTGATAGAAAAGTATCTGGACTTACAACATATCTAAGTGGTAAAGTTAATAATATAGATGAGATTATTAATAAATATGGCGGTAGCAGTTTGGATGTAATTTCATCGGGAGCCTTACCACCTAATCCGGCTGAATTACTTAAAACGGGAAAGCTTGAAGTATTGATAACAGAATTAAGAAAAAGGTATGATTACATCATTATAGATTCTGCACCATATGGATTGGTTACCGATACGAGCATAATTGCTAAATATGCGGACTTATCAATTCTTGTTGTGCGTTCTGGTAAGTTTGATAAACGGCAATTACCAGCGTTGGTGGAATTATATAAATCGGAAAGCCTGAAGAATCTTAGCGTATTGCTCAATGCTGTAGATATTAATAAGGTTGGCTACGGCTACGGCTACGGCTACGGCTACGGCTACGGCTACGGCTACGGCTACGGCTACGGCTACGGCTACGGCAATAAAGTTACAAAAAATTTGCGACATTACATAAGATTAGTACTTGGAATTTAATGATAATAAGATGTTTTTTGAGAGAAAAAAAAGATTGACTGACTCTGCTTTTTTCGATGGCTTCACTGATTATCATTGCCATATTCTTTTTGGAGTTGATGATGGACTAAAGGAATTGTCTGAAAGCCTGAAAACTCTTAGTTATTATGAATCATTAGGGGTAAAAAAAGTTTATCTTACCCCTCATGTAAACCTAACATATAATGATTGGAATATAATAGAGACTAATCTTAGTACTTTAAAAAATAGATATAAAGGCACTATTGAACTCCAGTTGGCCGCCGAATACCTACTCGATTCGGGGTTCGTAGTGCAAATAAAGCAAGGATTAAGGTGCATGGAAAATAACAGGGTACTTGTAGAGAGCTCTTACTTTAATAAATCTACCGGCTTTGATGAAACGTTGTTCCTGATTGCAAATGAAGGATATACGCCAATCATAGCTCATCCGGAAAGATATCTTTTTATGAACAGAGATAATTACCAAGAACTAAAAAATTGTGACTATCTATTTCAATTAAACTTATTATCATTGTCGGGTATATATGGGAGTCAAGTGAAACATCGTGCTCTGTATTTATTAGAAAAAAACATGTACGATTTAATAGGTAGTGACATGCATGATTTGGACATATTTAAAGACCATATACGTGAAATTAAATTGTCGAAAAAACAGTTTCAGAATTTAATGTCGATTTAAAAATGGTTTCATCAATCCATACGTAAAATGAATAGATTAGAACTCTTTAATACCTACGGTAAGCGATCGGCTAACTCCGTCTATTAATTTTCAGTATGCCTTCCTATCTTTGCCAGCAAAACGAATATTATGGTATATTGGACATTAGATTATTTCAAGATTCTCTACAATGAATACACAGCCTCCGGTGTTAATGTTCGAGAGTTTTGCAGAGTGCGAGGCATTAAAGAGAATAGGTTCTATTATTGGATTAA
>RRZU010052393.1_pt1 | contig 13125 bp, 13 predicted proteins | sample 2165561 | NCBI WGS metagenome assembly RRZU01 (sample SAMN10456909, study PRJNA506462) | wastewater metagenome | isolation source: wastewater sludge | place: USA: Moscow, Idaho
GATACTTTCAGAACAGATACTGGTTTACGGATACCTTTATTGGCTAACGCGGCATACGCTGCGGTTAACTGCAGTGGTGTTACACGCAACCCATAACCGAAGCCCAGTGTGGCAAGTTCAATTTTTGACCAGCGGCTGCGTAGCGGGATCATGCCTGAGCTTTCACCCATTAAGCCGGTTCCGGAATCCTGTCCGAGACCAAACTCCTCAAACTTGCTGGTGATCCATTGCGGTTGCATACGCAACGCCAGATGTGCCATGCCGATATTTGATGAATACTTGAGAATGTCAAATAATCCGCCGGAAGCCATCCGGTGACTGTCTGTAACCACCTTGCCGCCGATGGAGAACGGACGGGTATCCAATACCTCTTTCCAGCTCGTCACACCATGTTCCAGTGCGCTCATGGCAACGATAGGTTTCACCGTCGAGCCCGGTTCATAGGTATCTGTTACGGCACGGTTCCGCGCCCGGAAGCCCTGGTATTGTTCACGGTTATTCGGGTTGTAAGAGGGTGTATTTACCATTGCCAGCACTTCACCGGTCACCACATCCATCAGCACCAGTGAACCGGAAGTTGCCTTATTGACTTCAGTCGCATACTTCAGTGAGCGATAGGCAATAGATTGCAGACGCTGATCAATACTGAGCACCAGATCATTGGCTTTTTTGCCTTCTTTGACGATCCCGATATTCTCGATCACCCGCCCCTGCCGATCTTTGCGGATCTTGTATTCAGACGGCGTCGAGCTCAGCCAGTCATTAAATGCGCGTTCAACCCCTTCAATGCCTGAACCATCAATGTTGGTATTGCCAACCAGATGTGCACTGATTTCACCACTCGGATAATAACGGCGGGTTTCGCGGCGCAGATGCACACCAGGAAGTTTTAATTTCACAATGTAATCGGCAACTGCCGGGGTGATCTGACGCTGCAGATAAACAAACCGGCGCTTAGGATCGGCCACACTGGAGGTCAGTTTCCGCATATCCAGCCCCAGCACGTCGGCCAGCGCCATCCAGGCTGCGGTATTTTTCAGACCATCCGTCGCATGGATCTCTTTCGGATCTGCCCAGACTGCCTGCACTGGCACCGATACCGCCAGTTGCTCACCATTGCGATCAGTTACCATGCCGCGATCAGAAGGATCTGCCGTTGTCCGCAGTGAACGCATATCGCCTTCCTGACGCAAGCGATCAGGCTGAATAATCTGGATCCAGGCTGTGCGGGCAACCAAGCCGGTAAAACCAACCAGAATGAATCCAAGCAGCAGCATGAAACGCCACGGAGCCACTGCGGAATCATGTTTCTTGTTGTTTTTCTTTGTATTTGCTCTCATGGCAGGCTAACCATCTTTTCTTCTAAAGGTTTAGGCCGAGTCATTGCCAGTTTGACCCTGGCAATGTCCGAAACGCGCGAATGTTCCGCCAGCGCATTTTGTTCTAAAACCAGATGTCGCCATTCAACTTCCAAATCATCACTCTTACTCTGAACCTTGTTCAGCTCGGCCGTCACCGAGCGGGTATCGTCAGTCACCACTATGGTAGTGAGCGCGGAACCCAGAATCGCTAATCCCAGAATGCCCTGAAAAAGATGCCGCTTCAGATCCAGCATGATCAGAAGGGCAAGATTAAGCCGGCGCTCCATGCTCAGCCTCCCAGACGCTCAGCCACACGCAGTACAGAACTGCGTGAGCGAACGTTATCAGAAACTTCACTGTCTGCTGGCTTGATCGCTTTACCTACTGAATGCAAGGTCTGCGTTTTACGGATTTGATCTTCAGTGATCGGTAAACCTCTGGGTGGCTGAATGCCTTTTTCCTGCTGACGGATAAATTGCTTAACAATACGATCTTCCAGTGAATGGAAGCTGATCACCGCCAGACGTCCGCCGGGAGCCAGAACCGATAATGAGGCTTTCAGGGTTTCTTCGATCTCTTTCAGCTCTTGATTCACATGAATGCGCAACGCCTGAAAGCTGCGGGTTGCCGGATGTTTATGTTTTTCTTTGTTTGGCACGACGCGGGCAATCATTTCAGCCAGCTGCCGGGTGCGGGTATACGGCGTAGTGACACGATCAGCGACAATGGCACGTGCAATGCGGTTGGCAAAACGTTCTTCGCCATAGGTACGCAATACCCAGGCGATATCATCGACATCGGCGTGCAACAGCCATTCCGCCGCGCTTTCACCATGCAACGGGTCCATACGCATATCGAGCGGGCCATCGTTCATAAAGCTGAAACCACGTTCAGCTTCATCCAATTGCGGTGAGGAAACGCCCAGATCCAGCAATAAACCGTCTACTTTACCCAGCAGACCACGTTCTGCCATGTATTCATGCAGTGAAGAAAACGGACCAGAAATGATTTCAAAACGGGGGTCCTGCCACTCTTTGGCTACAGCAACCGCCTGAGGATCGCGGTCAATAGCATACAACCGGCCTTGCGGGCCAAGCTGCTGCAGGATCAGACGGGAATGTCCGCCACGCCCGAATGTACCGTCCACATAGATGCTGTCCGGGCGAATAGCCAACCCATCCACCGCTTCCTGTAACAGTACAGTGATATGTTCCATTAGTTTTTATCCCCAGTGCTAGAGTGAAAAATCACGCAACTTATCCGAAATAGTCCAGTCCATTTCCGGCAGTGCCTGAATGTCCTCATCAACTTGCTGTAACCAGCGAGTTTCACTCCAGATTTCAAATTTATTTAATTGACCCACTAACATGACCTGCTTATCCAGCCCGGCATGCTGACGTAATGGTGCTGATAACAGTAAACGGCCGTTACCATCCAGCTCACATTCGCTGGCATACCCCAGCAGCAGACGCTGTAAACGGCGTTCTACCGGATTCATGCCAGAAAGGGATTTAAGCTTTTTCTCTATCTCTTCCCATTCGCAAAGCGGGTATAAAAGCAGACAGGGATTGGCAATATCGATAGTGCAGACAAGCTGGCCCTCGCACTCTTCGCGAAGCCAGTCTCGGTACTTGGTCGGAACTGCTAACCGCCCTTTGGTATCCAGGACAATTGCGTGTGCTCCACGTAGCATGCTGCACCTTGCTGTTTGGTTGTATCCTGCCAGCCAGAGAATACTGCAAGTTATGCAATATAACTCCACATTATCCCACTTTTTTCCACCTAAGAAGTGTAAGGATGCCTATGAACCTTTGCAAGGGTCTGCCGGACAGGATTCGGAGGAACAATCAGAGATTTTTTCCATCCATCACTAAAGCGACTGATTTTTCAACAAAATGGCAATTAATTAAAATTAATCAGTTTGCGAAGCCGGTCACTTTTATGCGTCAGTTTTGCAGGATATTTGGCTATTCCGGGCAAACCCCTTATGCTGCGTGCACATGAATTACCTCTGTCAGAGTGACGGCAATGAAAACCAACCTCATTACCCGCGCCGGATGGCAAAAACTCGAAGATGAACTCAAATATCTGTGGAAAGTGAAACGTCCGGAGGTTACTCAGGCTGTTTCCGAAGCGGCCGCCCTCGGTGATCGCAGTGAAAATGCAGAATATAAAGAGGGAAAACGGGAGCTGCGTTCAATTGATCGCCGGCTTCGTTTTCTGACTAAACGACTGGATGCCCTCAAGATCGTAGAGTACTCCCCGCAACAGGAAGGAAAGGTCTATTTCGGGGCCTGGGTGGAACTTGAAAACGATCAGGGCGATATAGTCCACTACCGCATTGTCGGCACCGACGAAATTGATACCAAAAACAACTATATCACGATTGATTCCCCGATGGCCCGCGCACTGATTGGCAAACAGGTTGATGACGAAGTGCGCGTGAACACCCCATCCGGGGAAAAAGAGTGGTTTATTAATAAAATACAATATCAGCCGTTTTCCGAGAAATAACGGCGTTTAATACGAGGACAAACATGCCTTCAATTAATCAGATCATTGCTGATGAATTAAATGCCCGCAATGAGCAGGTGGCCGCAGCAGTACAGTTACTGGATGACGGCGCAACCGTCCCTTTTATTGCCCGCTATCGTAAAGAGGCAACCGGCGGATTAGATGACACCCAATTACGTCATTTAGAGCAACGCTTAAGTTATTTGCGGGAAATGGAAGACCGGCGTCAGACTATCCTTGCGTCTATCAGTGAACAGGGAAAACTCACGGATGAGTTAAAAGCCGATATTCTGGCGGCGGATACCAAGACCCGGCTGGAAGATCTGTATCTGCCTTACAAACCAAAACGGCGCACCAAAGGACAGATCGCGATTGAAGCAGGTCTGGAACCTTTGGCCGAGCGTTTATTTGCCAATCCGGAGTTAAACCCGGAGCAGGAAGCGCTGCAATATCTCAATCCGGAATATCAGATCAATGACAGCAAGGCCGCACTGGACGGTGCCCGTTATATTCTGATGGAACGTTTTGCCGAAGACGCCGGTCTGCTGGAGAAACTGCGTAGTTATCTGTGGCATTCCGCCTTACTGCGCTCGCAGGTCATTGAAGGCAAACAGGCTGAAGGCGCCAAATTCAGCGATTACTTCGATCATCAGGAACCGATCGCTAAAGTCCCGTCTCACCGTACCCTGGCCATGCTGCGCGGTCGTAATGAAGGCTTTCTGGCGCTGAATCTGCAGGTGGAACAGACGGGGGATATTCACCCCTGTGAACAGATGGTTGCCAGCCATTTCGAATTAACGTTCCGTGGCCGTCCTGCCGATAAATGGCTGCAGAGCGTGGTGAACTGGACCTGGAAAATCAAACTCTCATTGCAGATGGAAACCGAACTGATTGGTCGTCTGCGTGACGCAGCCGAAACCGAGGCAATCCGTGTCTTTGCCAGTAACCTGAAAGATCTGCTGATGGCGGCACCGGCCGGTATGAAAGCAACCATGGGACTGGATCCGGGGATCCGTACCGGGGTCAAAGTCGCTGTCGTTGATGAAACCAGTAAAGTAGTGGCAGTGCATACCGTTTATCCGTTTGAACCGAAGCGTCAGTATGATCAGGCGATCGAAATTCTGTATGCCCTGTGTGAGCAATTTAAGGTTGGTTTGATCAGTATCGGTAACGGCACCGCATCACGGGAAACCGATCGCCTGGTCGCTGATATGCTGCACCGCCACCCGACCTGCAAAGCGCAAAAAGTGGTGGTCAGTGAAGCCGGTGCCTCTGTCTATTCGGCTTCTGAACTGGCCGCACTGGAGTTCCCGCAGTTGGATGTGTCGCTGCGCGGTGCGGTTTCGATTGCCCGTCGTCTGCAAGATCCGTTGGCCGAGCTAGTAAAAATCGAGCCGAAGGCCATCGGGGTCGGACAATATCAGCATGATGTCAGTCAGAATCAGCTGGCTCACAATCTCGATACCGTCGTAGAGGATTGCGTTAACGCCGTCGGTGTGGACGTCAATACCGCATCGGTGCCACTGCTGACACGTGTTTCCGGTTTAAGTAAAACACTGGCGCAGAATATCGTCAGCTATCGTGATGAAAACGGTGCATTTCAGGAACGTCGCGAGTTACTGAAGGTTGCCCGGCTGGGCCCGAAAGCCTATGAGCAGTGCGCCGGCTTCCTGCGTATCCGCGACGGTAAAAATCCGCTGGATGCTTCGTCTGTTCACCCGGAAGCCTACCCGGTTGTGGAAAAAATCATCCGGCAACTGCACAAACCCGTCGCCGAACTGATTGGTAACAGCAGCTTGCTGAGAGCACTGAAACCGGCGGATTACACCGATGACCATTTCGGTATTCCGACAGTGACCGATATTCTGCAGGAGCTGGACAAACCGGGACGCGATCCACGGCCGGAATTCAAAACAGCCACCTTCCGTGAAGGTGTCGAAGAGTTGAAAGACCTCAAGCCCGATATGATTCTGGAAGGTGTTGTTACAAACGTCACCAATTTTGGTGCATTTGTCGACATTGGCGTACATCAGGATGGTTTGGTACATATTTCCGCCATCACGAACCGCTACATTTCTGATCCGCGGGAAGTCGTTAAAGCCGGTGATATCGTGAAAGTGAAAGTGCTGGAAGTGGATATTCCGCGCAAGCGCATTGCACTGACCATGCGTCTGGATGATGAAGCAAGCAGAGACAAACCACATCATCCGAAAGAGCAGCATGAACCGCATCGCAAACCGGCTCACCGGCATACTCATGACAAGAAACCTGCCGATAGTGGCAATAACGCCTTTGCTGCAGCGTTTGCCAATGCAAAGCGCAAATAAGCGGCTGAAGCGGGTAATTCGTTAAAGATCGCGCAACAAAGCGATTTATGGCCGTCGGCTTCTGCTGACGGCCATATGATAAATAACGCGTCAGTCCCGCTGAATTTCGTTTTGCTCTAAAAACTGCCGTAATGCTTCACTGAATTGCTGCGGATGAGAAATAAAGGGTGCATGCGCCGCCTGAGCGAAAACCACGGAACGGCTACCGCTGATCAGCTTTTCGATCGGCCCCACCGCAGCGGCCGGAACCAGACTATCCTGACGACCATATATCCCCAATACCGGACATCTCAGCTGAGACAGCTCGGTCCGCAGATCGACAGATGACAGTAAAGCCAGACCCGCACTCAGCGCGGCTGGTGCGGCATCAGGACGTTGTTGCAGCCAGCTTTTCAGCCGTTTGACATCCTCTTTCACCGATTCGCTCCCCATTGACTGAATTGCCAGAAAACGCTCGATGGTTTTGCGTGGATTCTGTTGCAGAGCGCAGTTAAAACCAGAAAGGACATCCGGATGAATACCTGGCCAGTTATCCTGCTGCAGAAAACAAGGTGAACTGCCGGTCAGAATCAGCCGATTGATACGGAAAGGGTGATCCAGTGCCATGCGCAGGGCAATTAACCCACCCATCGACCAGCCCAGCAAATCGAAACGGGCTGGCAATTCCGCTAATACCGTCTCACTCCACGTTGCCAGACGACTATCCGGCATAATCACATCCCGGCTGTAGCCAAATCCAGGCAAATCGACCAGATGTAACCGGTAATACGGCTGCAGTAACGGCACAATCTCCTGCCAGACTGCACCATTAAGTCCCCAACCGTGCAGTAAAACCAGATCCGGTCCCTGACCTATCCGTTCGATATACATATTCATATTTAACCTGTCAGTACCCACTATGCGCCTGATATAGCTGCATGATACTGAGCCTGTTCCGTTAACGCGACCATCGGGCCGGTTATCAGCCATAATTAACCAGAGCTTTGTTTGTTTTTTGCGCACCAAATAAGTACACAATAATCCATCAACGCCTCAAAGATGTGCGTCATCTGCACCATTTTGCCCACAGGAGAGGCAGGAACGATTATTTTGAGCCATTTTTAATGCGATCAAGGTTGGCATAATTCCTGCGAAGGAAATATCAGGTTAGTGACATCCTAGTCCGGCCAACGAGTTCTCAGACCTCCGATTGTCGAGATCAGGACACGGTATTATCAGGGAGATATTTACAATGAAACGATTGTTTGCAATCTTGGCACTGGTGGGGGCTTTCGGGCTGGCAACACCAGTATGGAGTGAGGAAGCAACTCCAGCTCCGACTACATCAACTGAAGTAGCAGCTCCGGCTGCAGAAGCAACTCCGGTGGCAGCACCTGCTGAAGCGGCGCCGGCACCTGTAATGACCGTCAATAAAGGTGACAACGCCTGGCTGATGGTTTCTGCGACCTTTGTTATTCTGATGTCTATTCCTGGCATCGCATTATTCTACGGTGGTCTTGTTCGTACCAAAAACATGCTGTCTGTACTGATCCAGGTTCTGGTGGTGTTCAGTCTGGCAACCATTCTGTGGGTCAGCTACGGCTACAGTCTGGCGTTCACCGAAGGTAACGCCTTCTTCGGCACGCTGGATAAAGCGTTCCTCAGTGGCATTACACCGGATTCTATCGCAGCAACCTTTAACAAAGGTATCGGCGTATCAGAGTTCATCTATGTGGCTTTCCAGGGGGCGTTTGCCTGTATCACCTGCTGCCTGATTCTGGGTGCCTTCGCTGAGCGTATCCGTTTCCCTGCCGTGCTGCTGTTCATGGTGTTCTGGCTCTCCCGGTCTCACGGCCCGATGGCACACATGGTGTGGTACTGGGCTGGTCCTGATGCATACACTGATGCAGATGCAGCGGCTAAAGCCGGTGCAACAGCGGGCTGGTTATTCCAGCACGGTGCTCTGGACTTCGCGGGTGGTACTGTAGTTCACATTAACGCGGCGATCGCGGGTCTGGTTGGTGCTTACTTTATCGGTAAACGTGTTGGTTTCGGTCGTGAGTCCATGGCACCACACAGCCTGACCATGACGATGATTGGCGCATCTTTACTGTGGTTCGGCTGGTTCGGTTTCAACGCCGGTTCGTCTCTGGAAGCGAACGGTGTCGCGGCTCTGGCTCTGGTTAACACCTGGGCAGCAACTGCAGCCGCAACCCTGACCTGGACTTTTGCTGAATGGGCGCTGAAAGGTAAACCATCTATGCTGGGTGCCGCTTCCGGCGCGGTAGCAGGTCTGGTTGCCATCACTCCGGCAGCAGGTTTTGTCGGTGTCATGGGCGGTATCGTGATTGGTGGTCTGGCAGGCGTAATCTGTCTGTGGGGTGTACATGGCCTGAAACGCATGCTGAATGTGGATGACTCACTGGACGTATTCGGTGTGCATGGTATCGGCGGTATCCTCGGTGCCATCCTGACCGGCGTATTTGCCTCTCCGGATCTGGGTGGTACAGGTGTATGGGATTACGTTGCTAACGCCGTAGCTCCTGACTACTCCATCGCTGGCCAGGTTAAAATTCAGGCGATTGGTGTCATCACCACTATCATCTGGTCTGGTCTGGTTTCTATCGTTGGTTACTTCATCATCGATAAACTGGTCGGCCTGCGTGTACCGGTAGAAGCAGAACGCGAAGGTCTGGATCTGACTTCTCACGGCGAACGTGCGTACAACAATTAATCTTCTCAAAGATCTGTCAGGGCGCCTCAGGGCGCCCTTTTTATTACAGTGATGGCACCATTTCTTTCCATTCTGCAGATCTATGTTAACCGCGCTGTACCGTATATTCTCATCAGCCCTTTACCCTGCCTGTCAGGGCATTTGCCTGTTTTGCCGTCAACCCGCCCACCAGCCTTTGCTTTGTCATCACTGCGCGGAAGAACTGCCGTTACTGGATCACCACTGCCGGTTATGCGGCTCCCCCATGGCGGGCAAAGAGGATATTTGCGGGCACTGCCTGCTACAGCCGCCGGAGTGGGATTTTCTGCATATTCTGGCTGACTATCAGTTCCCGTTAACCGGCTTGATTCATCAGCTGAAATATCAGCATAAAACACTCCCCGCAGCGCTGTTCGGCCGGATGCTGGCTGAACTTTACCCGCCGGATGAGCCCAAACCCGAGGTCATCCTGCCGGTGCCACTGCACTGGCGGCGCCAATGGCAACGTAGCTATAATCAGGCACAGGAACTGGCCCGCCCTATCTCGAAACGGCTCTGTATCCCTTGTGATAACCGCTTACTTAAACGATCACGGGCAACCAAAGTACAGGCCGGATTATCCAGAGAATTACGCCAGACAAACCTGAGTAATGCATTTATAGTGAATCCGCATACCTACCGGCATGTAGCAGTGCTGGATGACGTGGTGACCACTGGGGTAACTGCCACAACATTGGTACGGCTTTTGAAAGAAAGTGGTTGCCAGCGGGTCGATGTCTGGGCAATCTGCAGAACACAGCTGCACGATGAATAAGTGTTGTTAGGTATACGCATTGCGGCGTATGATAATACCCTAGTTATTTAGTCAGGATTAGAGGATGGCGATGATCACGATCTCCGAAAGCGCTCAGGCTCATTTCCGTAAACTGCTGGAAAAGCAGGCGGAAAACACCAACATCCGCGTATTTGTTATGAATCCGGGCACCCCGAATGCGGAGTGTGGCGTCTCTTACTGTCCGCCGGATGCGGTTGAACCGGAAGACAGTCGCCAGCCATTTGATGGTTTTGATGCCATTATTGACCCGAATAGCGCACCATTTCTGGAAGAAGCAGCGATTGACTTCATCAGTGATCAAATGGGTTCGCAACTCACGCTGAAAGCACCAAACGCCAAAATGCGTAAGGTGGATGACAGTGCATCACTGGCTGAGCGGGTCGAATATGTCCTGCAGTCTCAGGTTAATCCATCTCTGGCAGCACATGGCGGCCGGGTGACACTGACTGAGATCACGGATGACGGCGTAGCAATCCTGCAGTTTGGCGGCGGTTGTAACGGTTGTTCCATGGTGGACGTGACGCTGAAAGAAGGCATTGAAAAGCAGTTACTGGAGCTTTTCCCCGGTGAACTGACCGGTGCGAAAGATGCTACTGAACATGCCCGTGGTGAGCATTCTTTCTATTAAGATCGCTGCGGTTCCGGTTCAGATACAACAACGCCAGCAATAGCTGGCGTTATTTTTATCCGGCAGATAGCGATTATTCGCCTTTCTGATCCCGGCCCAGTAATGCCAGTGCTGCGTCCTGTGCCGATTTACCCTGATACAGGATCTGATAAATCTGTTCACAGATAGGCATTTCCACGTTCTGACGGGCCGCCAGCACATGGACTTCCTTGGTATTACGGTAACCTTCAACTACCTGACCAATTTCCGTCATCGCCTGCTCAACGGTTTTCCCCTGCCCCAAGGCAAGACCGAACCGCCGGTTACGCGATTGGTTATCGGTACAGGTCAGCACCAGATCACCCAGTCCCGCCATTCCCATGAAGGTTTTAGCGTCCGCACCGAGCGACAAGCCCAGACGTTGTAGTTCAACCAATCCACGTGTGATCAGCGCGGTTCTGGCATTGGCACCAAAACCCAGACCATCCGAAAGTCCGGCCCCGATCGCGATGACGTTTTTTACTGCACCGCCGATTTGCAGACCAATAAAATCCGGATTGGTATAAACGCGGAGCGATTTACCACAGTGCATCAGTGCTGACATATCGGTGGTGAATTGCTCATCGGTACCCGCAATGGCGATGGCTGTCGGCATGCCGGCAGCCAGTTCACGGGCAAAAGTCGGACCGGATAAAACCGCCAGCGGGATCTGCTCGCCTAAAATCTCTTTCGCGACGTCACCCAGCAAACGGCCATGTTCCGGTTCCAGCCCTTTTGTCGCCCATGACACACGGGTATCCGGACGCAGGAAAGGTTTGATACGGAGCAGTACTTCACCAAACACATGACTTGGAACCACCACCAGCAAATCACGACTGGCAGAAACGGCATACGCCAGATCATCGGTCATTTGCAGTGAATCAGGGAATGGTACGTCTGGCAGAAATTCCTGATTACAGCGATCCTGCTGTAAACGGGCAACCTGCTGCGGATCATGTCCCCAAAGCAGTACCGGCTGGCCTTGGCGGGCCAGAGAAATGGCAAGGGCGGTGCCATAAGACCCCGCCCCCAGAACACTTAGTGCTACTGCTGAATCCATTACTGAACGCCTGCTTTCGCCTGCTCTGCTTCCAGCTGTGCAATATGAGAAGCGAACAACGCATCAAAGTTAACCGGAGCCAGATTCAGTTGCGGGAATGAACCACGACTGACCAGACCAGCAACAGTTTCACGAGCATAAGGGAACAGAATATTCGGGCAGAATGCGCCCAGGCAATGCGCCAGATTTTGTGCATCCAGATTCGCAGCAGTGAAAATACCGGCTTGTTTCACTTCACACAGGAAAGCGGTCTCTTCACCCAGTTTGCAGGTAACAGTCAGTGTCAGAGCCACTTCGTATACATCCTGACCCAGAACCTGAGTCTGAGTGTCCATATCCAGTTTGATTTCTGGCTGCCACTCTTTCTGAAAAACGACCGGAGTGTTCGGTGCTTCAAAAGAAACATCTTTTACATAGATACGCTGGATCTGGAATTCTGGCTGTGCCGGGGTGCTATTTGCTGCTTCTGTCATTTTAATACCCTTTATTAGAATTGCCTTATGGCGGCTAGTGCAAAGTTAGATTAACGCTTTTTCGTGACCGGTAAGTTACTGGAACGCCATTGAGTCAGGCCACCACGTAACAAGAAAACTTGCTGGAAACCGGCTTTTACCAGTTTGGAACCGGCTGTTTCAGCACGGGCACCCGTTTCACAGACTACGATGACCGGCTTTTCTTTATGCTTATCAATTTCAGTTGTGTTGCCCTGCTCAATCTGTGCCAATGGCATATGATGAGAACCGGCGATGTGACCACGGGCAAACTCGTCCTGTGTACGAACATCAACGACAACCGCATCTTGTTTATTGATCAGAGCAACTGCGGTCTGGTTATCAATCTGTTTTACCGGAGAAAGACGGGCTTTAACCGCTGAAGCTATAACTGCTGTCGCCAGACCAACCCAGGCCAGAACCAGGAGCTCGTGACGCATGGCAAAATCAATATATTCCTGCATTTTGTTTCCCAACAACTCTGAAAATAATCGCAACAGTATTACATGTGAACCGGCAGATTTACAGTATTCCACCGGCAATGAAAATTCCTTCCGTGAAATGCGTTGTGAAATGTGGTGAAAAGGTGACTAATCCCACAGATATTGTAGAATTGAACACAGTCGAACTTGTTTTCGTAAATTCCAAAAAAGAGGCCACACACAATGTCTACAGCTAAAAAGCCACTGGCGCTGATCATCATGGATGGTTGGGGTTACAGCGAGAAAAAAGAAGGTAACGCCGTTGCCGCCGCTAACACACCAAATCTGAATGCTCTGTGCGCTAAATACGCCAATACTCTGATCTCCGGTTCTGGTATGGACGTAGGTCTGCCAGACGGTCAAATGGGTAACTCTGAAGTGGGTCACGTCAACATCGGTGCCGGCCGTGTGGTTTATCAGGAACTGACCCGTGTAACCAAAGAGATCCGCGATGGCGATTTCTTCAAAAACGAAGCCCTGTGTAAAGCGGTTGATACTGCCGTTAGTACTGGCAAAGCCGTTCATGTAATGGGTCTGATGTCGCCAGGTGGCGTACACAGCCATGAAGACCACATCATTGGTATGCTGGAACTGGCTGCTCAGCGCGGTGCTGACAAACTGTATTTCCACGCATTCCTGGATGGCCGTGACGTAGCGCCACGTTCAGCACAAGAATCTATCGAAAAATTCGATGCTGTATTCAAGAAACTGGGTAAA
>RRZU013129992.1_pt1 | contig 13125 bp, 11 predicted proteins | sample 2165561 | NCBI WGS metagenome assembly RRZU01 (sample SAMN10456909, study PRJNA506462) | wastewater metagenome | isolation source: wastewater sludge | place: USA: Moscow, Idaho
CACCGCGCGCCTCATCTGGCTGGCCGCCCGCGCGGGCGGCGACGTGGTCGCCCAGGTTGCCGCTTGGTGCGGCGTGTCACCCGCCGACATCGGTCACGATGTCAGCAAGTTCCTACAGCAGTTGGTCGAGCGCGGGTTGCTCGAAGAGGACGCCCGCCCCCAAGGCCCTCCGCTCGCTTCGCCAATCAGCTAGGCGGCCCCCAGGCATCAGCCCCTCGGGCAGCGGTCCCACCTACCAATAGCTGTTCGTGTACACCCGCAATATCTGCCGCTCCGCCCACGCTGAGATCGTCTCCCGCGCTGTCGTCGAACGAATCGGCGATGCCGTCACGGGCCGAGGAGCCCCAGGGGGATGACGGCGATGCCGTCCGAGCGTCGGTAGGCGTGGGGGCCGGTGGTGAGGACGGCGAGGTCGCTGATCTGGCGTCCGTGCTGTTGTGAGAGCCAGTGGAGGTGGCGGACGGCTTTGTCGTCGATGCTGGCGGCCAGTTTGACCTCGAGGGCCGTAGTCCATGCTCTTACGACACCTTTCCGCGAGACGAAACGTCACTTCCGCGCACGTCCGGGATACCAGGAACTAGGTCACGCACTTGTGTCCGCGATGTTGCTGGTGCAAGGGCCCGCGCGGCTATGCAGGCCGGACGAATCCGGCAACCTCGCGCCCGTACCGACTCAGGCAGGAGTCAGCGCCTCAGCCACGATGCGGGCGAACAGCCTTGACCCTTCGAGGGTGGGGCTGCCGTCGGCCTCCAACAGCGCGTCCCGCTGACCCTGGTCGACCGGCCAACCGCCGTAGACATCAATAGTGGGCAGGTTGTTCTGCGCCGCCCAGTCGGCCACCGCGCGCACGTTGGTCTCCTGACTGGCCGCCACACTCCACGGGCCCGGGTTCTGCAGAATCACCACCACCGGCACGTTCGGATCTTGGCCGCGGATCGCGTGCAAAATGGCGGTCAGCTCACCGCCCACCGCGACCGGATCACGCCAATGCCCATAGCTGAGCAACACCGCGTCGACCGGCTGCCAAGCCGCCTGGACGCGCGCCGGCTCGCCGGCCATCTCGGGGCTGAGAATGCTGGCGTTCCACACGTCCAAGGACGCGGCACCCGACCCCAACGCCACCGGCTCAACCCAGCGCAAGCCGTAACGATCCCACAGGTGATAGGCGACCCCACGGTTGACGGCCAGATGATCCCTGGCCCAGACCGAGACCCACTCGTCGTCCTCATTGCCGGTGCCGTCGCCGATCACCATCACCGAAGCGCCCGGGGCGGCCAAAGTGCGACCCACCTGCTGCAGCGGCGTCAACGGCGCCTCGGTCGGCTCGGGGGTCGGGGTGGGGGTGGGTTCCGCGCTCGGGACCGGCTCCGACTCGCTCGGAGTGGCCGGCTGCGGCGCCGGCGTCGCCTGCTGAGTCGGCGTCCGGTACTGCGTCAGCGCCAGCACCGACACGACCACGGTCACCACCGCGAGGGCAATCAGCCCGACCAACTGCAGAGGCTTCCAGTTCCTGCCCAACCTGAGATCCACAACGGGACTCTATCGAACGGCAAGCCACAACGGCCGCCCGCGCAGTCAAACGGCTTGGTGTGGTCCTCCGACCCGTCGTTCCACCCGCTGCGAGAACAGGCTGCAAGGCACCGCTCACAACCGCACTCATTCAGGGTCGCACGGAGCCCTCGGGATCGTCCGGACGGCTGACGTCCGCGAGCCGGAAACCCCGGAAGGCTGGCGCGGCGACGGCCGCGATCGCGAGGATCACCAGCAGGCCGCCACACCGCGTACAGCGTCGCGAACAGCAAGACCGTGTCGATCAGGTAGAGCCCGGCATAGCCGAGCACCGGGATCAACGCCCCACCGACCATCGGCCCGGCAATCGCGCCGGCCGAGACGACGGTCATGCTCAGCGCATTCGCGGCGGGCAGCTGCTCGGAAGGCAGCAGCTTGGGCAGGATCGCGGTCCGGGCTGGTTGATTGATCGCGAAGAACGCCTGCTGAAGGGAGAAGATCCGGCACCAGCCCGAACAACCCGGTCAACCCCACCATCCCGGACGACCCAGTGACCGCGTAGATCTGCGCCGGCACCGCCACCACCGTCAACTGCGCACCAATCACGGTGACGATGTTCGCCACCCACAGCCGCCGGAAGTCGGCCTGCTGGAGCGGGCGGGTGTCGGCAAACAGCGACCGGAGCCCATCGCCGAGGCTCACACCGAGGTCCTGATCTCGAGGGGAGACATCACTCCGCTCACCGTACTGCCGACCAACTTCCGGACGCGAGCTGCCCAAGTGCGCGACCTGCTGCGGGGCATTCACCTGCGCGTGGCATCGGGAATCTAGCCTGTCTGCATGAAGCGACTCAAGCGAACCGGTCTCATCGCGGGCGGCGCAGTACTGGCGCTCGGGCTGCTCGTCGTCATCGGGCTGCGGATCAACCCCACACCGTTCCCCGACTACCCCGCACGGACCCCACCACTGGAGACCGTGCCACTGCCGGCAGGCCTGCCCGATCCGGTCGACCGCTTCTACCGCACCGTGTACGGCGACCAGATCCCGGTGATCGAATCCGCCGTGCTCACCGGCACCACCAAGCTGCGGCCTATGGGCTTCACGATGCCCGGCCGATTCCGGTTCACCCACGACGCCGGGAAGGCCTACCGCCACTACATCGAGGCCACGCTGTGGGGCCTGCCGGTGATGAGGATCAACGAACGCTACACCGACGACATCGGCCTGATGGAGTTGCCCTTCGCCACCGTGGAAGACGAGCCAAAGACCAACGCGGCAGCCAACCTCGGACTCTGGGGCGAAGGAACGCCGCCGCGTACTCGGGAGCCGTCCCCAGATACCAATCGAGCGCCTCGTCGAGGTCGCGTTCCGCCGGACGGCGAAGCGATACTCGGACCCTCACGCCAACCGGCGCTGAAGACTCGCCTCGGCATCCGCCCAATCCCTCTCATCGGACGGGTTCGCCCTCAACTCAGCCAAGCGTTCGTCCAGCATGAGCTTCTCCGCGTCGGTGACAGGCAACTGGTCAGGTGACAACGATTGCCAGAGCGCGCTGATCAGTTCCAACCGGTCGTCCGGAGAGAGTCGCTTTGCTTCGGCAAGGAGTGCGGCGTCAACCATGCTCCGATTGTACTTTGGTGCTCTCGGGAGAGTTCGCGCGCCAAACGTAAGTCTGCGCACCGAACTCCGCGCGCACAGTGCCCTTCGACAGGCATCCAGGGTGTGGTCCAAGAGGGTGCGCGGCGACTGAGTTGGGTCATTCATCCAGTAGGTGCCGTTGACCCCGCGATGGAGCACTCTTCCCCGTCCTGTTCACACAAAATGAACACATGCCTGAAATGAACACGTCGGATCAGCTCGAACATCAGACGCGCCGGTTGGGCCTGCGGACGGTTCGGCACGCCGGCGGCCAAACGCTGGTCCGTCCAAGCAGTGACGACCCGGGCGTGACACTGCACACCATCGAAGGGCCCCAAGCCAACGTGAGCCCACAAGGTCGAGGGCAAACCGCGACCAGCCGAAACCACGCCCCGGACACCGCTGCCCCGTGCGTTCACCCGGACCGGCGCCAGACTGGTCTTCGTCCTGCTCGTGCGCGACGAGTACATCAAGGCACCGATGCGGACGCTCGCCAAAGCTGCCGGCACATCCCTGGGATCGGTGCAGCAGGCGCTACAAGACCTGGACCATCGCAGATACCTAGCCGACGGAGTAACCGGTCGAACCAGGCTGCGTCGTCGTGATGACCTGATCCGAGCCACCAGCACCACGATCTACGGTCGACCGCCCTGGGCGGAACTCACCAAACTCGGGAAACTACGCCCCACAAGGGACGACGGCAACATCACCCTGCGGGAGCGGTTCTGGGACGAAGACCTGCTACAACTCGGGACGAGCGCACCTGCCCTGCTGGACTACGCCGAAATGGTAGCCAGCGGTGACCCCCGCCAACGCGAAGTCGCAGACGAACTGCGGGATCGGGAAACAAACCTCACATGACCATCGCTAACCCGCTGCCCATCCCCGTGCTGACCGAGCTGGCGGCCAGGTTCGGCGAGTTCATGATCATCGGCGCCCACGCGCGCGACCGCATCGTCCACCAGCTCGCCGGACTTGAGCTGTCCGCGAACAACAACTGAAGGCTCTCGTCCAAGGACTCACAACCGATCACTGAATCGCCCGCCGATGGGCGCTGGGCATTCGCCCAGATTCGAATGTCCTCCGACCTTGCTGGTCACGGTCCGCAGCTACCGCTGCTACTGACATTGCTCGAGAGATCATGTTTGTGAGGTTTAACCGATCACGTTTGTGTAACTGATGCGATCGGTCGGCAAGTCGACTGTGCTGCGCGGATTCGCCTGAGGCCGTGACCCCATTCGCGTTCGTCATCACCTCTACGCCGGGAGCTTGGCGAACCGGGCTGCGCTCCTAACCGTAGGCTGATAGCAGCCGCAAACCCAAAGGAGAAGGCTCCATGACGAATGAGGCATGGTCGCAACTGACGTACCGGCCGTTCCCGGCATTCACCGATTGGGCACCGCGCGGCTTTGACTCACGAGTTGTTGACCGATCCGCCGAACTTCTCGCCACCGCCAAGTCCACAGCAACCGAGGAGGACCTGGCGAGGGCGGTGAGTGTTGCCACTCGATCTGCAGCGGTGGACACGGGCGCGATCGAGGGCCTCTACACGGTGGATCGAGGTTTCACCAAGACGATCGCGACTCAGGGAGCAGCTTGGCAGAACGCCCTGGCGGCCCGCGGCGAAACCGTGCGGCGCGCGATCGAGGACGCACTGAACGCCTACGACTACGTGCTGGACGCCACCACCAGTGCGGTCGCCATCTCGGAAAAGTGGATCCGCGAACTCCACGCCGTCATTTGTGCCAGCCAGGGCACTTACACGGTCCACACACAACACGGCACCGAACAGCGTCCGCTGCCAAAGGGCACGTACAAGACCATGCCGAACAGCCCCACGAACCTCTCCACTGGCGCGGTCCACTCCTACGCGTCAGTGGCGGACACCGGCCCGGAGATGGCCAGACTGATGCAAGAGCTCGGCTCAAGGGACTTCATGGCCGCCCATCCTGTGATCCAAGCCGCCTACGCGCATTACGCCTTCGTATGCGTCCATCCATTTACCGACGGCAACGGGCGAGTCGCGCGAGCTCTCGCGAGCGTGTACCTGTATCGATCCCCCGGCGTTCCGCTGGTCATCTATGCGGATCAGCGGAGCGACTATCTTGATGCCCTTGAAGCGGCGGACGCCGGAGACAGCGCACCATTCATCACCTTCGTGGAACAGCGAACCATCGACACGATCGGGATGGTCCGGGTCTCGCTGAGACGGGTCCCCCCGGCGCGCGAGAGTGTGGAATCGATCGCGGAGCAGTTCTCCAAGGAGAGCCTTGATCCCGCGTTGGTCGTGGCCATTGAACGGCTGAAAGGCATCCTCAGGAACGAGTACAAGAAGCAACTAGCCGGTCTGGGGCTGCCGCCGCAACTGGAAGTCGACCCTGTCCAGGGAAGACGCGGCGGAGATGAACCGCCGCCGGCCGGCTACGCGGAGGTCGGCGCGGCGGGGGACCTCTACTTGTGGGCGCGAGCTTCGTGGCCCGTTAGGTTCAGCGTCACGCGTAGCCTCCGGATGCTCGCACGCGCGGATGAGTTGGCGCCGGCGGACATCCTGATCTACCCGGAAGAGGGCGAGCCTTTGGAAATCTGGCTACGGGAGATCTCCCCCATCCTGACCGAGAGCCTCAAACAGCGTTTGAACGCCTGGGTGGAAGGTCACATCGACAAGTTCATGCAAACGGTAGCCGCCACGACTCAGCAAGCTCCACGCGTGGAGTAGGGATCACTCGCCATGGCCTGATTCCCCGTCGATCCACAACACAGCAAGGAGCAACAGATGGCGTCATTCTCACAGGGCGACAAGGTCGAGGCCCTCGTCAAGATCAGCGGTGGGTTCTTCGATCAAGACGTGCCTGCCGGGACCCGCGGAGTGGTGCTGAGCTCAAATTGGAGCGGCACGAGTTGCCGCGTCCACTTCACGATCAGCGGATTCTTCGGCGACACGGAGGTTGATGTCGATGTGAAACCGGAATACCTCAAGAAGCGCTGGTGATCTGCATCCGTCCCTGCCGCTTTCGAAGAGCGACGGTGTGCTCGCGGCACCCCTCGACGCCCTGGGTTGCACAAGGCTGGCGTCCTTGCCTCGGCCTTTCAAGTGCTCTTCACCAGGAAGGGTGATGACTTCTTCGGCTTCGCCGCCAAGGACGCCAACTCAACCGAGAAGACCGGTTGCATCCGACTACATCCGCCAGCGCGGCCTGTAGCGCAGAGAGGCAGCCGGGAACGGCCTGAATGGCGGGGTTGGCAGGCATGTCGACTTCGCGGGTGACGATTCCCCGGGCTGCGAACTGGTCGATTCAGGGTTATGCCACCCGTGACGCCAAGGCGTCGAGTTCGGCTCGGATCTTCGCGATGAGCCCCTTGGCCGACGTGTCGGTCTCGGCGATCTGGGCGAGCAGCAGGTCGCGCGCCAGAGTCGAGAGCGGGATGCCGCGCTGCCGGGTCGGCGATCAGCGTCCGCAAGAGGCCGGTTCCGGTTGCGCCTTGTGGTCTTCGGGTTCCAGTCGCAGCGTCATCGCCTTGGCATCGATGCCGCGGCTTCGGTGCATGCGGTGTCATTGCGCCGAACTGAGCCTTTGGCGTAGGTGCGGTGCCGGACTCCACACGAACTGACGTCCCCGCTTTCCGCGCAGCAGATAGCCGCCGGCCTCAAGATCGGCCAGATCGTTGCGGGCCGTTTGGTCGGTGACCGCGTGACTCGTCGCGTGCGAGATGGCAGAGTACTCGAATCCTGGATTGCGAAGCGCATGATCGAGCAGGGCGATCTGCCGATGATTGAACTCGCCTGGCTGCGAGCGCAACCGTCGCTGTACGTCCTGCAGTTCCATCATCTTCCGCTCCAGATGGGACATGAGATCATTGATGGCCCGCCGGATCACTGCGAGGTGGTAGAGGAAGAAATAGGTCAGGTCGCCGTCGTCGGTCTCAGTCAGTTGAAAGGACCGACTGTACTGAGCCGGCGCCTGACGAAGGATCCGGGAAACCGTCAAGAACTCTGCCAGCCAGAACCCTTCGCGCAGCATCGACCAGTAGAACAGCGCCCGCGCCGTTCGCCCGTTGCCATCGGCGAAGTAGTGGTCGTACCCGACCATGAAGTGAATGGCGATAGCTCGCAGGACCGGCGGCAGATACGTACCTTGGTCGGCACCATTGGCGAATTCGCACAGCCGCTCCAGGCGCGCCACCAGACTCGACGCCTGCGGCGGCATGTGAACCACTTGCCCGTCTCTCACATCAACTACCGCGACTCGACGATCCTCGCCGCCCTGCAACTGACCAGCGACGCCCTGATCGTCCAAGGTTGCGTCGGTGACAATGACGTGGATGTCTTTGACCATCGCTGGGGTGAGCGGATCGTGGACATGCTCCCTGATGTACTGCATGGCCCGGTAGTTGTTCACGATCATGCGCTCGCTGTTGTCTCGCGGCTCCCGACCCGAACGCAGCAACTGCTTGCCTTCGACCCGAGTCGTTACCGCCCCTTCCAACTGGCTTGAGGTGATTGCTTCCTCCATCAGGCTGCTGATCACATAGCGATCCCGCAGGTCGGGGTCAGTGACCAAGTCGCTGACGACGATCTGACCGCTGGCGAAACGGGTGATCTCGTCATTGAGTTTGAGCACCTCGTCTGGGAGTCCGAACCAGAAGGGCTTTCCCTGGGCGTCCACCAGAAGAGGAATCACGCGCGCAGTTTGGCCGCGCGCAGTCTTGATACGCAGCCACCACTCCTCCGACGTGAGCCCAGCCGGCGCGGGTTTGCGTCGCAGCGTGTCCCAGTGTGGGTACCCCGAGGTGTCGAACGAAGTGGTCATCACCTGCATGAACCGCTCCGGGTCACGCATCAGCTGCTGGAGCAGATCGTGGGCGTCCGGGGGTTCGGCAGGCAGTCGCATGTCCATCCAAACGTGAGTGGGCTTTGTGCTAGTTTACTCAACTCCAAACGAACTCCAAATCGTGAGCTTCTTTGGACTTCGCACAATACGGCTTGTCAACAGTCTGTTCTGAAGGGAACCAGGGGGCCGCTCGCCCCGCCCCTTGGCCTTTGGGCGACGCCGACACCGCCGGACGGCGGCAGTGGTGGACACCCCCTGCTCTTCGGTCACGGATCGCTCTGATTCGAGATGCTTGCCGCGCGCCGAGCGCCATGGAGGCGGCGATGTTGCCACGCAGGTTCAGGGCCCGACGCCAGCTGAACGCCGGCTCATCGCGTCTAAGAACTGCCGTCCGCAGCCCCTGTGACGACCCACGACTCTCCCCCTAGCCAACGTGCGGCGCTAACCTCATGCCAAGCCATCGAGCCCTGGGAGGACCTGTGAATTCGGTCAGAGTCGCGCGTAAATCGAGTGGTTTCCGGCGGATCGCCATGTACGCGATCGCCGGCCTGCTGGCGGTCGGGCTGGCCGCCTGCGGAGGTGGCGGCGGCGCTGGCAGCGGCGCGTCCGCGTCCATCGACCAGAGCTCAGCGGTGACCCTCGACAACGCGGAAACCGCGACCGTCAAGATCCAGGCGCTCGGCTCACTGGTCGACCCCGTCGAAGGCGCCCTGGAGGGTGGCTGGTGGGGCACCGGGCTGATCGTCAACTCCGACGGGCTCGTGGTGACCAACAACCACGTCGTCGTCGGTGCGGCCACCCTGAAAGCCACCGTCGGCGGCAAGAGCTACGACGCCCGCATCCTCGGCACCTCCGAATGCCTCGACCTGGCCGTGATCAAACTCGACGGCAAGAACTTCCCGCACTTCGACTGGTACACCGGCGACATCAAAGCCGCCCTCGAAGTCTGGGCGCTGGGATACCCGAACGTCGGCGACCGCGAGTTCGCCATCACCAAAGGCATCGTCTCGAAAGCCGACACGGCAACCAACACCCAATGGGCTTCGGTGAACCATGCCATCGAACATGACGCGCGCATCCGCGGCGGCAACTCCGGCGGACCGCTGGTGGCCGCCAACGGGCAAGTCGTCGGCGTCAACTACGCCGGCGACGACATCAACGACCTGAACCTCGCCATCCACCGCGACGAGGTGCAAGCCGTCTACGACGACCTGGCCGCCGGCAAGGGCGTCCTCAGCCTCGGCGTCAACGCCACCGCGTTCGTGGGTCAAGGCGGATCAGGTGTCTTCGTCCGGGGTGTCGCGTCCGGCTCGACTGCCGACAAGGCCGGACTGGAACCAGGCGACATCATCACCCGGATGGAAGGCGTCACCCTCGCCAGCGACGGCACCCTCGCCGACTACTGCTCGATCCTGCGGACGCACGGCACCGACGCCACCCTGTCGGTCGACGTGTACCGACCGTCCGAAGGGGCCACCTACGAAGGACAGTTCAACGGACGCACCCTCACCACCAGTTCCGTGCCAGCCGCGCCGAGCAGCCAACCATCCGCAACCCCGGCAGGCAACCTGGTCGTCATCAAGGACGACGCCGGAGTCGTGTCGGTGCAGGTGCCAGCCACCTGGACGTCGGTGGACGGTGCAAGCTTCACCGACGACCTCGGCAACAAGGTCAACGACGTGCGGGCGAGCACCAACCTGGAGACGTTCATGAATGGGTGGACCGTCTCGGGGGTGATCGTGTCGGCTTCGGTCGACGCGCTGGGTGACTACACCCCCAACAGCCTGCTCGACATCCTGGCCCAGACCCCGGCCAGCGGCTGCACGCAGAACGGGACACGGCAGCCCTTCAGCGACTCGGTCTACGACGGGGTTTACGAATACTGGTCGGCCTGCGGCGGCCTGAAGACCGAATACTTCATCGTCGCGGCCACCGCGAAGGACGGTAGCCACCTGATCTGGCTGCAGATCCAACTGGCCGAAGGGGACGACTGGGCGCTCGACCCGATCGTCAACTCGTTCATCGCGATCTACTGACGGGTGGGCGCCACGCAATCGTCCGCCCGATGGGACGGTCACTAGACTGCGGGGGGCACACCCCTACCCATCGCAGGAGAAGACGAATGAAGGTCCTTATCACCGGCGGAGCCGGATTCATCGGCGCCAACCTCAGCCGGGCCCTGACGCGGTCGTCCGCGATCGACGAGGTGCGGGTGCTGGACGACCTGAGCACCGGGACCCGGGCCAACCTCGACGGCGTCGACGGCGTCGAGGTGCGGTTCACCGAAGGTTCGGTGCTCGACTACGAGTTGCTGCGGAAAGTCTCCGACGGGGTCGACTCAATCGTGCACCTCGCCGCAATCGCCAGCGTCCCACTGTCGGTCGCCAACCCCCGCGCCACCCACGACGCCGGCGCCACCGGCACCCTCAACGTCTTCGAAGCGGCACGCGAGCTGGGCGTCCCCCACGTCGTCGTCGCCTCGTCGAGCGCGGTCTACGGATCGAACCCCAAACTGCCCATCAGCGAGGACGACTGGACGCGCCCCCTCAGCCCCTACGCGGTCTCGAAGATGGCGACCGAAGGATACGCGCTGGCCTACCAGGCGTCCTACGGGATGAAAACTCTCGCGTTCAGGTTCTTCAACGTCTACGGGCCGCTGCAACCCGCCGAACATGCGTATGCGGCCGTGATCCCCAAGTTCATCGACGCCGCGTTGACCGGACGACCACTCACCATCTACGGCGACGGGACGCAGTCGCGCGACTTCACGTTCGTGACCGACATCTGCCAGGTCATCGTCGAGGCGGTGGTTGGGCAGGTGTCGCGGCCGGAGCCGATCAACCTCGCGTACAACACGAACACGACGCTGCTGGAGCTCATCGCCGAACTGGAGTCGGTGCTCGGGCGGTCTTTGGAGCGGGTGCACGAGGCGCCCCGGGCGGGGGACGTGAAGACCTCGCAGGCGGACGCGTCCCGGGTGCAGGCGCTGTTCCCGGGCGTGCGTCCGGTGGAGCTGCGGACCGGACTGGAAGCGACCGTGGACTGGTACCGGGGGCATCTGGGGTCTCGGTGATGCTTGGGGACGCCTGCTGAGGAGCCTCGGGTGGCGGTCTGGGCGCGGCGGGTCTGGGCGCGGCGGGTCTGGGCGCGGCGGGTCTGGGCGCGGCGGGGCAGTTGACCATTCAGCCACCGCAGATTCGATGCGAAAATTTCTTCGATTCGGCAGCGGGATTCGCGTGCTTGTTCTATTGTCTACGTATCACCCCCGATGCAGTGTGGAGACCCCGATGCCGCACCTTGACAGTCCTCCCCGCCGAACCACGGCCGCCGTGGTTTCGGCCATGACCGCGCTCTTGGATGGCGTCGATCACGGGCAGCGTGCTGGGTTGGGGCATCAGGCGCGGCTCGACCTGGTCGCCGCGGCCCGCACGTTCGCGACCCGGGTGGACGCGCTTCTCAGCGTGCTGGTGTCCGAGGCCGACGAGGCCGGTTCATCTCTTGCGGTGAAAGGCACCCCACTGTCGACGTGGCTGGCACTGTCGGGGCAGACGTCGACGAAAGAGGCAAATGCCGCGGTCTTCTCCGGTCGCGACCTCACTGCGCAGCCCCAGGTTCGGGACGCGGCGTTGGCCGGCACCATCGGGGTGCGGCAGGCCCGCAGCATCCACAAGGTGCTCGGCGAGTTGCCGACCGACCTGAGCGACGAGCAACGCCAGCAGGCGGAACGGTTGCTGCTGGAACGGGCCGCCACCAACCCGGCCGACAAGCTGGCCACCATGCGGGAACAGGTGCTCGCGCAGGTGGCACCCGAGCACCCCGAGATCTCGCGCGAATCCGAGCTGGCGCGGTTGGACGCGCAACGCAAGCGGGCGCTGGCCACCCGGTCGTTGACGTTCACCCGTGACGGTCGCGGGTCGACGTTGTTCTCCGGCAGCCTGCCGTCTGTCGAGGCCGCGAGGTTCGTGAAGATCATCGACGCCTACGCCGAGTCCGACCGGCGGCGCGGCCGCGACGAGGACGACCGACTGGCGCCGACCCGGACGCCTGAGCAGCGAAGGGCCGACGCTCTGGTCGCAATGCTCAACGATCATCAGGGTGTCCGGCAGGCTCCCGCCGTCGCGGGTGACCGACCCCGGGTCGTAGTGGTGATGCAAGAGACCGATTTGCGCCAGCGCGCTGAAGCCGTCGGAAGGCTCGACACCGGGGAGCCCATCAGCGCCCGCGATCTGCGCAGATTGTGCTGCGATGCCGAACTGGTGCCAGCGGTGCTGGGCAGCCGGTCAGAGGTGCTCGACATCGGGCGGGCCCAGCGGCTGGTGACGCCGGCGATCCGGCGGGCGTTGTCGTTGCGGGACGGCGGCTGTGCCTTCACCGATTGCCGTAAGCCGGACGCCCATTGCGAGGCCCACCACATCAGACCTTGGTGGGACGGCGGCGCGACCGCCTTGGACAACCTCGTGCTGCTCTGCCCGCACCACCACAGCCTGGTCGAACCTCCGCGAATATGGTCCGGGCCACCACCAGACCGCTGGCAGGCTCGACTCGCCCGACACGGCCTGCCGGAGTTCATACCCCCGGAAAGGGTCGACCCCAGCCAGTCCCCAAGACCAGGAAACCGGCCGCTGGCCCTGCCCGGGGTCAGCTGACCGGAGGGGGTGCACTGGCCCTGCCCAGGGCCAGCTGACCGGAGGGGGTGCACTGGCCCTGCCCGGGGCCAGCTGACCGGGGGGGCAGACGACCCGGTTGACCGATCACCGGGCGAGGCGAGAGCGGCGCGGCGAGAGCGGCGCGGCGAGGCACACCGTTGCTCGCCGCCCTCAGGCGGCTGTCGGCCTTGCCGTCCAACCACTTCCTGGGCCGAGGCTCGGACGGACACCCCGGGACCACTGCTCAGACCCGGTTTCGCAGCCACGGCCGTGGGCAAACAGTCCCCGGAGGCCATCCGACCCTCAGACCGGGAACCGGAGCCCACCCACCGGGCTCAGAGCCTGCACGAACAGTCCCCACGGACCATCCAGACCCACCAACCCGCCCCAAAGCGTGCACGCACAGTCCCCACGGACCATCCAGACCCACCAACCGGCGTCCGGAGGCCACCCGCCGGGCTCAGTCGACATCCGTCGATGGCTTGGCTACCGGCGGAGTGACG
>RRZU010745276.1_pt1 | contig 13124 bp, 15 predicted proteins | sample 2165561 | NCBI WGS metagenome assembly RRZU01 (sample SAMN10456909, study PRJNA506462) | wastewater metagenome | isolation source: wastewater sludge | place: USA: Moscow, Idaho
CGTCTTGCGCATGATGGCGCATCATTTGATGAAGTTGTAAAAGCGGTCAATAAAACAGTCGCTTGCTCAAGATTTTTATTTATTCCAGAGAACTTAAAGTATCTTGAAAAAGGCGGAAGAATTGGTAAAGCAGGGGCACTTGTCGGAAATGTCTTAAAGATTACGCCAATCTTAACTGTAAACGAAGGTAAAACTGAAATATATAAAACAGTCAGAACGAAAAAACGTGCAGTTCTAGCCATGATTGATAAAATGATGGCAGATCACCAAACATCAACCGTTCAAGAAATCGCAATTCACCATATTAATTGTAAAGATGAAGCCATTGCTTTAAAAGAAAAAATAAAAGAATTAATCGATGTGGATATTGTAATCTCAAGTATTGGACCTGTTATTGGACTCCATGTTGGGCCAGGTGCCATTGGGATTGTTTATACCACAAAAGAACCAATGTAAAAGACCTAATTTCCAGGTCTTTTTTTAAAGGGATATGTTATAATTGACTCATGCTTATTTGGAGGAACTTATGAAATTAAATAAAATAATTGTGCTACTCAGTGTATTTTTACTCTTGAGTGCATGCAGTAAAATTGAAACACCAAAAAGTGATTTTGAAGGTGAATACCCAGTGGTTACCATGAAACTTGCCACAAATGAAATTGTGAAAATTGAACTCTATCCAGATGTTGCCCCCAATACCGTGAATAATTTTATTCATCTTATTGATACCAATTTCTATGATGGTCTGATTTTCCATCGCGTCATCCCTGGATTTATGGTACAAGGTGGTGATCCTAATGGAAATGGAACAGGGGGACCTGGATATCAGATTAAAGGTTAGTTCAAACAAAATGGTTTTGAAAATGACCTAAAACACACCAAAGGTGTTCTTTCAATGGCACGCGCACAACATCCTGACAGTGCTGGAAGCCAATTCTTTATTATGGTTGATGATGCACCACACTTAGATGGTGCTTATGCGGCATTTGGTAAAGTGATTGAAGGGATGGACGCGATCGATGCGATTGTTTTAACAGATCGTGATGCAAATGATAGACCCTTGAGTGATCAAAGAATCAAATCAATGACGCTTGATTTTCATGATTATACACCCGTTACACCACAAATGATTCGATAAAAAAAGAGATGCCAATTCGGTATCTCTTTTCAATAATCTTATTTGTAGTTCGGATCAATATCGTTTTGTGTTGCAATGTTGATACGGTTCCAAGTATTGATTTGCGCAATCATTAATACAAGATATGCAAACTCTTCATCAATATAGAACTTTGCCAAACGATCATACAGTGCATCATTAATGTGATGGGCTGTTGGGACGGTTAATCTTTCAACAAGCTCTAAAGTGGCTTTTTCTTCATCGTTGAAGAGGTCTGTTTCACGCCATGCATTGAGTAAGAAAATTCTTTGGTTTGTTTCTCCAAGTTTTAATGCATCAATGGTATGCATGTTAAGGCAATAAGCACAGCCATTGATTTGTGAAGCACGCATTTTAATGAGTTCTTTTGTAATTGGGCTGATGCTTGTTTTTCCAAGCTGTGTCTCCATGTCGATGAGTGGTTTCATGGCATGTGGAATCATTTTAAAAAAGTTATCTTTTTTCATCCTTATCATCTCCTAAAGCTATTATAGAACTTATTTCAAACAAACCGAATTGAAAAGCTTTTAACATTTGAGGTTTTGTAAGCGCTTTGATGCATGTTATAATATGAGTAAGGAGGTTTTTATGAAAAAGACATTATTTAATAATATCTCATGGCTGAATGAAGAAGGACCTTTTGTGACACTTGTACAACCTTCAAGTTTTGCGGTGAAAGACACATCCAAAAACAAACTTCATTTTAAAAACATTGCGAAAGACGCAAAAGATAAGTTTGTTGAGAAATACCCAGATGTTGATTTTGGCCCGTATCAGAAATCACTTGATACAATTGCAGAAGATCAAAGTTTGTGGAGAAGTGATGCTGATTCACTCATGTTTTTAATAAATCGTGACAAACATGCAATCATGAAAATGGGTATCGAAGTAAAGGCACATTCCTATGTCGATGATATTCCATACCTCACTTACTTAATGCATGATCTGCAACTCTTAACTCACTTCTATGTGCTCGCATTAAATCGCGATTCCTTTAAAGTGTTTGAGTATTCAAATAGAAAATTAAATCCAATTGAACTGCCAGAAGATGCACCGGTAACCTTAGCACTTGCGCTTGGTGATGATTTAGATCAATCCGGTTATCCGCATGGTACAGGTCGTGTGTTTGGTGGTAGTAATCGTGGATATCATGGTGGCGTGGGTACCACACGTGATGAGCGTGCTGTGGACCGTCAAAACTACTTCTATGCGGTAGATCGTTATTTAAGAGATAAAGATATTTTAGACAAAAATATTCCTATTGAGTTATATACATTACCAGAAAACTATCATATTTATCTTGATCTTTCTAAAATGATTAATTTAGATAGAAATCTTGCGATTTTAACATCACCCGAAGATTTTAATACTAATACACTCACAAAAGAAATTCAAAATTCAGTGGATGCGAAAAATCAAAGAACGATTGATAAGTTATTTGAAAGACTTGATTCCTACACAGCCAATGGCCGTATCTTAAAGGATATTGAAAAAATTAAAGAACAAGCCTTATATGGATCCATTGATACATTGCTGGTCTCTGTAGAAAGACTTGAAAAACATGACTATGAAGCCAATAGAATCTTCTTTGATGTCATGCAAGCAGGGGGCGATGTTTACATCCTTCATGCAGACAGACGTCTTGGTCCTGAAAAAATGACGGCACTCTTACGATTTAGAATCGATGAATAATTAAAAAAAGGAGACGATTGTCTCCTTTTAAACTGCAAGTTTTCTCTTTTTAAACTACTTAACGATGAATCTTACCAATAAAATAATGAGTAATAAGAGTAGGGCAATCACGCCATAAATCATCAGTGCAATTTTATTTGGGTTTTTAAAGCGTGCAATGAATGAACCATCACTGATAATATCTTTATAACCATGTGTGGTTGCATATTTTTCATCAATGACTGAAACACCATCGTCATTTTTTTCAAATGAAGTGAGATATTCAGTCAGCGCAACCCATTCTTTTAATTCATGACCATTTTCATCATAAATGATATGCTCCTCAAAATCATCGATGGGGTTGCCATTGATATCTTTGGGTGTAATGGATAATAAACCTTTTGATTGATCTTCAATTAATCCAAGCATTTGTGCTGTATAGAGGTTTGCGACAATACGATAGAGTTTGTCATCTTCTATTTCAACTTCTTGGTTGCTTTGAAGGAGTTTCACATCGGTTACTTTATTAAAGATTAAGCGTTTTGTGTTGAGTGAATATTTTAATCCAGACATATAAAGCTGTGCAACATCTTTGAGTGGTTGAATGGATGCATCAACTTCTGCCGCTGTTTTTAATTCTTTGCCAGATACATAAACACTGATCAGTGGATAACCAGACTTGCCATCTTCACCAATACCTAAGGATGAAATTTTAAAGGCATCTTTTGTGGTAATATCACCTTGTACAATAGAATCACGAATGACCCCATAAGGGACAACAGCCACATCAATATGTTCACCATCTTCTTCTATTTGTTCAACCGCATAACGATAGGCATCCGCAATTAGATACCCTAAAGGCTCTTCAGTTAGTTCTTCACCCAAGACTTTTGCGGGTGTGAAGTTGAACGGTGCATAGGCAAGCACTTGATCATAAGTTAAATCATAGTCGTTGAGATACGCATCTTCAACGGCTGCTTTATATTCTTTTAATGCTTCAGTCATGTCCGCATTGGGTACGTACTGATCTTTAAGGGGTTTGATTTCATAGCTGAGTAAATTCCAGTGGTCAACTTCTTTTTCAAGTTTCATCACACCGATGTTTTCAGTATAACGACCTGATGAAGCCACGACAGTGTTACCATGAATTCTGGGTTCATCTAAGGTAGTATGTGAGTGACCTGAAATGATTACATCAATTTGTGGTACTTGTTGGGCTAAGATTTCATCTTCTGATTTCTTCGGATCATCGTGGGTTCCTGAGTGTGAAAGTGCAACAATTATGTCCACATCTTCATTTTGTTCGATTTGGGCAACAGTTTTCTTTGCGGATTCAATATAGTTTTCAAACTCAACTTCTGCCATTGGGGCATAAGTATCGGCCTCAACACCCATCAGACCCATCAGTGCAATTTTAAGGCCTTTTTTCTCAACAATCATGTAATCTTTTACAACACCATAATTCTCAAAAGCATCTTTTAAATCATCAAGATTTTTATCTTCCGGGAATCTTGTGTTTGTGGCGATAATTGGAACAGGGTTTTCTTCAAACTTTTTAGCACTGTTGAGTGCATCAACAAGACCTGAAGTTCTAAAGTCAAATTCATGGTTTCCAAATGTAGTCGCATCATAGTCAAGCTTTGTGAGCAGTCTTAAAGCCGGTGCATGGGTCGCAAAAACACTTTGGTATAAAGTACCCATAGAATAGTCTCCCGCATCCACAAGCAGTAAATCCTTGTCTATGGCACGTTCTTCTTTAATGGCAGTTGCCAATCTTTCAAAACCACCACGGGTATGTATTTCCCCATTTTCAAGCATGGTATAACTGTCTAAGTTATCATGGATGTCATGGGTAAAGACAATACTGAGTGTCTCTTGATCTGCTGCTTTTAAAGGCAGTATTGTAATCATCAACAGCAAGGCTAAAATGATGACTTGTATCGTTCTTTTCATCTGTGTAAATCTCCTTTATTTCTAATAGTTTATCATGTTACATATTGATGTGTAAGTGAATCGAACAGAAAAACCATTCATTATGTTAGAATACGGATAGAAGGGGTGTCTTTTAATGTTTGAAAATCCATATTATAAAAAAATAAAATCCAGTTTACACTTAGAAATACGTTGTGCAAGTTGCCAAACAATTTTAATGTCTTATCAAAAGGTGGGGAAGGGAAACTTGAGAATTTTACACATTGAAAGAATTATAGAGTCATCTTTTGATTTTTATGAAGATAAGATTTTAACGTGTCCAAACTGTAAATCAAGACTGGGTATTTATGATACAAAATTAAAAGGATATCGCATGCAACGCGCATCGACATCCGATAAGTTTCTATATTAATAAATCATTGATGATACTTTCAACATCACTTAAGTTTCTATGATCGGATTGGGCTAAAAAGATCAATTGTTGTTGGGGTACAATAATCAGCATTTGTGAGTCTGTCCCATGCGCAAAGAAGATCCCATCTTCCTTAGCCAACCAAATGCCTTGCCCATAAGCATAACGACGCAGTTTATGACCTGGTGTGTCTTGTTTGGGGGTGAGTGTGGTGATGGTCTTCATCATTTCAATCCATGAAGAAGAAATAAGCGTGTCTTCTTGTTGAAGTAACACTTTAGCAATCTTCATTAAATCATTTGCCTTTAGCCAAAGACGGGTTGCACCAGCACAATAAGGGCCATAAGATTCCCATTTATAATCAGTAATATTTAAGAGTTTAAAGAAGTATTCATCCGCAAAACTTAAAAACCCTTCGTCTAAATAGTTTTCTAAAACAGCGGATAAAAGATAAAATCCTGCATTAGAATAAAGATAATGTGACCCTGGTTTATGAATCAAAGGTTCATTCAGAAGATAGTTTAAAAATTCATCCCCTTGAAGGTGTTTGATGTCTTGTCGCATGAGTAAAACACGATCAAACCCTAAAGTATGATTCAAACAATGTTTGATTTGAATTTGGTTGAGATACGCAAGGTTTTTTTCATTGTTTAAAGTAATCTTATCTTTAATAATTGGATAAACATAAGACTCAAGTGTTAAATCAGTCTTTTCAACCACAAGACCCAAAATTAAAGTCATGACGGTTTTGGATAGACTTCTAATGTCATACTTTTTGTTTTCATGAAAGTAATGAAGGGTTGTGGTGTCTTTGAAAAACATGCCCAATGTATGGACGTTCAAATCTTTTGCTAAGATAGTATCAATTGCTTTGTAAAAATTCATGGTATCACTCATTTCTTAATTAATCATATCATTATTTGTGCTGATTTGATATTATGTATAAAGGTGGTCAAAATGAAAAAAGAAAAATTAAACATTAAAAAAATTGCATCAGAAATGATCATCAGCATTATTGTTGGTGTATTTATTGGTATTTTTTTGGTGTTCTTAGAATATACAAAAAATATCAATTTAATGGATTTTTCAATCCTGCATTTATTACTGTTTGCGCTTATTGCCTTTTTAACCAGCATTTTTATTCATGAACTGGGTCATTTGGTGATGGGACTTTTAACAGGGTATCACTTTCTAAGTTTCCGATTCTTAAACATTCATGTTCAAAAAGATGTGGATGGTAAATTTAAATTTTACAGTTACTGGATACCATCAACCTTAGGGCAGTGTTTGATGAAACCTTCAGAGAATATTACACATTTTTGGTATCATTTTGGGGGCGTCTTTTTTAACATTTTAATATCGCTTATATCCGTGATGATCATTATGATCACAGGAAATAAATTATTGATTCAATTTCTTATTGTGATGATTCTTGTGAACCTTGTGGTTGGGATGATGAACTGGATGAGTTTTAAAGGTGTTTTAAATGATGGCCATAACTATCGACTTATTAAAAATAATCCCAAAACTAAAAAAGCCATCACTTATCTTTTAGATATGAATGCACATCTGAGTGAAGGACACGAAATGGAAACTTATGATATTGAACCCATAATTTCGCTTGATTTAAAAGGAGAAGATACCATTCAATTGAATGTGCTGATGTATTTGGTACAGTACTATCAACTTAAATTTGACAGTGAAAACTATCAGCATTATACAGAACTTGCGTATCAAAACTTAAAGGGTCCTTCCACTATTTTGAGTTTATTGATTGAAACAGATTATTATTTTATGCGTTTACTTTTGGGATATGAAGATGCTGGAAAATATAAAACCAAAAATGTTGAACGCATCCTTAAGAGCATCTCCAAACAAGAAAGTGTGCTCTTGATGAGAATGATTGAAACCTACCTTTTAGAAAATAGATTTGATGAAGACTTATACCATGCGTTTTTAAAACAATGCGAGAAAAGCACCACCAAAGGTTTGGCCAAAAGTCTTCAAAACTATGCGGAAAAATTTATTTCATTATTTTGATGTGAAAGTACTTTAAATTCAAGTATAATGAATTTATAAGAAAGGAGCTCACTATGTTTCGAAGAAAGAAAAAAGATCCAAATATCAATGCATTTATCAAAGGAACATTAGTTGCTTTAGAAAATGTTTCAGATCCAGTCTTTGCGCAAAAAATGATGGGAGACGGGTTTGCGATTGAACCAACAGATAATACAGTTTATGCACCTGTAGATGGAGAGATCACCGTTGTTTTTCCAACCTACCATGCTTATGGTATTACCACAAAATCAGGTGTCGAAGTATTGATCCACTTGGGTATCGATACAGTTGAACTTGATGGTGAAGGCTTCACGACTGAAGTTTCAGTGGGTGATAAAGTGAAAACAGGCGATGTCCTTGGCACCATGGATGTTGAAAAAATTAAATCACTTAAAAAACCTGTTACATCAATGCTGATTCTTACCAGTGGTGAAACTATCAATCTTGTTAAAGATACAGATGAAACTGTGGTTGAAACAGATCTTATTTGTACATACTAAGAAGAGCCTACCATTTATTTGGTAGGTTTTTTCATTTGAGCTTTAAAAGTGAATGCGTTATAATTTTATTAAATAAAAGATGTGTTGAGATGTTTGAATTTAACGCCAATCGCTTAAAAGAAAATTCATATAAATATTTAGAAGCAAAATCTAAAGGCTATAAAGAAGATGATTTACCGCCCTTTAGTGTTGCAAATGCAGATTTCTATTTACCCAAATCATTTAAGAACGTTTGTGTGATTTCATGCATGAAAGAACCTTTGGTTATAATGCACCAGATGAAAATTATTATCAAACAGTTATCAACTGGATCAAGTCACGCCATAATTTCGAAGTCAAACTAGAATGGATTGTTTCATCCATTGGTGTGATTCCAGCAATTTCCAATGCATTAAACGCATTCACAAAAGAAAATGATGCGGTCTGTATTATGCCACCGGTCTATCATATTCTTGTCGCATCATTCATAACTTGAATAGAAAACTTGTAGTGAATCCTTTGATGGTCGACCATGAACAAAATTATGCAATTGATTTTGAACTTTTAGAAAGACAATTTATTGAAGAAGAGGTCAAAGAGATGTTACTTTGTTCACCCCATAACCCAGTAGGGAGGGTGTAGTCAAAAAAAGATTTATTAACAGTATCAAATCTCTGTCAAAAACATGATATCTTGGTCATTTCTGATGAGATTCACTTTGATTTAATTTTAACAGGACATGAACATAGCGTATATCCAAGCTTAAGTGATGACGCATTAAATCACACGATTCTATGTACTGCCGCAAGTAAAACATTTAACTTAGCAGGCTTTAAAAACTCTAACATTATCATCACAAACAAAGACTTACGTGATCAATATATTGAAACATACGAAAAGATGTCACTTGAAATTCATATGCCAAATACTTTAGGACTTTATGCAACACAAGTGGCTTATGATGCATGTGGTGCTTATGTGGATGATTTTTTGGCTTTAATTGAAATGAACTATAAACTTATTCAGTCGTTTTTAGATTTACACTTACCACAAATTAAAGGATCACTCCTTAAAGGGACTTATTTTTGTGGCTTGATTTTAGAGCACTGAAACTTGAACAAAAAGCTTTAATCGAAGTGTTAGAAAATCATGATCTTTATCTTTCTAATGGTTTAGATTTTGGTGAAAATTGCAAAGGGTTTATGTGTATGAATATTGCGGAAACTCATGAAGTCATTATTAAAGCCATGGAACAACTGAAAAAAGCAATTGTAAAGGAGCAAATACTATGAAGAAAATAACATTAAATGATGGACACAAAATTGATATCGTTGGATCTGGAACCAACACATTTGGTAAGGAAAACCATGAGTATCAAGCACCCATTAATATGGACGCAACGGAAGTTTTAATGGCCATTGAAAATGGTTATCGTCATTTTGATACGGCCATTTCATATCGTAATGAAGCCGTCGTCGCAAAAGGCATTAAAGAAAGTGGTTATCCAAGAGAAGACTTTTATCTTACATCTAAAATACCAGGAAGATCACCTCACATTGATTCAGAAAGTAATGTACTTGAATCCATTGAGATGAGTTTAAAGGAACTCAATACAGATTATATTGATTTATACTTAATTCATCATCCATGGGATAATAACTTAGAAATTTTAAAAGTCTGGCAAGAACTGGAAAAAGCAGTCGATGAAGGGTTGATTAAAAGTATTGGTGTTTCAAACTTTGAAAGTGAACAACTTCAAAAACTTTATGAAAAAGCGCGTATTAAACCCGTTCTCAATCAAATTGAATCACATCCTGGAAAATGGAATCATGAACTGATTCAAGAAACACAAAAACTAAATGTTGCGGTCAGTGCATGGGGACCATTAACCCGTGTTGATGATGATGCAAAAGAAATCTTAATGGAGATTGGTAAAAAATATAATAAGTCATGGGCACAAGTGATTTTAAGATATCAAATTGAACGTGATGTGATAGTGATCCCAAAAAGCCACAACAATCATAGGCAAAAAGACAATATTGATATTTTTGATTTTGAACTTACAGATGAAGAAAAAGAAGTCATTTCAAAATTATAATTGAAATTCTATTGTCTCATTCATGAAATTCATTTTGAATCGCGCTATAATAAAGATAGAAGGAGTGATACAAATGAATACATCACAAGAAAAACGTATGTTAAACGGACAAGGTTTTATTGCTGCACTGGACCAAAGTGGTGGTAGTACTCCAAAAGCATTGGCACTCTATGGTGTTAATGAAGACCAATATAAAGATGAGGCAGAAATGTTTGACTTAATTCATCAAATGAGAAGTCGCATTATTCTCTCTCCATCCTTTACATCTGATCGCATTTTGGCGGCTATCTTATTTGAAAACACCATGAATGCAGAAATTGAAGGAAAACTGACAGCAGACTATCTTTGGGAAGAAAAAGGCATTGTGCCTATCTTAAAGGTAGATAAAGGACTTGAAGATTTAAAGAATGGGGTTCAACTGATGAAACCCATGCCAGAACTTGAGGCACTACTTAAAACAGCCAAAGAAAGAAACATCTTTGGCACAAAGATGCGCTCAGTCATCAAAGCCTATGATGAAAAAGGAATTCAAGATATTGTTGATCAACAATTTGAAGTGGGTAACACCATCTTAGATCATGGTCTTGTGCCCATCATTGAGCCAGAAGTAGACATTCACTCAGAAGATAAAGAAAAAATTGAAGCAAAACTCTTAGAACTCATGACACTTGCACTTGATAAATTAGGCGATAGAAAAGTGATGTTAAAACTCACACCCCCCACTGTAGCCAATTTATACAAACCATTGGTAGAGCATAAAAATGTCATGCGTGTTGTCTTCTTATCAGGTGGCTATCCACGTGATAAAGCAAATGCATTACTGAAAGAAAACCATGGTGCAATTGCCAGCTTCTCGCGTGCTCTTACTGAAGGCTTAAGCGCAAATCAAAGTGATGAAGACTTCAACAAAATGTTAGATGAAAGTATTGAAGCAATTTATGAAGCTTCCATTGCATAAGAAAAGGCCAAACGGCCTTTTTTTATAACTCATTTTCATCAAGACTGAACGTATCCCCATGTTCAAGGTCGCCATATTTAAAACCTTCCTTAAACCACCTTACCCTTTGTTTGGAAGTACCATGGGTAAAATTATCAGGCACAACATAACCCATACTCATTTCTTGAATGCGATCATCACCCACTGAAGCTGCAGCTTCAATGGCTTCATTAATATCATTGACATCTAGTAAATTCTCTTGTTTTAAATAATAGGCCCAAACCCCTGCCAAATAATCAGCTTGGAGTTCTTGGCGTTTTAAGATTTTATTAAATTCTTTTTCTGAGAGTTTATTGCGATACTTGTTGACGTCATCCGTAATCCCAATTAATGTTTGAACATGATGTCCCACTTCATGGGCCACCACATAAGCCATCGCAAAATCGCCGGTGGCTTTAAATTTATGTTTCAAGTCTTGATGAAATGCAAGATCAATATAAATCTTTTGATCAGCAGGGCAATAAAAAGGTCCTGTATTGGAAGATGCGACACCACAAGCACTTTGAACTTGATTCTTAAATAAGACCATTTCTGGTTCTTTATAGGTCAAGTTGTATTTCTCAAAGATTTGATGCCATGCATCCTCTGTATCAGCTAAAACAACAGATACAAATTCAGCAAGTTCTTTTTCTTCCGCAGTTTCTTCAAAGGCAATATTCGTGTTTTTTGAACCCAATTGATTCATGCCTAAATTTAAGAGTAAACCCAAATCTTTATTTAATATTGCAAAAACAAGTGCTACAATTAAACCAACACCACCCAATGCGGTAGGCGCAGCGTTTCTTGAGCGACGATCATCAATGTTACTACTTTGGCGTCTTCCTTTATATTTCATACGTATCTTGCTCCTCTTTTATTTATTATGACATATATGTTTGAATTATCGCAAGAATAAGTCTTTGCAACTGTGAGTTAACACATTGACAACTTGAGTTGGTGGTATGTAAAGGGTGTTTCTACTTATAATTTAGGTAGAAAATAAGGAGGTATGTATATGATTTTAGCAGATAAAATTATACACCATAGAAAAAGCTTGGGCATGACCCAAGAAGAGCTTGCAGAAGTACTATCAGTTTCAAGACAATCTATTTCAAAATGGGAAGGGGCACAGTCCATTCCAGATATGAATAAGATTATGTTGATGAGTGATCTATTTGGAGTCAGCATTGATTATTTGATGCGTGAAGATATGGAAGTGCCCGAATACTTAAATGATGATGCATTAAATAAAACAAAAAGTGTGGATTTAGAATATGCACTTAAGTTTCTTAAAGATACACAAAAAGAAGCAAAAGATGTTGCATTGGGCGTATTCTTAATGATTATTTCACCCATTACCCTCATATTACTGGGCAATCTAAAAGACGTGAATTTTATTTCTTTTACCGATGATCAAGTCAGTGCCATGGGGGCAACCATCTTATTCTTATTGGTTGCGGTGGGAGTTGGTTTATTCATAATGAATGGATTCAATATGAAACAATATAAGTTTTTAAGTGATGAACCCTTTGATTTAGAATATGGAGTAGAAGGTGCCATTAAATTAAGACGTGAAAACTTTGAACCTATTTATAGACGACATTTTACACTGAGTGTTATGTTAATCATCATCGCAGTGATTCCTGTTTTATTAGCACCACTGTTTGATAATACAATTTTAAATGTTATCAGTGTGCCATTGTTACTCTTATTTGTCGCGCTGGGTGTTTTAGGAATTGTGAATACCAGTATACAAGCATCATCTTTTAAGAAATTACTTCAAATTGATGATTATACCCCACTTAAAAAGAAACAAGCGCCCATATTTGGACGTATTGCAGGCATTTATTGGCTCAGTGCGACGGCACTTTATTTAGGCTTGAGCTTTGTGAATGATGCTTGGGATAAAACATGGGTGATTTGGCCTATAGCTGGCGTGTTGTTTGGGGTTATCAGTATTGTGGTATCTATCTTTATGAAAGAGTCATAGAAATAAAAAAAGTGAAAGTTTTAGAGCTTTCACTTTTTAAATGCTTAATCCGTAATTAACCAAATGAGTTGTTGAATGTTTTCCATGAATTCTTCAATGTCTAAACGTTCTTTGAGTTCATGCGCATACTCGCCACCTGTCGCTAAACAAATTGCATCAATGCCATTGGCCATTAAACCACTGACATCAGTACCACCACGAATGACCATGGGGCGATAATCTAGATTGTGACGATCACACATATCTTTGAAGAGTTTGAGTACCTTATTATCTTCACTGTGTTTGTATGCACTGAGTGATTTTGAGACTTCAATTTCAAGTGTCGCACCAAATGCTTCACATGCTTCTTCTA